>Ga0209090_10001065_pt1 | contig 17493 bp, 6 predicted proteins | sample ArcticOcean_MG_C_9_FD_187432 | JGI IMG/M metagenome (GOLD analysis project Ga0209090, IMG submission 187432) | Marine microbial communities from western Arctic Ocean - ArcticOcean_MG_CB2_152 (SPAdes) (version 2) | ecosystem: Environmental > Aquatic > Marine > Oceanic | place: Arctic Ocean... | reverse complement strand
CGGCTAAACCGCTGAGAACAGTCGCCGCGGTGTCCGGGAAATGATCGATGAAAAAAGACGGTCCGACTAAAAAACCGCGGTCCATGAGATCTTTCGCTTCGATTTTCCAAATCTCGTAGTTGAAATGTCGGATAGTTTTAATCACCCTTCGTCGGTTGCCCGATTTTGAAGACGAGGACGACACATCGTTTGGAGAGTATTTGACTTTTCGGAGGTACAATAACTCGCCGGGCGGGTATAAAGGCGCCGCCATATTTGGATCGGACGAGATTTGCTGTTCGGAAAAAGTGTTAAAACTTTGACGCAAGCTCGTCGCTTCGGAAGGTAAGGCGGCGTCGGTATCGTCATCGTTGAATACGTCCGATTCGACCAGAGCAGTTCGCGAAGTCGTCAGTTTTCGAAGGAGTTGAAACTTACTCAGTTTACACCTGACCAACGCGTTAATGACTTCCGATCGAAGTTTTAACAAGGTTGGACCGGATAAACGCGTGATGGCATCGAGTCCGTGGATGGAAGAAGTGCAAAATTTTTCCGTTTCTTTCGCGAGTTCTGCGCCGAGTAACCCTCCCGGAGGTTCGATGGCGACGACTTTCACAGTCGGGAACTTCTCGCGCAGAAAGAGCGCCACGATTGACGCCGTCGCGCCGCCGAGCGAGTGTCCGGTGAGCACCAATCGCCAACCGCGACATTCCAAGAGAACATCTGCAGGAATCGAATCGCCTTCTGCCGTGCCTTCTTCACCGAGAATGACCTGGTCCAAAATGCGATGTCTGTTCAAATCGTTAAAAATAAATTCCGAGACTTCGGCGATGCCTTTGTGACAGTGCAACTGCGATCCAGTGAATTTTTTACTCGCGATATCTTTACCAAGCAAGTTTATATCCAACTCCGTCGGTTTATACATGGCATCCGTGACGCAATCGGCGATGGAAAGCGTTCCGCGAATGAATAAAACGACCGAGCGTTTCTTCACGTCCCGTGCGATGAAGTACGGTGCTTTACCTACGCCTTCCTTCGTGGAGATGTAGAAGATGTCTCGCGAAGAGATTCCAGCGCACGCTTTCAGCGCCGCGCGATCGAGCGTCACGTCTTGCCGAGAGTTATACAAACGCTCCTTCTCGGCTTCCTCGTCTTCTTCCACATCTTCCCTCACTTCCACGACGACGTCTCCGCTATTATTATTACTACGACTACTATTACTACCGCTACCGCGACCACTGCCGATATTTTTCCTACTCTTTTGTTTCCTATAATACGCCCCACAGCACACGCGACTCATCCCTTTGAACGAAAACGCCATCTTAAATCCCTTCGATGGATGCGCCCAAGCGTATAACGTCCAGCCGTACGCCGCTAACGACCATCTCGCGTAATGCGCCATGTCTTCGAGCGTCTTCGAGAGCATCTCCCCGGAAGATTTAATCGGCACGTCGCACGACATCGTCGTCGTTTCTCGTTGAGAAAATACAGAAGAGGAAGCGGCGCTTCGAGGCGACTCGTTTGTTGTCAAAAGCGACGCTTCAATTTCACCACGCTCGACGTCGTCTCCTTCATTCACTGTGAATGATGAAGCAGCGTCCATCGTAGCCGCAGCGCTCGACGGTTTTAACAGAACCCCTTTCGGTGCCTCCTTGAGCATCCGTCGGTCTTGTATAGCTAAAAGCGCGAGGCCAGCACTAATATCGCTCGGCACTAAATCTGCGCCCTGGAACATTTCGCTAAAACAATCCGCGATGGCGCCCATACCACCTCCTCTTCCCGCGGTCACCCCTCCTCGTTCTCTGCTTTTTTCATCGATGCTTTCTAAATCCTCCCCCGCCGCCGAATCTTTCCGAATTATTCCACTGGAAGACGTGGCACTCCCACCTCTCCCCATGCACATCAAACACCCGACGATGGAAAATATCCTCTGCCACCTTTCCTCGGGATCTAAGTGCGCGAAAGCCGAAAACATGGCAAACACGCCAAACGCCGTCAAACCGACTACGATAAAGTTCCCGACGATGACCGTCAGTACCAAATTCTTCACTCCTTCCGTCTCGTAACACTCCTTGCCACCTTCTTCGTTCATCAGATTGACTCCGTACCCCATCGCGCCCACTATCGCGACTAAAATAATCGCGTGTATAATCAGTAGCGGTATCGCTCTCCTCCTCTTGTTCGGTTCCAATATCTTCCCTTTCGAGCTCTCGAAACAAATCAAAAACTCAACACTCGCCGCGAGAAAGAATAAAGACAGAGACGCGAACACCCAATCCAACGCCTTCTCCCCGACTTTACCGCACGTCTCTTTCAACGACTTTGACGATTTCGCGTACGCAGTCGCGAGTATGCACAACCATAAAACGTGCAAAAAAGAAAGCAGGAACGATGGGACGACTAAGTCGTCCAAAGCCACGAGCCAACTGCGGCCGCACAGACGAAGTGCTGGCATTTTATTATTATATTATATTATATCACGAAATCGTCGTCTCCTTCTTAAACATCACCATGGTGATGTAAATCCTCTAAATCCTCCTCCTCGACGACGGACGGACCGGGGGCAGCAGTTTGGGAATTGAAATTGATTTTTTTTTCTTCTTGTTGCCCGCGTGACGAGAGACTTTTTGTGTGTGGAAATTTGAAGCACAAAAAGGACTGATTTTTCCAGACATTTTTTTAATCCTCCTCCCTTTGCCCAAACAACAACAACAACAACAACAACAAAAAGTTTTGGGACTTTTTTCACAAAGCGAAGAAGAAGCGACGGAAAAGCAGCGGCGGAAGAGAAGATAGAGATGATGATGATGCGGTGCGTTTTGTCGTCTCGTGTTTTGAGATCTCTCTCTCTCTCTCTTTTGTTTCTTTTTGCACGATGCTTTCTAGATATTATTATACCTTTCCCTCCAAATTTTTAAAAATCAAACTAACCATAAATTTAAATCTCTCATTCTCTCTCTCTTTCTCGCTCGTGTGAAGGAACAACAGTGGCGCACTGGCGACGCATCACCAGGCGGTCGGTTTACGACCGCTCTTTCCTTCCTCCTCCCAAAGGAATAACAACGGAGAGGGTAGTATAACAACAAAAACAACGACAACAAAATTTTGTGCTCGTCGTCAAAAAAGGAAGGCGATGATGCGGGTTGAAGCAGCTTCTTCTTCTTCTTCTTCTTCTTCTAAAAATTTTATCGATAAAGAGAACGAGACGCAAGGGCAGAATAAAGATAAACAAGTGCGGACGTTTTATACGTTTAAACCCGGGGAGACGGTGGAGATGCTCTCGGAGTATATCGGAGTGGACGTCGAGGCGCTGAAAGCGCTCAATCCAGGAGTGGATTTGGATTTTGTGTTTCCCGGAGATCGGGTGGTGGTGCACGTCGAACGACAACGAGAACGAGAACAAAAGGAGGTGAAAGATGAAGGAGTTCGCGAAAAAGTTGCCGCGGTGGTAGATTCGCAAGGAAATACACAGCAACGAGACAATAATAACACTGATAAGAATCAAGAGCGACGACTGAACAAAGAAAAAGAGAAGCGAGCGGCGAGGATGGAAGAGGAGAGGAACGAACGACGACGACGAGAGAAAGAAGAGAAGTTACTGAAGAAAGCTGAGAAAGAACAACGGCAACAACAAAAGAAGATGAAAAAGCAAGTTCAACTCCAAGCGACGAAAAGGGCCGCTCCGGTTTTTAACGCTGGCGCGGCTATGTTTGTGGCTTCTGTACCGGTGCTCGCCATCTCGACCCGTCTCGGATTCTTCAACCCCGTTTTAGATACGTTCGGAAAAGTGAAAGCGATGCTTGCGTCTTCTTCTGATGCGCTCGAACAGTCGTCGTCGATAAGAGACGAAGCGTCATCATCATCATCATCATCATCATCAGAACCTTGGCGATTGAAAACTCCGGAAGTATTCGCAGCGATGACGCAACCGCTCGGCTCTTTGAATACAAACGCTACCGCCACCAATGCACAACCATCGTCTTCAATGTCCTCGTCTCCTTCTTCTTCTTCCTCTTCTACACAAAACGTAGTGTCTCAGCAAGAGTTTACGGATTTGAGGAAAGAGTTAAACGGCGTGAAAGCGAAGCTGACTGCTTCCGATTCTGAAGCGAGGAACGTAAAGTCTCAGCTCGAGGAAGCGAAAGAGGAGAAGGAGAAACTCGCGGACGAAGCGAAACGAAGAAAAGATGAAGCAAACGAAGTGAAAGCTCAATTAGAACACGCACGAAGTGAACAAAAGAAACTCGCGAATGAAATTAAACAAAAAGAAGCAGAAATGGCGGACTCATTGAAGAATAACGAACAAGCTGCTGCGAAGAGTGTGGCGGCGGTAGAGGCGGAAATGAAGCGCGCGGTTGAAGAGTCCGTAGAGAAAAATGCAAAGTTGCAAAAAGATTTAGAGCTCGCGCGCGAGTCTTTGCGACAAGCGCAAGCATCTCGAGAGTCTGAATTGAATTCTATGAAGTTCGTCATCACGCAAATGGAAAAGGAGTTACAAGATGAAAGAGCTTCTTTGAAAGATTTGAAAGAAGAAAATACCCTACGCGCGGAGACTGAAATTTCTGATCTCGAAAGGCGTTTAAGCGAGAAGATGAAAAGCGAAGAGTATTTGCAGTCAGAGATTGAAAAGCTTAAAAACGAGTTGAATGCAAACGCGTCCGAAATTGAAGAAGCGATTACCATGAAAGAAGATGCCGTAAGTGCGTTGAAAACGATTGAATCCAAATCTCGCGAGGAAATTGACACGTTATCAACGGAAGGACAGAAAATGAAACTCGAAATTATTGCTTTCAATCAACGCGTTGTAAAACTCGAAAACGAAGCTGAGATTGCCACGACTCGCGCCGCAGATGCAACCGAGGCGTTGGAACGTCTTCAAAAGTCTGCAGAACTCACGGGTTCGACCCAAGAAGAAAAGCTCAAGGAGGCGCTTTCGGCGCAAGCGGAGACTGAGTCGAAACTGATGGAAGCGGAAAGTCGCTTCATAAAGGCGAGCGAAGGCTTTTCGGAGCAAAAGTTAGAATTCAAAAAGAGTATAGAGGAGTTAGTTGGAAAAGTGAAGTCAATCGAAGGCAAGATGTTGGATGAGACTCGAAGTTTGGAGGAGAAAAACTCGGAGTATGCATCAAAGCTTTCGGAAGCTTCTGAAATCGCCAATAACGAGAAAAAGATGATTGAGGATGAACTCGCTTCAGTGTCGGCTTTGAAAGATTCCTTGGAACTGCAATTCGAAGAGCTGAAGGAGAGAGTTTCGAAAGAAAAGGAAGAACTTGGCGTCGAGCAACGCGCTATGGAATTAGAAATCAGAAACTTGACGGAACAACTTGAATCAAAGCGTTCGCTCGAATCAGAAGCTGAAAAGTTCCGCGAGGAGAGAGAAACGTTGCTTATTGAAATCGAAAACGTTAAATCCTCGAGAAAAAATCTCGAGGTTGAGTTTGATACGTTCCAGAGAAAAGCAGAGGCTGATTTAGAACGAGATATTGAGCTGCGCGAAGCGGATTCGAAACAAATCAAGGATGAAGTTCGACAGTTTGAAGAGACGAATAAATCTCTGACCGAAGAAATTGCAGGTTTGAAGCAGAAGCTTGAATTTGCGAATATTGCGGTATCGAGAAGTAAAACACAACGTTCGGAATATGTTGATGGAAGAATAAGTGACCTAGAACAAGCTCTTGAAAATGTCGAGAAAGAGAGAGACGTGCTAAAAACTGAGTTCGATGAGCGTTTGAATCGACAAAATACTGAGTTTGCGGCCTTTGGGCGCGACTTAGAGCTCCAAATTAAGGAAGCGGAAGATGCTCTCGAATTGTCCAGGCAATCTTTCGACTCGGAATTGAAAGCCGCGCTGGCCTCAAAAGAAGAAGCAGAGTCGAACGAGAAAGCGTGGCGAGAGAAAATTGAAGATCTCGAGAAACAATTGGCTGAGTACGGTGACGTTGAGAAAAATCTTGACGTTTTGCGAGAAAAGGTCTCTTTCACGGAAAGCAAACTCAAAGAAGCATCAGAGCGGATGAAGCAATTAGAATCGGAAGAAATAGAAGCAAAAGCTACTCGAATGTCAGCGCGGGAGAAAATCGCCGAGCTCGAATCGGCATTGGCCAACCAAGGCGATCTCGAGGAAGAACTCACTGCTCTACGGGATAAAATTGCATCTAAGGAAACAGAGCTGCAAGAAGCGTCGGATGAAGTCAAGAACCTCGAAATGTTCCAAATGGAGTCCAAAGCTGAGCTCGAAGATGCGTGGCGAGAAAGAGACGAAGCGACAGCGGACGTTTATCGTGAACGCGCAGAGCTGTTGGAGCGTTCCAATAAACTTGAACGTGAGCTGAACGCAAAGATTGAAGATTTGCAAAAGCAACTGGAAGGTGCCGAGGAGAGTAAAAAGTTAGCCGAGGAGAATTTTGAAAACGTCCAAGAAGCTAAAAGTGTTATCGAGGCTGATAAGATAGCTATGGAGCTCGTTCTCGATAAGTTCCGCGAAGAGCACGATAAGTTTATTGCACTAAATGAAGAATTAGAGCTTGCTGCAAAGGCGCAAGAGCAAGCGGAAAAGATTATGTCCGACGCAAAGGAAAATTTCAATGCGGTTCTCGAGGTCACTTTCAGCGAACATAAACAAGAAATTCAAGCATTGGGAAAACAATACGACTCAAAAGTGTACGCGTTAGAAGCAAAGTTGAAAGTTATGAGGGATCAAAGTTACGAAGAGAGTAAAAGAGTAGAGTCTGCCAATGCCCGAGTCGTTACACTTGAAAACGAACTCGAAGAAGTTCGTTCAAAGATGGAGGAAGAAATGGGATCATCCATTGCTGCAGCAGCGATTACGGGTGAAGCAGAAAACGCGAAACAACAGCTAGAAGAAGTTAGAGCTGAGTTGGATTCTACTCATGAGAAGTTTGAGAGTGAATTAAGTGTTGCGGTTGAGGCAAGGAGAATTGCCGAGTCAAATTTATACGCCGCGACTGAGAAAATATTAAACTTTGAAAATGAGGTTTCGTCGCTATCGAACGATCGTAACACGGAGATGATAGAACTTCGAGAGCAACTGGATAAGATGAAAGCGTCCTCGGTTCTCGAGCAAGAGCAGTTGAGAGCGGATCTCGAAGAGTCTCGCGCGGAGTTGGAATCCGCTCGAACGAACTTCGAGGCTGAATTGAACGCAGCGTACGAAGCGCAGAAAAGCGCGGAATCTAACGTAGAGGAATTGAACGAGCAAATCAAATCGTTCGAATCTGAAATCGACGACGCCCGAGTCCAATTGACTGAGTATGAAACCACTTCCAGCATAGAGAAGGGGGAATTGCAAAAGCAGTTGGATTCAGCTCGCTTTGAATTGGAGAACTCCGAGTCCAAAGTCGCAGCAGCAGAAGACAAGCTCCGCGAGTCGGAAGCAGAGCTCGACACACTGCAGTTAAAGAATGAAGAGCTTGAATCCTCGCTTTCTGGCAGCGCGGAGTCACTTCGCTTGGAACTGGAAGAGTCTCGCGCGGAGTTGGAATCCGCTCGAACGAACTTCGAGGCTGAATTGAACGCAGCGTACGAAGCGCAGAAAAGCGCTGAATCCAATGTCGAGGAGATGAACGAGCAAATCAAGTCCTACGAGGCCGAGCTCTTGGCAATTGGCAGTTTAGAGCTTCAACTCGACGAGGCGCAAGCAAAACTAACCGCGTACGAATTATCGTCCGGTGAATTACGCAAGGAACTCGACTCCGCTCAATTAGAATTGGAGAATGCAGGATCCAACGTCGCTGCGGCAGAGGCGAAAGTTCGCGCGTCTGAATTAGAACTCAGCGACTTGCGCTTGAAGGTCGAGGAGAAGGAATCCCGAATCAGCGGTAGAAATTCTACAGTGCAAAATTTGGAACAGCGTTTGTTTGAAATGGAAGAGTTGAGCGAAAAATCGAAAGCAGATTTAGAAAATGCGAGGTCTGCGTTTGAGGCTGAATTATCTGCGGCGCACGAAGAACAAAGAGTTGCCGAAACAAACGTGGAAGCGGCAAACGAGAGAGTCAAAGCCACGGAGTCTGAATTGATGGATCTTCGCGCGAGGATTGAAAATTTTGAGGCGCAAAGTCAAGAGAAGGAAAATCTCCTCCAAGAAGAGGCGAGAGTGTTGCGCGTGAAAATTGAGGAGTTTGAAAACGCCGAGCGCGCATTAGAACGGCAAGTTTCAGAGGCGAGAGAAAATTTAAGAGACGCGGAGACGCGATCGAAGTCTTCCGAGGTCCAACTCGCTAACCTTCAAAACGAAGTCGACGCCTTGAAAGACACAGTCGCATCGTCGACGAACATTCTCCGTCAAAAAGAAATGGAAAGCGAAGCGCAAATGGTGGTTTTACAAAACGAAAAGCTTCGAGCCGAGATTCAAATGGCGACGATGGCCACGGAGCAACAACGCATCCAGCTCGAAGATACATCCATGCAACTTCCATTTTCGGTCGACACAAAATTCGTCGTCAAGTTTGATTTACCTCCACATCAGTTCTTGGCTCTCACTGGTTCCTGGTGCGACTGGAAAGTCAACGCGAGCGAAGAAATGACGTGCGCAAACAAAATGACGTGGACGAAGGAAGTCCCTTTAGGCTTGGACGTAACCCACGAGTACAAATATGTAATTTGCGAGCGCGACTCCAACGGTCAGCCAAAACAAGTAGAGTGGCAAAACGGTGCCAACAGCATGTTTGGCGCATCCAGCGGCGCTTTGCAGAACATGCGAGGTGACGTAGAAATTCGCGACACGTGGATTCCAAACGCGACCAAAAATCTAGTCTTTCTCTTTTCAAAATCCGGAGGTAAATTCGAGACCGACCGGAATCGAATGCTTCAAGACTGCTTGGACGCGCAAACCTACGGTGTCAGCCAAAATTACACCTCGCACATCGTTGACGACATGTACTCCGCCCTAGGCGGCGATTCAACCTACGAGTCTACTAAAAACTCCAACACGCAAGCGGGAGGAGGAGAAAGCAAACACGCTTTAGGTGGAGGCGAGGATTTTTTCAACGTCGTCGACGACGGTTTCGGCGAAAGCATTAGGAAGAGTTACGAATACGTGGATAGTGACGACGACGACACCGACGAGGACTTCATCGTCGTAGATATTTAAGGATGATTTAAAGAACGTTGTAATAATAGAATTGAATACGCACAGCAGCGGCAGCAGCGGCAAAACGCGAACGCTTTTCAAATCAGGTATTCTCTCGCATTTGATTGGTCGACAAAAAAAGGCGAGAAAAGATATTTTTGATGAAAGTGTCCAACCAATTGGAATAATTATTGAGTTGTGATCGTCACTTCTGTCTACCAGAAACGCACACACACACACACACACACACAAAACCAATCACAAAACTTCAACAAAAACAAAGCAATAATGTTTGCGTTAACGTCTTCATCATCCGCCGTTCTCGGATCGCGATCGCGCGTCGAAAACTTCAACGCGAGAAAAGTTTCCAGAAGAGGTGCAATTAAAATTGCCTCGTCAGCAAACTCTCATTTTTCTCCGATGGAAAAAGAGGTTGCGCTCAAAGCGACTTTGTTCGTCAACAACAACAAAACGAAAGCGACGAGGTCTGTTATCATGAGGTCAACCGCAGGGAATCCGGTACCGACGGTAAAAGCCGGCGGAAACGCCGATTTGGAGAAAAAGTTTTGTACTTTTATTTTCGCCATGTTTGGTTTCTTTTCCATAGGGATGTTGCTTCCGGGCTCCGCGCAACTTTGGTTCGGTCCAGATCCGCCCTTCCCGAAGTTCATGCACATCGCCATGTCGTATTGGAACGTCGACGGCGGGAGTGTGATCGCGAATTGGTGGTCGAGAATGACTGCGGTCCTCTTCCTCTCTTTCCTCGGTGGCCCATTCTTATTTGGCGCGGAGATTACGAAGTCGTACTTGAAGCAAGTCACGGCGATGTTAACTGGACATCTTTGCATGTTTATCAACGTCACTTTCTTCTCCCCGGTCGCGAAAGTCGCGTGGTACCCGCAGATTGTTTTGCAAATCGCCTTGGTCGCTTTGGGTTTGAAGTTGATCAACGAAAAGTAGATTTATGAATACACTCGCTTCGTTCGCGCTATTATCGACGCAGAAAAAGTAAGATAAAAAGAATGTATATATATAAAAGACGAAGAACGAAAAACGCGCGAATTCATGAATTCGCGTGTTGTGTATATAACGAGAAACGAAACAACGATGGTGCCATGTTTACTTTATTGTAATAAATACAGTTTCTCAACCCCTTCTTGTTTGCTTGTGTGTGCCCGAAATCCCCTACATTTTTTAGCTTTTTCTTCCTCATAAAATGGAGATGCAGGACGACGTTTTCGAAGGCGACACCGACGAGCAACTGATCGTCTTCGACGACGATCGTCCGGACGACTTGTCGGACGACGACGACCCGGGTAAATACGGCGAAGACGCGATGCCGGACGATTTCTTCGACCAATTCGTGAAGCATAAAATCCCAGTAACACGTATAACGAATACGAATACGAATAAAAAGTCATCATCATCATCATCAGTCAACGAAGCACTTCTTCCCCTTCGTTCTGCGACGAGTGAACAACAAAAACAGACGATGACGACGCTCTGCGAGGATCGAGAAGCGCAACCAAACGATAGTAATAACGACAAAATTCGAATCGAACGATTCAAAAAAGACGCGATTGAAGCGACGGAAACGATTCGCGCGGTGGAAGAAGCGTTGAGAGACGCTTTAGATTGGCCGTTGAGAGGAGGAGGAGATTCAAATCGAATTTGCTCTCGAGAGGAGTTGATTGGTTTAGTGAAACATTTAAAATCGGACGTGTTAGAAAGTCGAGAGAACGCGATGCGGGCGCGAGAGCAATTGACAACGATGAAGGCTACGACTGCGTCTTCGTTCAGCGGTGGTGATGGCGGAATTCCATCGAAGGTTTCCATAAACAACTTCGCCGTCCAGCTCGAGCGCGTAAATAGGGAAAAAGACGCGCTCGAACGAGAGAGGAAACGCGCGGAGTACGAAAACAGGAAATATCGACAGGTTGTGGAGCAAATGAGAGAGACGAAACGAGACTGCGAGATTGCTTTGCGAAAAACTTTGGCGAGGTTACAAAAGTACGAGCGCGCGTTTGATGCGGCGGATATGAAAAATAGAGAGTTGCGAGATCGAATACAATCTATATCGCGAAGGTTAGTCGAGAGCGAAACGAAAGTCGGGGATGCGAAGATGCAAGTGGACGTGGCGGAGAAGAGGACGCAAAGAGCGATTCAAGAGATGGAGCGAGCTAAAAGCGTTGCAACGGCGAGGACCGATCGTGCACAAAGTGCCGAGTTACGCGCGAAGCAAGCCATAGAGGATGCCAAGGAGAAGAAGAAGGAGAGGGACGAGTTGTTTCGAGAAACGAGGGCGTTGGAGAAGAAGTGTTTGGATTTGGCGACGAATAATAATTACGGCGGAAGGAACAATAACGGAAGAAGTCACATGAACGAACACTCGAGAACAATAGCAGAACTTTCCGCTTTATCTCAAGAATTAGCGAGAGAGGAGATGATGACGAGAAAACGGTGCGAAGACGTCGAGAAGGAAAGGGACGTTTTGCGATTGGAGTTGGTATCGGTGCAAGCTGAATTGAAAGCGATGAAAGAAGAGATTAGTAGGGCGCACGAAAGGGATATTAATTACGTGATGAGCTCGAGCGGTGGTAAAGGGTTGACATATCATCATGAACAGTATCCACCGCCGCCGCCGCCGCCGCCGCGGACGACGACGCTGCAGCAACAGCAGCAGCAAACGGAAATGACAGCGGCTGGCGTTGAAGAAGCCACGCCTGGTTTTGGATTTTTCCAAACGACGACACAACCAGCCACTGGACGCGTGCTTCAGTTTGAAAGAGAAGACGTACCTCAACCGAGCGAAAGCATAGCATCGTTGGAAAAAGATCCAGCGATTCCGGCGACGGAAACGACGACGAAGTCGACAATGACGCCGCGCGCGGAGAAGCAGAAAAACTTGGCGCTTCTCAAAGAGTTGGCCGAAACGAGACGCATGATAAAAGAAGAGCGCGCAATGCGACTCCAAGCGGAGCAAAAGTTAGCAACCTAGATTTAGCACGCGTATAGAAAACTTTGCATCCGCATGTAATATGAATTCATTATTTATTTTGTAACACTCCTTTTACTCGCTGCTTCCTTTTTCTCCTCTTCGCAAGTGCATCCAACGCTCTCGCGTAAATTTTTGAAGCGTAAAAGTCATCATGCCGTTTTGTTGTAACATCACCGACGATTTTTCAGGAACGATTTCTTTAGCTAATTCAGATACCGCAAACAACGCAAACTCGCTCGATAAGTCGACGACGCAATCGAAACTAAACTTCCGAAACTCGACGTCGAATCGTTTCTTCATAAACGCCTCTCGTTTGTCGCTCGGAACGAACGCGAGCTCTTCAATCAACTTCACGTTATCGACGATGTCTAATTTCACGTACACGACTAAATACGTCTCAAAATCCGCCCAACTGTACTCGGTCAACGTCTTCTGCTTCACGTAGTTCTTTTCTTTCGCTTTCATGCGCTCTTTGATGCGGTTTTCGCTGTTGTTCCCGCCCATGTTCTCCCAATTCACTCTTTTCGCTTGCATTGGGTCAAACTTCTGTTGCTGTTTTTGTTCCCACTGCCATTTGCGATAGGTTTCGTGTTGGTCGATGTTTTCTTGTCTCAACCGTTCGTCTTCGTCTTCGCTGTCGACGTCTTCGGCGACGTACTTGTCCCACTTGGCGTACGCTTCCGCGATGTTGGAAGATGTTATCGATGGTGGAGGTGACATTTTTGGAAAGAGTTTTTTTTTTCGTGTTTGCGTGAGCGAGCGTTTTTTAGAAATGAAGCAAGGAAGAATTTTTTCAATAAAATTTGTTTTTACAACACGCGGGTTAAAAAGTGATATTTTACGCCTCTGGCACGGTACTCTTCGGCGACGAGTCGTCTCCATCCACCCCATCCATGGCCGTCGCCGCTTTCGCAGAAGTCTCCTTCTCGCTCTCGGCGACCGCCTTGGAGACAATTGCGGTCGCTTTCTGCGACAAAAAGCTAAACGCGTTTGAAACCGCTGTGGTGGCTTTCTTCACCGCCTCGTTCTCGTTAATTTTTGACACGACGCCAGTGCTCGTGTTTTTCACCACCTCCCCAGCCGCCCCAGCCGTGGCGGAGACTTTGAATTTCTCGTCTAACTTTTGCGATTCCTCGGATATCTTCACCTTCATCGTCGCCGTCGTTTCCGTCAATTTTAACTTCTCGTCCACATTTTTGTACGCGCTATTGGTTTTCGAAACCACCGTCTCGGAAATTTTATGCTGCTCGTCGAACTGTTTGATCGCTTGACCGGCTTGCTTGGAAAACGTGATCGTTTTCGCCAAAATGCCACTCGCGATGGTCTCTCCTTTCGACAACTCCCCCGCGTTTAAACCTCCTTCCGCGCGTTTCTTCAACGCCTCCAAATCCTCCATCTCTTCGCTCGGAAATTGAATCTCCTCGATGCACAACGCGTGGTTCAACAGTAAACACCCGTTCAACAACAACGCCGCGGATACCGCCTCTTTTTCCTTGAAATCAATCGTCGCGCGTTTCGTGTTGTTCAGACCGTCTTTGACGACTAATTTCGAGATGTCCCCAGCCGTGGAGAAGAAATCGGACAGGTCTGAATCCTGCGCGGACGGGGAAATGTTCGTCACCTTTATTAGAACATCATAAAAGAGAGAGAGATGATGAGAGATGAGTTTCCATTTTCAATCAGTCAATAAGAGCTCAAACAAACAAACAAACAAACAAACAAACAAACAAACACGCGTTCGTTCGAGAGAAAACGATGACGATGATGAGTACGCGTGTAAATAAACCTACCTGGACGGATGACATTTTTAATACTATATATCTCAATAAATGCCGCGCGTTGTCTTTAAAAATTGTTGCCTCGCAGGAAAAAGAAGACGACAAAAAAAATCAAAAACCCTAAATAAAAATTTGACTTTTCTTTCCAGAGAGTCAAGATCTTCAGAGTCGAAAAGACGGACACAAAATACCTAACGACCTCGTCTTGTCTATATATACACTCACGATGATGACGACGAAGACGACGATGAAGAATACTACGATTTCTTCGAATAGTATTGCGCTCCTGATGATGATGATATTCTCACACGCACACGCGGCGACGATCATACCGCAGAACGGTACGGTAGTGCAAGCTGGTACGGTGTATTACGAACAGACGGTGGAGTATTACGCCCAGGCCTTGGCGGATGTGGAAACTTTGGTACGTTTTTATACACATCTCTCTTCTCTCTCTTTTTCTCCGCGTATTCGAAAAAATGGACGACGGACAGGGAGAGATGCGCAAAAGTGCGGTGGCAATCATCGCGCGAGGCGAGAGCGTCGCGTTTTTAAGTCGTCTCGTTATACTCGTCTTTGGTCGTCGCGCGCGTCTTTTTCTCGACTCTCTTTGGATGATGATGATGATGATGATGGTTTTGTGAGAAATTCGAAATTCGCGCGGGAAAATAAAACAGCGCGCCGCGCGAAGAGATACGATGATGATGATTATGATGATTATGATGCTGATGCTGACGATTTTTATTTTCTCTCTCTCTTCATCTCTCTCTCACGCGCACACAAACACATTCAAATGCATTACACAGATGACCGTACGTTTATCGAATATTCAAGGAACAAACGCGAACCCGGATTTGTACGTCTCGTGCGCCGGGACGAATTACTCCTCCACAAAAACCGCGAAGACGGAGGGCGAAGCGGTGCAGTTTGTCGCTCCAGCGGGCGCCAGAGCGGATATACGAGTGGAGATCTTTCAATCGTCGAGCACGAACACGTGGTCGATTAGTACGAGAATTCAACCGTACCAGCCAGAAACGGTATCGTCCGGGTCGCTTTACGAGAGATCTTTTCAAGTTGGATACAGAGATTATTATCACTTGGAAGTGCCGGAAGGATTGCATAAAGTGCAATACACGTACACGCCATCCGCGAAGGCGCAAAGTTCGTATCGGTCGTACACGGATCTTTCCGTGAGTGTACCCAAGAGCGACAACGCGGAGGATTATAAATTGTACGATAAGGAGGTGGGTGGATATAGAACAATGAAAGTCTACGACGACCAATCCGAGGTGTATAGGGACACCTCTACACCTCGAGCTAGGCACAAAGATATACGATTTATTTACGGTCCTCGATTGGTCAAGATTTACGCCTCGGCTGGATTGGAAAACCCCACCAACAACCAAAATCTCGAAAATGAGGAGGATGGAAACGGTTTCATCAAGTATACGTTCATCGCGACCATCGAGAAAGCGGAGACGGCTTGTCACGACGTATCGATCGGCTCCATCGAATCTGCGAATACGCTCGACTATAACGACGCGAGATTTTACTCCATTCGGGTCGATCAGTTCGAAACGCTTGGCTTTACCTACGCTCAAATGGTCGTCGATGGTAACGTAAACGTACAAGCTTCGTCTTTGGCTGAATATCCAATGCACACTGATTACGGTATTGAATACTTTTATCGCGGCACGACGTGCTCGTCGCCAAAAACGTGCATCAAAACGCACAATTTTCGAGATTTGAACGAGATCGCCGCGGTCACCAAACCAGGTGCGTGCGCCGGGACAGCATCAGACGTAGAAGGAGCTCGCTTTATTCACTTTTCAGTCGAAGCTGCCGTAACGGTGAACACGGGAACGAGCGTATACCAGTTTTCCTTTTGGGGCGCCAAAGAAGGGTGCGGCTGGCGTCCGGATTGTAAATCGTGCGCTGCTGGAACCAATGACGATTGCTCCTGGTGCCAAGGTTTTGAGGGGACTTGCTCGGATCCACCGTGCCGAGGCTACTGCGCCAGCGCCTTGGAACTGCAATCGTCGACGTGGCCGGCGTCGAAGAAAACGTGCGAAGCGCAATTCAGTTGCCCAGCCAACGATTGTAGCGCGAAATTCACGTGCAATGACTGCCGAGCCGTCAGCGGATGCGGTTGGTGCGCGGCGGAAGGCCAAAAAGGCGTGTGCGTTCCTGGCGTTACGGAGGGACCTATTTATACCGAAGGTACCGGTGCAAAGCTACCGCTCGGGGTATGCGGTAAGTGGGCTTTCGCCGGCGACGCCGACGGGTGCGACGAAGCGTGCGCGGTGCACGACAGACACCCCACCCCGTGCGAAGCATGTTCGCAAGAAACAAACTGCGGCTATTGTAAAACGAGCACTGTGGGCGGGTGTGTTGCCGGGAGCGGTTCGAGTTCGACGAGCGGTGAATGTCCGAGAGAAGACGCTTTGTGGGCGTCCACGATTGCGCAATGCGCGGCGAACGATCTCGAAAAAATACCCACGGGGAAAGAAATCAACGCCGATCGTTCCAATACTGAGATCAAGTTGGATAAAAACGCTCTGATTTGCGCTTTAGGATCGTGTCCGAGCGAAACTTTACGTTACGAAGTTCCGTCGACCGAAGATGGTCCGCGCGATATTCTGGCGACGATTCGAACGCTCGTGCCGAGCGATAAGAACCTCATCCTCGTGCTTGCATCCCTCGATGAGGTTCCAACGGTTGATAAATACATGGCCAAAGCGGTAGTGCCGCCGGTTGACCCGAACGGGGCGAACGACGCGTTGGTCTTACACTTTGGTTTGTGCGGAAACGCCGGAAGTAAAGTTTACTTTTCCATCGCATTTGACGAGACGCAAGCGGGATCGGATGTCTTGGACGTTACTTTTAAACTCGAAGTTTTACCAGACACAATCGTCGTATTACCGAGAAACGAAACCGGCTTCGAGGAGACGAAGACGTTGTTGACGAGGGACGCGTGGTTGTGTTGCGGTCAAAGTCGTCATTTTAGCATGCTGATGCCGCGCGGCATGAACTCGGCGCAAACGCACGTAAGCATCAGTCCGAACAATCCCTCTCAAATAGCGTTACTCTCAAGAAGAGGCACGTGCCCTTCGCTCGGCTTAGCCGACGTCATCGCAAAAAACGGGACGGTCTCGTCCGAGATGGAAACGACGGAAGATTTATGGTACGTCACCGTCGTGGCAAATAATTCGGGCGTCGGCTACCAACCTTTTAGGCTCTACGGTTGGAGCAGTGATATCCCGACTGAAAAAAACACTTGGTTCGAGAAATACTTTTGGTATGCCTTTGGAAGCGGATGCGCAGCTCTCTTTCTTTTCATCCTGGCTTGTATCCGATCCTATCGCATAAAATCAAAGTACAAAAAACGATTGAACGACCAAGTCTCCAACGCGTTGGCTATGCACAAATCTTTCAAAGGTTTCGGCGACGTCGAAAACGCCGAAAACGCCGTCGCGGTCATTCAAGCGGCGTCCGAGGCGGAAGAGCAGTTGGTTGATTTGATCATGGACTTGCAAACGAAAGTTCAAGTGCTCGAGGAAGACAGAATTGCCAAAGAGGACGTCGCTCGCATGACTGGCGGCGCGAAGATAAAGAGCAACAAATCGGCTCGCAAACCGCCCAAAGGAGGA
>Ga0209090_10001060_pt1 | contig 17569 bp, 10 predicted proteins | sample ArcticOcean_MG_C_9_FD_187432 | JGI IMG/M metagenome (GOLD analysis project Ga0209090, IMG submission 187432) | Marine microbial communities from western Arctic Ocean - ArcticOcean_MG_CB2_152 (SPAdes) (version 2) | ecosystem: Environmental > Aquatic > Marine > Oceanic | place: Arctic Ocean... | reverse complement strand
CAACAATTGTATAATGGTCTGGATTTGAAAATGGAAGATTTGTCCATTGATGATTTGCTTGATGACATCAATACAGATGTCATGACGCCAGCATGGGTTTGTTTTGACCATGACCCTGTCGAAATTTCAAAGAATGCATATGCTGGATTGATGCATAACGGATTAAGGGTGTTCAATGAAAATGCGCTCAAAAATGGAAACTTTGAAGTCATTGTTTCTGGACAACGAAAAGGAACTGGTTCGTCGAGAGAAACCGCGGCTCAGTGTGAACGTTGGGCTGGGATAAACATCGTCATCGCCGCCTCTTTTGCCCCCATACATGAACAAAATAATATCAACCTCGGCCAACTGATGGGTGACTACACAATGCTCGAACGTTTACAAAAAGGCGACATTCTTCCCCTTGAAGAGTTTACAGCACGCTATGATGAAGTCACAAAAATTATTCTTGAAAAGGGAGGGTTATTCCCTTTTGCAAAATCACTCAAATCAGGAGAAGTCACACTCCCTCCAATGGATACCCCCTCTCGCCCAATGACCATGGCTGAGAAAATTATTGCTCGTAACCTCGTAGGACAGGTTGAAGGGCAATGTGTCAAACCAGATGACCCTGTTATCGTTGAAGTCCAAGGTGGATACTCTCATGAATTCACCACTGCCCAAGTTCATACATTTCTTCAAAACGAATACGGTGAAGAATACACATTGCCGAATCCGAATAAATTTGCTGTTTTTGAGGACCATTTGCTTTACGCCCATCACAACCCGAAGTTTGTTCCTTTCATGGACAAAGTCCAAACTTTGCGGGATTTACAAGTTGAATTCCAAAAGCATACATCTGTTCGCGACTACTCCGCCAAAGATGGTGTCTCGCCTGGCATTTGTCATCAGGTCGCCCGTGAAGAATTCATTGAAGTGGGTGATTTCATCCAAGCCACCGACTCACATACTTGCATGGGTGGCGCTTCAAACGCACTCACTTGGGGCGTTGGTGCGACAGAATACGCCAACCTCGTAAGTGCTGGATTTACTTTCGTCAAAGTCCCTGAATCAATCCGGTTTGAATTGGTCGGTACACTCGCACCTGGGTGCACTGCTAAAGACGTGATTCTCTACATATTAGCCGATCATGCTCGAGAAGAGTTAACCTTGAATCGAAGTATGGAATTTGGTGGAGAAGGATTAGCGAGCCTCTCGATTGATGAACGAGCCACATTGTGCAACATGGCTACAGAATGTTCGGGTCGGACTGGGATTTGTGAAGCTGATGACTTACTGTTTGAATGGATGATTAAATCTCAACCTCATTTGAATCGAGAGGCTCAAAAGAACCGTTCGGTTCATTCCGATGAAGGCGCTGAATACCACGGTGGGGTCCACATCATCAACATGTCTGAGATTCAACCCATGGTTGCTCATCCGGGAGACCCTGACAAAGGCATTCCAAGCGACCCTACCAACGGTGCGAATATTGCTGAAATTGGTGATGTATCAATCGATATCGCATACGGTGGCTCCTGCACTGCTGGGAAAGCAGATGACATAGCCTACTATGCTCAAGTGTGCCAGGCTGCTGAAAATGCTGGTTTGGTCGTCAAAGATGGAGTTGAATTCTACATCCAATACGGCTCTGGTATCGTCAAAGATTTGGCTGTTGAAGAAGGCTGGCATGATTTGTTTGGTCGAGTCGGGGTCAATCTCATCGACCCCGGGTGTGGCGCATGCATTGGTGCAGGGCCCGGCGTTTCTATTACGCCTGAACAGGTGACAGTGTCGGCGATTAATCGAAATTTCCAAGGACGTTCAGGGCCCGGGAAACTCTACCTCGCCAGCCCACTGACCGTTGCCGCATCCGCATTCATGGGAACCATCACATCATGGCATGATGAATTATTCAACTAATTCGGAAGGGTTCTAAATCCTCAAAAAAGAAGTTCGTTGATGGTGTTCGGTCTTAGACATTAAAAACCGTCGGTAAACATGGTTGCCTACCACATAGGCCCGATGTCATCAGGACAGAGGAGGACCTGTGCTGGAGGAATACCCATGACTGGCATCGCACAAAAACTCGCATCGAATCAAAAGCAAGTTGCAATTTCTGAGTTTTTTGAGAAAAACAAGCACTTTCTCGGATTTGATTCCCTCGCACGTTCTCTCATCACTGCCGTAAAAGAGGCTGTTGACAATGCACTGGATGCATGTGAAGAAGCCCGAATCCTACCAACGATTCGAATCAAGGTCACAAAAGTCGATATAAAGAAAGACATCATCAAGATGGTCGTTGAAGATAATGGGCCAGGTATACCTCAAAAGAGCATTGAGAAAGTGTTTGGACAACTTCTTTTTGGTTCGCGTTTCCACGCAATTCGACAATCTCGCGGCCAACAAGGAATTGGCATTACTGGCGTAGTCATGTATTGTCAATTAACCACCGGGCGAACAACCCATGTCCGCTCAAAGATTGCTACAGAACCGACCGCTGCTTTTGTCGACATCGGGCTTGATACTCGAAAAAATAAGGCGACGAAGGCCAATGCAGGACGTGAAATCTGGTACAATGAGGATGGAACTGGTAAAGAGCATGGAACTGAAGTGACTGCTGAAATGAAAGCGAAATACCAGAAAGGCCGTCAAAGTGTTTGGCAATACCTTCGCATGACCAGTATTGTTAACCCGCATGCTGAGATTATTTTTACTGACCCTGATGGAGAAACACATCATTGGACTCGGGTAACCCAACGGTTACCAACAAAAGTCGAAAGCATCAAACCCCATCCTCATGGCATTGAATTGGGTCAACTGCAACGGATGATTGCTGAATCAACCGATTTGAATTTGAACCATTTCTTACTCAATAACTTCTCAGGAGTGACCAATCGTGCTCGCAAAGAATTATGTCAAGCAGCAGAAATTGAAGGCACGAGAAAAATGAAGAGTGTCAAAGGTGACGATATCCGTTCCCTCCTCGAAGCCTTCCAAGGTGAACGGTTGTTCAACGGACTACCTGTTAAATTACTCAAACCACCAACAAATTGTTTGTCACCGATTGAGGAATTACTCATCAAAAAAGGTCTATCCAAGACCATTGACTCTCGTTTCGTATCAACACTTACCCGAGTCCCCAACGTAACGCAAGGAAATCCGTTCCAAATTGAAGTCGGTTTGATCTTTGGGGGGGGCATGGCTGGGGATAAACCAGTTGAAATTCTTCGTTTCGCCAACCGTGTTCCGCTTATGTATCAACAAGGTGGCTGCTTACTCACCAAAGCAATAGAAAGTGTCGATTGGCGTCAATACGGATTAGACCAAGCCGGTGGCAAAGGTGTACCAAAAGGTCCAGCTGCAATCTTAGTTCATCTCGCCAGCACAAATGTTCAATTTACTTCCGAAGCAAAAGAGGCTCTGGCTGATAACGCTGAAGTCATGGAAGAAGCAAGAAGGGCAATGCTCGAGGTGGGTCGCGGCTTACGAAAGCATTTGGAAAAGAAAAAGAAAATGGCGAAAACCAAGGAAAAGTTCGAACTCATCAATGATATTTTACCAGCCATTGCAGAAAAATCGGCTCAAATCCTTGAACGTCCGGTGCCGGAACTCTCAGGTTCAATTACCAAGATTATGTCTGCTGTTATTTCAGAATCGACGACAGAATGGAATAAAGAAACAAAGCAAACGGATGTTGAGATTGTCTTGTTTAATTATACAACTCGGGTGCGCGCTTACACAATTCTCGCAACCTGGCCAGAAAAAGCAGGTGCAACGATGGTGCTGAATGATACAGGAGGTCGGAAAGAAGCGCTTGGCGTATGGGCTTGGAAACTCGATTCATTACAGCCTGGTGGAAAAACAACGATTTCCTACAGTCTTAGCGGATTGGAACGCGGTGATTGGACTGAAACTGAAGTCTTGTTTCGAGGCTCTCAAGATGTCATCGGAGCTACAAAAATGGATGAAACATTCCTCCAAGAAATTCTCCGCCAAGAGCAACTCATGGACGAAAGCGGCATTGAGTCTCCTGAGGCTGAATCTGAAAAGAACGAAGTTCCAAGTGAGCCTGTTGAAGAAAATGCGCCACCTGCAATCGCCCCGCCTGAATCTGAAAAGGACGAAGTATCCAATGAGTCTGTTGAAGAAAATGTGCCACCTGCAATCGCCCCGCCTGATGGCCAGCGTACCTTGTTTGGAGGTGGGGTCTAATGTTCCGATCTCGTACCCCTGAAGAAACAAAAACCGCAATGCACAAAGTTGTTGAAGAAATGTATGACCGAATCGTCAAAGGTGAGCCACCAACGATGACTCTTCCTGTACGGACCAAAACAAACATTGCTTTTGATAAGAAACTCGGCGTGTACAAATACGGCAAAAAGCAATCCGTTCGCGATGCAACCAGTCTTGGTTCAGCCAAACAATTGCTTCGGACATTACACGTTGTTGAATTCATTGAAGAAATGCTTGATGCGGGTAAATCTTCGACCTTGAGAGAAATGTACTATATTTCTGAAGGGTGGGGGATGGGTAAGTTCGGTAGCCAAAACGATTCCAATAATTTGGCTGAGGATTTGGAAATCGTAACGAAGTGTTTGCGTGAAGATTTCAAATTACGCCCTGAAGAAGATGGTGCGCGAATGATCGGTAATTTGACTCTTCGCGAACGCAACCGGCGCGGTGAATGGATGCGAATCAATGCGCGCGATGATGTCGGCGACTCAGGATACGGCGTACCGTATAACGTCGAATTAGAAAAAATTGAATTGCTTGAACATGACATTGATTTCATCATGGCCATCGAGACCGGTGGTATGTTTGACCGTTTGATTGAGAATGGATTCGATGAACAATATCGTTGTGGTTTACTCCATCTCAAAGGTCAGCCTGCCCGTTCAACGCGTCGAATCATGAAGCGTATGAGTGAAGAATGGGATTTGCCCGTTGTTGTCTTCCTTGACGGCGATCCGTGGTCCTTCCGTATCTTTGCTTCAATCGCTTATGGTGCAATTAAAACTGCACATATTTCGGAATATCTTGCTACACCATCGGCTACTTATCTCGGCATCACTGCGGATGATATTGTCGCTTATGAGTTGCCAAGCGATGATTTGTCAAAGAAAGATATTGAAGCATTGAATGCTGAACTTACCGACCCACGGTTTGCCGATAGTTGGTGGCAAGAACAAATCAATATGATGTTGGAACTTGGAAAGAAAGCCGAACAACAATCGTTGGCCAAATACGGTTTGGATTTCGTAACTGAAACGTACTTGCCCGAGAAATTAGCTGAATTAGGATTGGCTTGAGGCGCGCAAGGATTCATTGGGGATGAAGGCCGAGGACGGGTCATGGCAGAGGGTGCATCGCAACGGTCTCCCTGGGCTCGTGGCTTGGCCATTTCAGGGGCTCTTTTTCTTGTGCTTGGAGCGATCATTGTGTCTTCACAGAACGAGGCTCTTGATTCGGTTTTTGACCCGAGAGAAATATCTATTGCTCAAATTGAAGGTGAGAATGATGTTCGCTTTGATGTTCAAAAGGACGGATGCTATATGGCGCTTGTCAAGGACGGCGAGTCTGATATGGATGTCACGCTGACTCCAATTATTGGCTCTGATACAGCAAACGAAGCACTGGTGCCGGAATCATGTTTTTCTGATTGGTTTCCAATGGCCTCGGATGGAGAGGTTTTTGAAATTCACGAACAATGGATTGCAGATGAAAATGGCGAAATGTTTGCTTCGAGTTCATGTTCTGAAGAAAAATGTCAAGAACAAACTGTTTGGCTGGCCCACATTGATCAATGGCAGGAACTCAAAATTTTTGAATCCGGTGGGTTAATATTCGGATTCGGCATCTGTTGCCTCGGTTTCTTATTCCTCCCGATTGCCGGAATTCTTGCGTATTCAGCACGCAGTAATAGGATTCATGGCGCAGTGAGAATTGTTGGCCCCAATGGCGAATTGCTTCAATCCTTTGAGAATCAAGAAGAAATGCTGGCGGCGATGGAAGGCCAAAATAGCCCACTCCACCAGAATGCCAGCAATGAAAATCTTGGAGAGGATCCCGAACATGACGATGGGTTTGTAGATGGGTCGAAGGATGTCACACAGGGAACCCTCATGACAACTGAGCAAGTCTATGCCTTTATGCGAGGCGATGCACCTGAAGCAGTTCGGCAAGTTGGTGACCCCTTCGCCGACTCTCCCGCACCGGTCAAACAAACGGTCGAACGCCCAGTTGCGAATACAGAAGTCATTTCAGATTGGGATACTGGAGGTGGGGACGAAATTAAAACGCCATCGAGTAGCCCAACCCGCCGAAAACCAATGGAACTCAAAGAGGAAAACTCCGAATCAAAGAATTGGTCGGTTTGGGATGACATGTGAGTGGTATACATGCGTGAATCTCCTTTTCGATGGACTGCTGGTATTGTCTGTCTTCTCCTACTCATACTCCCCTCTTTCATTCCTCCACCGATGATGGAAGACAGTGCAACAGAAACTGCAATGTTACCTCCTTGTGATGTTGAAGATGGTATTCCGTTTATTCAAGAAGAACAAGTAACGTGCTATTGGGGTATGTCAGAAGAAATCCTCACCTTGCCAGAAATCATTGATTCACTCGATGTTGAGATTTCCATTTCATGGGAAAATCAAGGGACTTGGATTGGGATTGCTGAAGCAAGTGAGGCAGACAAATGTACGCAAAAGGAAGGCTATTATCAATGCGACAAAAACTCGGTTGAATTGGTCGCTGGAGGCGATATCCCTGGTAGCGCGTTCACATGGAACGCCGAGAGTGGCGACTATCGATTTGTTGCCGGTGGAGACGATACACAAACTTTGCAGCAATTTGATGTCGATTGGGAATACCAGGCCACATTAGATGTTTCTTCAGGAATCTATTTTGTGTTTGCACTTTTACTTGCAGGATATGCAATACTTGGGGTCAAAGGTATAATGCAACTCATTCGAATGGTTTTACCTACAAATAAAGTCGATGAGTGAAACGGAAGAATTCTTTCAGCCCCCTCTCCGTGAGTGGTTGCGAAGTGCCGTTCGAGTGGATAACGATGAGCGACGCCTTCAAAGGGTGCCTGTGTCTAGGTAACTCCGAGTTGAGCAGTGTGGAAGATATTGATACGGCCCTAACCTTGCTTCAAAACAAGCTACGACGGCAGATTCTCGAACGCTTGGTTCGCGAACCGCACTACCCTATGCAACTCGCTGATTTACTTGAGGTCAGTCAACAAGCTATTGTCAAACATTTACGCGAATTAGAACGTGGTAATTTTGTCACCAAAATGAAAGTGGCGAGTGAGAAAGGCGGACCTCCAAGGACCATTTACAGTGTTCAACAATCAATTTCGTTACGTATCGATCTTGGACCTGATTTGTTTCTTTGTGAGCAACGCAGCCTTCCGGCTGGAGGGCCGATGCGGCTATCCAATCGTTTACCAAACGCGACTGAACATGTTGTTCAAGCCGTCAGTGGCCGAAAGAAGATCTCCGTTGGAGAGGGTATGGCTCATATCCAGCACCTCAGCGGGGTTCTCGAAGAAATCGATGCGCAGAGGGACGCTGTAATTGCCTTGCATCAGCACATCCGAAACCGCATTTCTGCAGGGGTCGATTCTGACTTTGAACATTATGACCAACGGACCATGGTTCACAGCCTTATTGAGGCACCTGAGCGGAAGTTAGACCTCACAGATTTACGCAGAGAATTGCAACTCGGACAAACCGAAATGGCAACCTTACTCGATGAAGTCCGCAATCGGCTTGAACGTCAATTGTCCGAGCGTGCCGGGCATATTGTCGCAGTTCCAAACAACTCAAACCTGCGGTTCTGGCTCGGATCACTTCCTCGAAAGAAGGAGTGAGGTTCGAGCGAATCAAAGGTCGTTGCCGGCCAAGACCGAGACGAGTGAAGATTGCTCAGCCTTTCGATCCAAGACATCTTGTCGTCGTCCACGTCCAACGAGGTAAACCACGCCGAACAGTGCGAGTGTCAGCAGAATCACTGCAAATGGTAGAGCGGTCTTACCAATTACTTCACTTGCAACGTCCAAAACACCACCGCTGGATTTCAACTCATCCTCGACACCCATGATGTTATCTTTTTCATTGGTTTCGACAATTGAATTCGAAGGATCGACCACGACATAGACGCCATGGCTACCTGCGGAAACAGGGTAGAGGAGAACCAATTCGATTTCCTTGTAATCTTCAGAGGCATCAGGTGCAAGAAGAGCCCCGATCATATGGCGCATGACGATGTTTTCATCGTCGCATCCATTCAACCTGATTTCTGCGAGGGTGTCGTCATCAGAATCTGGATATTCACACAAGACGATTTCTATGTCGGTTGCATGTGTATTTCCGTCGTTCTGTAACACAACACGGATTGGAATGGTTGTATCGACATCTCCTGAGAAATCAGATGCAGTCACTTCAGAAATCACCAAATTCGGAGCACGGAGACGGAGTGTGACCACGAATTCGTTGGTGTCAAGGTTCTCAGCAGCCCAGGATGGGGAGTCGTCATGGTCGCCACCTTCGAGCATATTGCCCATCTTCGAAACCACCTTTAGACCGATACTTCGAGTATCGAGTTTTGCAGTTGGTGCAATCTTCACGATTGCAACGACTGGATAAGTGGTGTACGGATCCATCATTGGCATAAAATACCGGTCATCAGATTCAAGATAGACGCAACGCTCGCTCAAATCGGCAAAGGCAGTTGCAGGGTCAATTGCTGCATCTTCATCACCTGTAGTGACGTCAAGTGATGCAACCGTTTCACACATTTCTTCAGTTGTCAAGTCTGTTCCAATTTGTTTAACCAAACGCCATTCGACAGACCAGCCACCAAGTGTACCCATTCCAGGCAGCTCAGTCCAAATCAATGCTTCACCATCACGATTAGCGGTGTGGTTGTTGAGAGTTGGCCAATCAGGGACGTTTCCATTATTGGTGATGTTCAGCTCGAAACGGACAATACGCCCAGGGGCTGAAGTCTTAATGGCGTTATCAACTGTTGAATCCATGCTAATTTGCATATCGTAGAATTCTTGAACGTAGACTGGGAGCTCGAGCGTGGCCCGGAGGCGAGTGAGTCGGCCACTGGAGTCTGGGTATGATTCTTCAGAGAATGTTTGGAAGACGACCATGTAAACTCCTGCTTCAACTTGGTCCGGAACATTCATCGTAATTTCAAATATTTGGTCGGTGTCTCGGGATAATTCCTTGAGTGTTTCACGTGGGACGTCGATGTCCCAGATAACGTCAACACCTGTTGGGTCAGTCACTCGAGCAAGACGGTAATCGAAACGATCTGGTCCGTTGCCTAAATTCGTCACCGTGGTCGACAAACTGATTTGCTGACCTGGGTTGACTGGGAGCACTTCTTGTCCATTGAGCGTTATCTTGTCATCTTCATCAAGATCCACATCTGCATGTAACTGGTAGACATGATTAACATTGGTCGAGAGAATCTTCGAGGCTGAAATACGCGGGTAGCCCTCAAGGTATGCCTTGAGAATGACGGCAGGGCCGAGCCCGGCGGATGCACCCGTTGGGGCACAAACTTCTACACTAACTTCGTAGGTGACGGATTCGGCACCGGGTGGGAGCGTCCAAGCTCTTGGTTCGCTCATCTCAATAGAGTTACCACCTGGGGCATTGGAGAAGTCAAGATTCAAAACCCAGTTATCGGTACGCCATGCATCCATCGAAATGGTGTCAGGCTTCACATCAGGCGCACCTGGGGTGACAAAGACTAAGCTTCCAGAATCGAAATTCTTAGTGACATCAATTGGGTAGGTTGCACATTTACCGGGGTCTACGTATTCACTGGTGTCAAATATTTCCATGACAATATTACCAGTTGAACGAATTGACACAAACACGCCAAGTTCAAGAACATCGTAAGTTCCTTTCTCTATCGACTTGATCGGTTCACCTTCAGACCAACCTTTGAGATAAATCACAAAAGCACCAGGGTCTTCAGATGTTGGAACGAGTACTTCGAGATTCTTTGTTACTGATTGCCCAGGGTCCAGTTCAACACTGGTCGGGAAAACAACCGCCCAATTAAACGGCAAGAGCCATTCTTGTTGGCCTTCTAAGGTATACGGGTCCCAGAAGATAAAGCGGTCATTCACGTTACCTGTATTGGTGATGGTAATCGAGAAAATTGCCGTTTGCCCTTGTTCGACATCGGCCATACTGTGGGATGTGTCGAGGTTTATTCCATGCACTACATCCATTAGAGTACGGGTGATTATATCGGATTGGATTGCCGGATCTTTATACGATTTAGCTGTCACAGTAATATCGGCAAGTTGGTCTGCGTCTGCCTGATAGACCGATGGAGCACGAATACGTATGTAGAAGCGGATATCTTCGCCACCTTCGAGGAAGATTGCTGTATCTGGCATAATGGTCGTATGGTTGTCAGCAAAGAACAAAGTTGCTGTCCAATTTTGAGGAACACCAGAAATGTTGAGGCCGAATGTGTCTGCGACGAGGTCCTTAGGACCTGGTGTTGAATTGTTCATCGACATGTTGTAAATCGTTTGTTCACCAGGCTCAATCACGTGATAGAATGTTTCTCCGTCTTGGAATTCGACATCGACTTGACCTGTGAGAACGTGTGAATAACAAATGGTAAACCGGTTGTTATTGGCTTCCTCGCTGCACTTGTTGGTATCGGACCAAGCAATATGCGCACCGCTGCCCAAATCATTGTAGAACGCCGGAGGCATACCTAAACTTGGCTGACTGCCAGAATTAGGACCAAGTTTGTTACTTGCCCAAGAAGTGACGGCAACGGCATCCCAAGGATCCAATGCGGTAAGGCCTGGGCCAGTGAGGTCAGTTGAATTCAGGCGAGTGTAGAGAATTTCTTCATCCGCTGTTGCGTTTCCTGAATCGACCCAAGCGATGTGAATGTTGTTTTGGTCATCGGTAAGAAGGGCTGGGAACACAGAGTTTCCGCCGTATGGGCGGTTACCTGGGAGCCCGGAGTTGGTTTCAACATTGGAGATCGGCGTGTCTTGGATTTTCTTAATTGCATACGTGGAAAGACCTTCGTTTGCTCCATCCCATGCACCTGCTCCTTGCAAACGGAGTTTGGTGTAGTAGACTTCGTAATTTACGCCCTTTTCAAAACCATAGTTTCGGCCGTCCATCCAAGCGATGTGCGTATTACCTTGCATGTCAACACCGATTGAAGGGTGGAATGAGTAAGCGTCATCGATGGTCACACGCGTATCGTTGACAACAACAAGGTGCCCGTCTGCACCAGCGCCGGTATCCTCAGCGTATGAACCGCCAATAATCGAGTGGCCGGTTGCACCAGGCACCCATGAAGGGTCATTGTTCATCTTGCCATAGGGGTCAAGAACAGTCATGTAGATTTCACGTGAGTTGTTGGTCGAGATGTAGACCATCGCTTCGACCAGAAGGGCCATTGCGTTGGAACCGCCTGAGCCCGATGGGAATTCATATGCTTGACCGCCAGCATCGGAACTGCGGAGAGTATTACCAGGGCAGTTACGAGTCGAGGTCGAAACAACACTGTTCGGACATTGAGCCAAGTCCATGAAGTGGGATTGAATATTTCCAGCACCGCCGTAACCCTGACCATAGAGTCCGACCGGAACGACACCTGCAAGGATGCAGTTGTCGTGAGCCTCTTCAATCGAAGTCAAATCATCTGCTTGTTGAGATGGGTCGCCGTCTTTTGGACCTTCGTCAGAAACTGGAATCACAATCTTCGTTGCGTTTGGATTCCAGCGGTGGTCATCTTGTGTTGGGGGGTTACCTGGTACGTTACCGGTGGCATCCTTCCAAGACAAGCAAGCCCAGTTGGTGCCTGGGCCCCAGTCTTCGCCAGAGTATCCGGAATAGGTGTTGCCGTTGTAAACTGTGCCAGGCAACTTACGGATGCCTCCAGAATCGTCGCCTGGGAATTGCCCAAGGGCGGTTGTTCGAGGGCCCGCATTTTGGTTGTATCCAGCACAGTTACCAGAGCTTGCTGCGCCTGGGAGTGTGTTTCCAAGTCCGTAAATAGTTTCGTAAACAGTCATATTTGCAGTTTCAAGCATTGGCTTAATGCCTTGGAAATAACCGCCTGAAGCGAAATTCCCACCGTAAACGACTGTGCAGATATCTGCCCATTCAGAATACATCGAACCCGAAGTATCGACGATAAAGCTTAATTCAACCTTGCCACCACGGGTATCATCCCAAGCGATTTGAACATAATCATTCGCATCGACGACAATGTCGGGGTGGCCCTTGTGGCCGATGATCGGCGTCAACAGCGTGTCCTCGAAGTTGGTGATGACTGAGCCTGAACTGATATCTGGGTTGAGCATGGTATAGTAGATTTGAGGTTGGTTAAAGAAACGACCTAATTCGTCATAGGAATCTTCCCAAGCAATGTGGACGCCGCCTTGGCTGTCAATATCGATTGCTGGCCAATCTCTGTTTTGGGCACGGCTTGATACAACATGGTCGTTGATTGCAGAGAGAGTACCGTCGTCAGAAGCCGAACCATCCATTGCCGCTGCCCATGGGTTGAGGACGGTATAGACGATTTTGTGTTGACCGGACTTGTCGGCCCAAACAACATGGACTTTGTCGTTTTCGTCAACGACCATGTCGGGGTGCCAAATCTTGTGAAGCCCTGGATTGGTGATTTGAGTGGTGTCAATCAATGTTTCACCGCGAGGGGAAAGCATGGAATAGTAAAGATGGAGATTGTTTCGCGCCCAAACTATGTGCACATTTCCTTCACTGTCCGAGCCGATTGCCGTTTGCGTATCTGCTGCAGTTCCACCGTCAACAATCCGTATCGCTTCGGTAATAACAACAGTATTTGCTGTGGCGGTAAGAGTTGCCAAGAACAACGTCGAGAGGACGGAGAGCAACATTATTGATACTAGACTTACTGACTTTATTTTTTGACTCATAAATACACATCCAAGGTGATACTGAAAAAAAGCACACCCTCATGCTACTTAACCGCGACTCTTTCAAGTCATTTTTTAAATTAGCCAATCAAATTCGATATCGGCTGATTAAGCCCATTCAGAAGGGTCAAAACCAGAGCCGAAAGACATCTTTTCATCGAATTCGATTTCGTGATGCGTGGATTGGTCCGGGTCTTCGTTTGATGCGGCAGGGGGGGATTTTCCTTCCTGTTTGGCTTTCACCCAATCATCAACTGGGCCCGGTTTTCCGACACCAGGGCCATGTGAGAATTTGATCTCATGAATAATTCCAAGTTTTGCGAGCCACAATTTTCGGAGAGTGTGCATAAATTCATTTTTTGACAGCCCATCAAACCAAATCGGTAAACTCACATTGAATGCTTGCAGTGGGCCAGTTTTTTGGTCGCCTTCATGGCCCATGTGAATTCCCCAATCGACACTGGTACGTATCAATTGAAGGCGGACATCGTGAATCCATTCCAGCCACGTATCATTGTCTTCTTTCATGTGATTCGTCATTTCTTTTTGCTGCCCTTCATCGACTCGCGTCATGCTTGAAACTGCGACGAGGTCTCGACCTTTCGGTATAACTACGGCAAACATGTGGCCTTGAGGGCCCTGAGGATAACGAATTAACAAATGCATTTCTGCCCGAGGGTCTTTTTGCTCTTTGACAACAAGTCGTTCTTGTTCGACCCATTTTCGGATTTTGAGTATTGCTTCCTCACTCGCCATGACTATCGGAAACACTCCTCTCGTTTGAATCGCACCCTTTTTGAGACCTTACAGTTTATTCATCTCAGCATGAATACTTTTTAATGCCCCGCGGAGGTTTTGGCGATTGGTTTTATTGAATCTCAATCGGCGTAGAGCACGCTGTAAGTCACACCAATCATCCCATAACAAAGCTGAAGTTCTTCCGCTGAGCCAAAAACATGGCATGAGGGCGAAAAGGAACGTCACCCTTGCTGCAGTTTCGTGGAGAGAAGTGGCCCCGTAGATCGAATACCAATCAAAGCCGATGAGTAGTTCCACCGAATCATGGTTCATGTGCTCAATTCCCAATGCCCCGAGCGCCATAAATGGCCAAAGCATCAGAGAGCCGAACATTGCGGCTAGAAAGTGGTACGAAGTCCGAGCATCGACTCCTTCATCCGTTGAATCTCCAAGAAGTCTGCCCAGTGCCATTTGTGGTATGAAACAGAACAAAAACAACGGCAATAAAGCGACCGAAAGTGGCAACCTTACCAATTTCGGGATACTCCGCAAGGGGCGAATCTTACGTAAATCAGTGGCTGATGTGTTCAGGTCTCGACCATCCAATTGTTGTGCTTGCAATAATCCTGAGGCGGCTTTGGCCGGCGTGATTACAGGATGGGTGATGACTGGTAATTCAGAATTATCAATTACTTTTTCATCAGGGAATGGTGGTTGTAACAAGGTCCGGAAGGTGCGGGCTGCTTCAACTTCTTCCCTCCAAGAAAGAAGAGGCTGGTTGGCCCTCTGTGCCTCGATATGCCCCAAAAGGTGCAAGGCGTGGTATTCATCCCAATCATGTGTGTTCGGAGTAAGTGGAGCAAGTTTGAGCCGTAGAGCGTCTCGAAGAGCATAGACATTTTCGGCCGCAGGTTCAACCCAATCTCCTTGAGCGACGGCTGCGACGAGGTCGTTTGGAATTTCGTCCCCTTGTATCTCAAGTGGCGAGTCGTATTCAACCCATATGTCGGTTCGGAAATGGTCCCGTCTCCTAAAATGTAGCCCAACAGGAATCAATGCCGGAATCGGTTGCTCGTTGGCTTTCGCAAGAGCTGCTGCGGCAAAAACTGTTCGGAATGGCCCTGTTTTGAAACGCAGCAAGGAAGAACCGTGGTGACTGGTACCTTCGGGAAACAGTACACAGCCAAAACCTGCTGAAATCCCCGTTGCTAACATCATCAGAGAACGTCCATTAATTTGTGTCGCTTCTTCTTCACTGCAACCACCTCTCAAAAGTTCCGCTTTACGAACGACTGGTTGCACCGCTAATTTGCGAGTCCACCATCCAAGAAATGGGCGCGTGACCAAATCATGGCGCCCGCCCATCAAAAAATGATTCGGATGTTTGAGGACGATTTGCAGTGGGTCCATAAGGCCGTTTGTGTGCCATGCGCAGCAGAGATTTCCACGGTCAAGCGGCAATGTCTCGATGCCGGTGACTTCACTGGTTCGGAACTGAACTGCTAGAATGCGACGAGAGATCCAATATGCAAAATTCGACCAAAAAAAGGAACCCGGCGTGGTTCCATCAAACGATGGCATTGGTGTCGACAATAATTTGTCTATTTGCAGATTAGCAGATGACTTGGAGAGTACGGGTAAATCTTCACCCCGATGGTCGGTGTCCACTTGAGCCGGCGAGTCGCTCATGATTCCACCCCTTGGAGACTCATTGAGAGTGTGTGTAATGAGTCATGGTCTACTTCCCCTCCCATTGGAGGAGCATTTGGCCACATGGCCTGTAGAGTAGAACCACCGTCTCCTAATTGACGAGGAATGATGTGGACATGGACGTGAGGAACTTCTTGCCCTGCCAGTGGGCCATCGTGAATGCATACCGTAAAATCATCTGTTTCAAAATGTTTGGAAAGAATTTCTTGTACTTCGACTACACCAGCAAATAGTGCATTTCGCATCGATTCTGAAAGTTCAGATATATGGCGAACACTTTGCTTTGGAATGACGAGAGTGTGGCCCCTACTGCGTGGGAAAATATCCAAGAAAGCATACCATAATTCGCCTTCAGCAACCTTGTGAGATGGCAGCGTTCCGTTCAAGATACGGTCGAACAAAGTTGCCTCGGCCATAGCCGTGCTACATGGCTACCCTTTTCAGTAGTTCACCAAAATTTCGATGGTTTAGAATTATTGAGGGGGTAAAATCCAATTTCCAGTCTTACTCTTACGAAGGGCTAATGTCTTCACCTCTCCCTTTTGGTTGACGGTGTAGTGGGTCAAGTATTCTTCGTTTGAATCTGTGAAATCATTACGATGGTGACATCCGCGTGATTCCTTGCGAGCAAGCGCTGCTTGAGCAGTCGCGAGTGTGAGGCGGGCTGAGGCTTGCACTCGAGCAATTTCCACGAGGTTTGAGTTTGCAATCAAAGAAGATTGGTCTACATGGATTGATTCTGCAAGGATACTTGCGGATTCTAATGTTTTGATGGCGGATTCGAGTCCTGAAGCACTACGGCTGAAACCAAGGGCGCTTTGAACTGCATCTCGAACTTTTGTGACAACGTGGCCGACTCGAACCACTCCTTCTTCGGAATGTTCTGAAACAGCGGCATGATCTGCTTGTGCGGCTTGCTCTGCATCGTGTGAAGCTTGGGTATTCGAGAATTGTCGATTCTTGACCCATTTGCCAGCGTGGGTTCCAGCGGCTGCTCCACCAAGTATGGCATCGAGCATTTGGTTACCCGGCAAAAGGTCAGCGCCATGGAATCCTGAGCAAGATGCTTCGCCTGCGGCATATAATCCGGTGAACCAACGAGACCAAGTGGAGAGAATTGCACGTCCGAATTCATCGACAGGGACTCCGCCAAGTGTTGCATATGGGCGAACTTCGAGAGCAACCGTTTGCCGGTTCATATCGATGCCTGTTCGTTGTTGAACGCTTCGGAACACCGCTTTCCACCATTTTGAAGAGTCGCCTAAATTACGAGCATCGAGAACTGGTTGGGTGGCGTTTGAAACGGATTGGCAGATTGTATCCAAACCGCCTTCACCCATTTCCAAATCAGAGCCACTTGCTTCGTGCAATGTTGCCCCGTCATGAAGAAGACCGAGGGGCAAAACCATGTGAGTATCTTTGATGCCAAGAGGTGTGTGGGCAATGAATTCCAAATCACGCAAAGGAACTCCGGCACGAAGAGCGAGGTCGAGGCCGAGGCCAACTGCGCCGTGGCTAAAGGCACCTTCAAATCCTCCATCAGCAAGGATGACCGCTTTTGCTTGCAGTGCTACAATTCGGCCATTGACCAGATCTACCACGGTTATTCCACTGACGGATTGATTGGTATGTATCAAAGAAAGTGGAAGGTGGTCGCCTCGGCGAATTACGCCATGTCGCATGCATTGTTCTTCGAGAATTTGTTGAATTTCACGACCGGTTGCATCTCCTGCATCCGCATTTCGGGCCATGCCATGGCCTGGGGCTTTTCGAACCAGTGGAATCCCATGTGCGTCGCGTCGGAAATTCACACCCCATCGTTCGAGCAAATCCACTTGCCGGTTTGCGTTTGCAGTGCGTGATGCGACAATATCTTGGTCGTTCAAGAATGCGCCTGCTCGAATCGTATCTTCACGATGATTGCGGTTATTTGATTCTTGAAGCGGGGCGGCAATGCCGTCTTGAGCGAGGTGGGGCTCGCTACCGAGTGCGTTTACCGAGAGCACGAGGGTTGTGGCTCCTTGCTTTGCAGCCTCTGCTGCTGAACGGAGGGCCGCGGGCCCGTCGCCTAATACGATGACATCCCATGCTTCCAAGGTCCCACATCCGGTAATTTATCCCAAGTGCGCCCCATCCATAAGCAACGCGCTTAAC
>Ga0209090_10001059_pt1 | contig 17578 bp, 9 predicted proteins | sample ArcticOcean_MG_C_9_FD_187432 | JGI IMG/M metagenome (GOLD analysis project Ga0209090, IMG submission 187432) | Marine microbial communities from western Arctic Ocean - ArcticOcean_MG_CB2_152 (SPAdes) (version 2) | ecosystem: Environmental > Aquatic > Marine > Oceanic | place: Arctic Ocean... | reverse complement strand
CAACGCCGGGCACGTTTTGCAGAAGAAGAATAAAAAAGATGCGCTAGGAAGAGACTCCTATGCGGAATCTTCGGATGGGAATTCTGACGCGCATTCGACCAGAGTAACGATAAGAACTGCTAAAGTGGGGACACCAAACGTACCAATCATGATTAAGGATTCCAAGGAGGACGGGAGCGTGCACGGAGGGAAGATCAAAGTGGGGGAATTGGCAAAGCTGCGCGACATAACCGGAAGCTATACAAAAGTGCTTAGCCCAAGACGCGCGTCTATGAGCGACACGCGCAACTATTTCGTTAGTTCGGATAAGGTAGGCTCGGAAGCTTCATCGCCTACAACCGCAGGCAGCGCTGAGAAGAGCGATGCATTAGATGCCGTAGGACAACAACAACAACAAAACGCAGGTACGCCTCCATCGCAAAGAATTGAGATCTTCGCGCAGTCAAAGTCTCCTTTATTCGTAGATATGAAGCCACAATCATCCGCGACTAGTATTATTCTGAATATTGATGATGCGAGTGCTGGCCCGTCGACGACGCCGTCGTATAAGAATGTGCGAATGCGAACGCAACAGCTGCGAGAAGGAACAGCGCCTCAGTCACCATTTGGTTACGATACGGTAACGCTGCGCGAATCGAGCGAAGGACAAACGATAACGGATGAATGCGAGCAAACGTGTTTAATGATAGAATATTGCATTGGATTGAGAGAGAAATATTTGTTCGAGCCGACTCTTTCGAAGGTTGGATCTCCGGTGATGGGATCGGTTGAAATCGAATCGAAAGAAGCGCTCGCTGCTTTGAAAACCGATCAAAAATTCAAAATGGTAGACGGTGTGGTGCGAGTCTTTTCAAAAGACGACGAACTGTTGCACGAACCACCGGCATCGGCGACGGCGTTCTTTCACGACTTGCACGCGTTAATGATAATTCAATCCGCCGGCCCGGCGAAATCGTTCTGTCATAAACGCCTGATGCTCACCGAGCAAAAATTTTCTTTACACGTCATGTTGAATTCAGATGCCGAGTTTCTCGCACAAAAACGAGCGCCACATCGTGATTTCTATAACGTGCGTAAGGTTGATACGCACGTCCATCATTCGGCATGCATGAACCAGAAGCATCTTTTACGATTTATTAAATCAAAGCTGAAAAAAGAGCCGAACGAACTCGTCATTTATCGCGACGGTAAATATTTGAACTTGAAAGAGGTATTCGAGAGCATTGGCATGACGTCGCACGAGTTGAACATCGATACGTTGGATATGCGCGCGGATAAAAACACGTTTCATCGATTCGATCGATTTAATTTGAAGTACAATCCATGCGGTCAGTCGCGTTTACGAGAGATTTTCATCAAGAGCGACAACTTGATTCGCGGGCGTTTTCTCGCGGAATTGACGAAAGAAGTGCTGACTGATTTAGAAGCAAATAAATACACCATGGCGGAGTATCGTTTGAGCATATATGGACGTCGCAAAGCGGAGTGGGATTCTTTAGCCGCGTGGGTACTCAATCACGGTTTGTTCTCGAAAAACATCGTTTGGATGATTCAGTTACCGAGACTGTTTAATATTTATAAAGCGCAAGGCACGATGAAAAATTTCCAGCAAATGCTTGATAATATTTTCATACCTTTGTTTGAAGTGACGATTGATCCTTCGTCGCATCCTGAGTTGCACCATTTTCTGAAGACTGTCGTTGGATTCGATATGGTTGACGACGAATCCAAACCCGAGAGACGACCGAACAAGCACATGCGCGTCCCTGAAGATTGGAACGTTAACCATAATCCAGCCTATTCCTATTACGCTTATTACGTTTATGCGAATTTGTATACTCTGAACAAGTTAAGAGAATCGAAAGGTATGAATATCATTACTTTTAGACCCCACGCGGGCGAGGCTGGAGATATCGACCACTTGGCGACGACGTTCATGTTGGCAGAAAATATCGCGCACGGAATCAATTTGCGTAAATCGCCGGTTTTACAATATTTGTACTACCTGACGCAAATCGGTTTGAACATGTCGCCGCTTTCAAATAACTCGCTGTTTGTCGACTACCATCGGAATCCGTTTCCGTTGTTCTTTGCGAGAGGTTTAGCAGTAACCCTTAGCACCGATGATCCGCTGCAGATTCACATGACGAAGGAGCCATTAGTTGAGGAGTATTCGGTCGCGGCTCAAGTTTGGAAATTGAGCGCAGCGGATCTGTGCGAGATTGCCAGAAACTCTGTTTTGAATTCCGGATTTCCTCGAGAAGCTAAGAAACACTGGATTTCAGACAATATATTCAAATCATCCTCATCAAACGGTTTAGCTTCATCAACCGAAGGCGGCGGCGGCGGCGGCGGCGAGGACGAGGAGTTGGTGCTCCATGCGTTGGAGGCGAACGATATTGAAAAGACGAACGTTCCAGATTTACGTGTACAGTTCCGATACGATGTCTTAGAGGCGGAGAAGGGTTTGGTACGACGCGCGTGTGCTCAGGCTCGAGAGAAAGGCCGTGTTGTAAAAGTTCGTTAGTACTTTCGCCGCCGGTGAAATTTTTTTTACAACATCAACACCACGTCACCAACGACAAAATAAAAAGAATCAAATATACTTTTACGAATCAAAGTGCTCGGCTTTGTACTTCATCGCCGCTTCTCTGACGTTGTCAACGATAAAGAACGCGCCGCAAATTCTCGCTGTTCTAGCCGCACCACCTCTATAAAGCCCCCCAATACCGTGTTCGCTGTAGACTTGACCCAACGCGCTTCGGGCGTTTCGGTACGTCTTGGACGCCATGTCTCCTTGCATGCACGTCTTCGCCGTATCCACCGGGTGCGTCATCACCGCCGCCATGGTACCCGCAAAGCACGATCCCGCGATACGCGCGGCTTGTTCGTTCTCGCTAAAAAATGGGTGCATGGTTTTGATATGTTGCGTCGCGACTGGACCGACGCCCAAGTAACCCGCGGTGTAAATCGACTCTCGCACTGCGCAAGACGTGAAGCCGCGGAAGAGAGCCGCCATACCATGCTCCTTCGTCACGGCCGATAACGCTCCGCCAATAGACGTCGCCAACTTTTGCTGTTGGATTACAACCAAATCCAACGGGGAATACAAGATGGAACTGATTGCGCCAGCACCCATCGCGGCACCAATCTTCTCGTGCGCTTGCAACTCTCTCGAGGTATCGCCGGCTAAAATAAGTCTCTCTAAGCCACCGTTCACGGCCATTTGAAACGCAGTAATCGGCGCCACTGCACCTGCGTTAGCAACCACGCCTCTGTACCAACCTTGAATGTTCTTAGGCATCGGTCGACCATCTTGCGAAGTGATCTTATACGTGATTAAAGGCACTGTATTTTAATTTAAAAGACGTATTTTGGAAAAATTTGTCGTCAGCAATATAAACAAACGCGAGGCTGAAAAAGAGAGAAAAACAAAAAGTGATGATGTGTCTCTCCCCCTATCATACTCTTCTTCTTCTTCTTCTTCGTATGAATAAAAGGAGATGTGCTGATGAACGCCAACACTCGAGCGACATCAATCAGTCAGTCAGTAAACAATTATCCACCAATCAAAACGAGAACGAAAACGTACTCTGTATGCCAGTTTCGAGGATACCACCGAGGGCACCGACGGCGAGATTCTCCGTGTCCGACAGCGTCGCTTTCTTCGTCGCCATGTTTTTGTTCTACGAGTAGATATTGGTGGATTACTCTTTTATAACAAACAAGAAAAACAAACAAACTCTTTTTGCTTGTGTGTGCGTTTTAGTCGAGCGTCGATTTCGGATTTTGCAAATTACAAAGATATATGCAGAGAGTGTGTGTGTGAATAAACGGGCTCTCGAACGCGCGTGAGTGCGTCGCAACTGTGACGACGTCTCGAGTGAGAAATTCCTTTTGTTTGGTTTCTCCTTTTTTTCTTTTCTTTTTTCTCAAAAATCACAACAACACAACACAACCAACGCCACAAAAATCGAAAAAGTGACCGGACAGAGCCTCCGTGGCCGATTTTGAGACAAGAATGCCAAAAGAAGAGAGACTCTGAGGGAGAAAGAAAGAAAAAAAAGTCGTTACAGAAGAAACACAAAAACGGATAAAAACAGAAAGCATGTTGAAGAAAGTTGACGTGAGTACCCGCATCGCACCAGTTTTATCATCCTTTTAGAATATATAACTCTTCTCTCTCTTTCTCTCGCATATTTCTGTATTTCACTCGCGCTTTTGAAACTAATCATCCACTCTCTTTTCCTGATAACGAACGACAGATACTCGTGGTAAACGACGACGGCATCGATGCGAATGGCATCAAAACGCTAATTCGAACGCTCGCGAAAGAAAAAGAGTTTAACGTGTGCGTCGTCGCGCCAGAGCGCGAGCGATCGGCGAGCGGACACTGCATCACAGTACACGAACCAATAGGAGTTAAACGATTATCGGATTACTATCACGACGACGCCTACAACGATGATGATGAAAACGAAAACGAACAAGCGAACGAAAGAAAAGAAGAAGAAGAAGAAGATGATGAAAAGGTGAGATGTAAAAGTTATTCAATCACGGGGACGCCTGCGGATTGCTCAATGCTTGCGCTAGGCCCAGATTTGTTTGCAGAACTCATCAAATCGAATGATGATGGTAGTAGCAATAATGATAGCAATGACGGTGTGGCATTTGATGTTGTTCTCTCGGGAGTCAATCGAGGCGACAACGCGGGTAAACACGTCATGTATTCGGGAACGGTCGCCGGTGCCCGAGAAGCCGCGATGAAGGGCCAAATAGGCGTCGCACTTTCGTTAGATTCGTATTCGAGAAGTGCCAATTACTCTGAAAGTTGTAAAATAGCCACGCAGATTGTGAAATCCATCGTATCGAGCGAAGAACGGAAGCGACTTTTGAGAGGTTTTGTCATCAACGTGAACGTCCCGAGAGATGGCGAAAAGATCAGAGGCGTAGAAACTTGCGCGGTATCGAAGTGCTCGACTATTCCGCTGTGGAAACGAGTCAAAGACCCTAACCCTGAAGTTTTATACGTGACGCACGACGACGGCGAGGAGGATGCGCGAGCACCTTCGCCGATACCGTCTCCCCCATCTTCGCCTCGAAACTCTTTGGAAAGGAAAAGCAGTAAAATTCTTTCGTCGCCGAAGAAGCGCGATGAGGCTGGCGCCAAAGGCGGTAATAGCAAAGATTTTGACACGTCCGACTATTTTAAAACGAATTTGAACATCTCTGGTGACGATGAAAGCGGAACGGCGCGTTGGATAACGAGCGAGACGCGATGGTTTCGAAACGGGTTTGGTGGAACCGAACGCGACGACCGCGTCGGAATCGACTCGGAGCTTTTGAAGCAAGGTAAAGTCGCCATCTCGATATTAACAACGAATAACGCGTGCTTAACGGATCCAACGCTCAGATTCGACGTCAGCGAAGAGAATGCGGCGAGAATAAAACAGATTGGCGAGGATATAGCTCGAGAAGTAGCGAGTTTGTTGTGCCTTTGAGCGCATTTTTTTTACCACGCTTGCGTTTATTATTAATACTTCCGAGATTAAAGAAGGACTTTGGTAATTAACGATCAAGGTTAGATTATCTACTTAGTTGTCATGTTTAGTGCCAGTGATACTATTTATTATTGTCGTTGTTACTTGTGGATTTTAAAGGTGTCTAACGCTTCCGTGTGCCTGTTGGTTTCGAGAGAGAAGATTTCGTCCTCCTCTGCAACAATAACAAACTTTTCACCTGCTCCTTTGTCCTCATTTTTTGAATTGTGTGTTGGTTATAAAAGAAACTACTGATGGTAGTCGACAACGACGACGATATGTTAGAGGACGGTCGGCATGGCGTGAAAAGGGAAAAAGGAAGAGGAGGAGAGTCTCCTGCTGATGACAATAATAATACCAACACCAACAACACGTCGTCGTCGTGGTCGTCGTCGAAAAATACAAAAGGAAAGAAGAGCGTGCCCGTGTGCGTGATGTTGCCTTTGGATTTAATTAACCCAGACTCTGGTCGATTTTTGGACGAAACAAAAGAGAAGTTATCGATACAGTTGGAAAAGCTGAGATCTGCGAACGTGAGTTCAGTCATGATCGACGTGTGGTGGGGGATCGTTGAAAACGAAGCGCCGGGAAAATACAATTGGGGTGGGTACAAATCACTCATCGAACTGATTATAAAATCAGGCTTGAAAATACACGCGGTGATGTCGTTTCATAGTTGCGGAGAAAACCCAGGTGACGGAGATTTCACCGTCAATTTACCGCAGTGGGTTTGTGATTACGCGCAAAGAGTTGACGAGAATATATTTTATTGCGACTCCAAGGGAACCCGATGTAAGGAATACATATCGTTATTCGCGGACGAAACGCACATCGGCACGCCGCTCGGCTTTCATCACGAAATTCGCATGTTTCACGACGCGACGATGACACCACTAGACGCTTACGAAAACTTTATGCGCTCGTTCGCCAACACGTTTCGCGAGTACATTTTGAGTGGATCTATTCTCGAAATCATAGTCGGTCTAGGACCGTGCGGTGAACTTCGGTACCCTTCTTACTCAACGTCAACCTCAAATTGGAAGTATCCAGGAATTGGCACTCTGCAATGCTACGACGAACGCGCTCGAATGTCGCTCGCGCTACACGCGAGTAAGTCTGGCGTCCCAAAATGGGGGGACCCACCTAAAAATTTGGAAGTTTTGATTAAAGTTGGAGAAAATTACAAAAGCGAGACGAGCGCGGACGACCTCGTCAACGCAAAACCGAATGAGACGCAGTTTTGGACAAACGACGAGTCGACGTTGAAAAAACGCGATTTTGACGATCACGAACAGTGGGATTCAGCGTATGGTTGGTTTTTTCTGTCTTGGTACTCAAAAGAATTAAGTCTACACGCGGAAAGAGTTCTGACTCGCGCGAGAAAAGCATTGGAACACGTTTTAAAACCCATCGGAGATAATCCCCTCGTAGACGGTAAGCCACCGAAACGAATTTCTTACGAAACGTTACGGTACGAAGTCGACGTGGACGACGACGACGACGACGGCGTCGACGGCGATAGCGATAATAAAACTAATCAACAAAATAGGATAGATGGAGGACAAAAACAAGAGCAGTATCGTGCGGAGTTGTCGATGAAACTCGCAGGCGTTCATTGGTGGGCGAATACTCGAAGCCGAGCGGCGGAGTGCATTTCGGGAATGCACTGCTCCTCGAGAACGTCGAGAAATCCGAGAGCTGGAGTCGGATACGAAGATATCGTTAAGATTTGTGCAATGCTGGACGTTAATTTGACGTTCACGTGTTGCGAGATGAAAGATAATGAGTCCAACGAAGCAAGGTCTCGGAATTTGCACTCCCCGACGAAGCCGGTGCCGGCGCTCAATACTGGTGAAAATGACGAGTTGGAAGACGGATCGGCGCCTGAATATCTACTCAAGCACGTCTCCAGCTTGTGTTCGCTCTATGGAGTGCAACTTGAAGGAGAAAACGCGCTTTCTCGAGTCGATCAAGAGGCGTACGAGACCATTACAAAACACTGCAAAGGTGGTTACGCCGTTGAAATCATTCGAGAAGACGAAGACGGTTCGCTCACCGGTGAAGTTTCCAAAGTGTACGTCCCAGCGATGAAATCGTTCACTTATTTAAGACTGCACGATGAGCTCATCACGGATGAAGAAAATTTCGAGCGTTTCAAGCGCTTCGTTGAAAACATGAGTATGATATAGAGCGAAAACATATAGAAGAAGCAGTAGTAGAATAGATATAATAGCAGTTTGTACATTAGAAGAAGAGCTCACGGCGCCTGCATAAAATTGTTTGGATTTCTGGATTTGTCTGTTACTTTGTTTTTAGAGCATTCGTCGTCGTCGTCGTCAAAAGTTTCTGCGTTTTTGTCAAGAAGAAGAAGAAGAAGAAGAAGATATTATTTAAAAGAACGATGATGGAGACTTTGCAAACGTCGTCGTCGGGATTACAAACGACGACAACGACTCTCGCGCGCGGTAAAGCGTGCCGTCCAAAGCTTCGTTCGTTGCAACATCATCGTCGCGGTCGTCTTCAACAACAACCAAAAATCGTTCACATCGTAAAAGCCGGCAACGATAATTCGTCGTCGTCTTCCAGTTCGCACACAGAGGGAGAAAAAGAAGGAGGAGAAGAACAGGACGCTTTCGCGGAGACGAGGAGAGAAAACGCGGATAGTGCCTCGACATCAGAAATAGAAGAAGAAGAAGAAGAATCAACAGAAAATACGAACAACAAAAAGAAACTTTGGGAGTGTTCGCAGTGCTTTGGAAACCAAAGCGTGTTAGTCTCTCAGTTGCGAGACGTCTCGGAGGTTTTAGCGGACGGATTTGGGAAACCAGCGGACGACTTACTCAACGGTTTGATGCAAAAAACAAGATGGAGCGCGGGGAATTTCGCGTGCGTCATGGCTCGACCGCGCGGCTCGCAACCGTACAAACCGTCCAAACGCTTGACCACGAAAAGCGTGCGCAGGAAAGGAGCGACGGCGGCGGTGGCGCAGGCTTCTTCGGCGAATAAAGACAAGAAAATGTTTCGAGACGGTAACGACATAGTCGGTGCGTGTGACTTGACTCTCTTGCCTGCGTTTGGTCCGAAAGCTTCCAGAGAGTCGCGCGTGAAAAACGGGGTAAAGTTACTCCGACTCTCCAACGAGAGTAACTTTTTATACTTGACTGGAATGACGACGCGTTCGGCCAATCGCAGGATGGGCGTCGGTGAAGCGCTGCTGGAAGAGTGCGACGTCATCGCGCAAAAGATGGAAAAGATTCGACCAAAATGCATAGCTCTGCACGTTGCGAAAAATAACGCCAACGCTATTGGTCTTTACGAGAGTTGTGGCTATAGAATCGTTTCCGAATCAACAATGACAACGACAACGACAACGACAACAACATCAAATGATGGTAGTGGAGGAGAGAGGAGTAGTACGGGTAGTAGCGGGAGTAGTGCTAAAAACGACGAGAGCGGCGTGCCGCCGACGACGAGTCCTTCCTCTTTGGGCGATAAGTTTATGCAGTTTGCGAATAAAATGGGGAGCGTTCCAAAATTTGGCGGCGGCGGCAATGGTGGTGGTGGTGGTGGCGAAGAGGAAGTCCATTTCATGGTCAAATGGATACGACGAGACGTGATCGATGAGAAAGTGAAACGAATGGACGAAACCGGAGTGTTGAAGGAGATACCGACCTTGTGATTTAATATTAAAATTTTTTAAAATTTTTTGCTTTTAACACACCACCAAGAATTCAAAGAATTCAAAGAAGAAGAAAAAAAAGGAAAAAAAATTTCACAAAACCACCACACAAAAAAGCTCTCCCTCTTCCCCCGCGGCTCGCTCGAATTTCATTGCGAAGTCGCGCGCGCTTTTAAGAAAGAGACTTTTAACGACTGATACCATCGAACACAAAGCAGTAACAACAACAACGAGGATTTGTCTGCGCGATGTTTAACAACAACGAATCTCAGTTTGATCCGTCTTTCAAGCACTCGAGTCGATATTCGCAAACAGCGGCTCGGTACGGGAAAGCAGAAAATGGGCCGCGAGGAGGTGATGTTGAAAACGGAAACTGGGCGGCGCAACAACAGTCGATGAACTTGATGCAAAACGCTCCGCCGGCGATTAACACCGGCAGAGGAAATGGAAGTGCTCACGCTGGTGCTGCGAGTGGCTCGTACAATCAACAATATCACCAACAACAACAACAACAACAACAAGATCACCACAGGACAAATTACGGGACGAACCACGGCGGACGCAGTCCAAACGGCGGACAAATGGACGAAAGTTTAATCGACCGAGATTACTTGCGAGAACACCGCGAAGGTCAAGAAAGGTTTCGCAGGAACACGTGCATTGGAATTCTTGGGGCTTCCGTAGTCTCTGTTATTGGGTGTTACTCTTACTATGGCGTCTCGCAAGGGAAAAGCGCCGGTGCGAGCTTTACTTCTCTTTTGCCATGGTCGTCTTCCGACGCGGCAGACGACGATTACTCCGCCGCGACGTCGTCGTCGTCGAAGCACCACCACCACTCTTCTTCTAAGTACGATTCTGGCGATGATTACGACAAAGCGCCCCTCGAAGACGACGATGAGGACGACTCCGGTAAAACTTCTTCCAGAAAGAAACACAAGGAACTCTTCTCGAAAACGTCCAAACTCGTCGATAACGACGAAGCAGATGGCGAAAGCGAAAGCGATTACGACGGATCGTCCTCCTCGAAGAAGTCGAAAAAGAAGAGCTCCAAAAAACATGGGGGCGATGATTCGGAGGAAGAGGAAGAATCCGGCGAGGAGGCACCGAGCGAAGACGAACAAGCGCTCATTGATTCTGTCACGCAGGATTTGAAAGAGTCCGTGAAGAACGCGCAAAAAGCCAAGAAAGCAGCAAAAAAGATTGGTAATGTTAAGAAAGAAGAGGTTATCGATCCGAGAACGGAGATTGATGCCACGAGGGCAGAGCTTCTAAAAAACGCCGGTATCGAAGAGGAAGAGGACGAGGATACCGGTGAAAAGAACGAGAAATTGTTGGACGGTGAAGTCGATCCTTTAGTTGCCGGTTTGTTGACTAAAGACATGCAAAAAGCGGAGGAGCGCATCAAATTAGTCAAAGGCACGCATTCTCACAACAAAAAAGAAGCGAGAGAAGCGGAAAAGGCTTTGTACGAGTATGACGCTAAAATTGAAATGGAGAAGGAAGAAAAGATTCACAAGAAGCAACAAGCTGCGATTGATGCTGAGAAGGCGAAATACGAAGAAGCTGCCAGACGCGAAGTCGGAGAACAAGAAAAGAAAAACAAAATACACGCGGAAGAAGAGAGAATGAAGATGGAAATTGCCAAGGCGAAAGCGGACGCTGCGACGAAAATTGCCATGGCGAAGGCCAACGAAGTTTCGAGCAAAGCCGCGGCGGAAGACAAAGTCATGCACGAGATTGAATCCAAGATGCATCCGAAAGAAGATGAAGACGATAAGACGCCAAGTACTTGGAGTTTGAGTTCTGATCCAATCGACGGTGCTCGCAGTGATGACGATGTCGACAACTTTGTCGAGCAAGCTGAAAAGGAAGGCGCGCACGTGTCCAAAGAAGACAAAGAAACATTAGAAGAGGCACAAAGAGAGCGCATGGTTGCCGAAGAGCAACTGATTGAAGCAAAGATGGAAGCTGCTAAAGTTCAAGCTCAAGCACAAGACATCATGAAGGCTGCCGAAACCAGAGCGGCTGAAGCGGCTGCGGAAGCGAAGAAGGAAGCGCAAGCCGAAATCGACGCCGCCAAGTCGGAAACCGAGAAAGCGAAAGCTTCTGCTCAAGCCCTTTTAAGTCATCAACAAGCGACTGAGGAAGAAAAAGTCAAGTTAGAGACGGACTTAGAGAACGAAAAGTCCAAGGAAGGAGATATTGGGAGAGAAGCTGCTATTTCAGCTGCGAATATGTTGAAAGAAGGAGAGGATGCCTCGGCGTCAACTTCTGCTTCCGCGAAGGAGGAGGAAGAATCGCCTGCCACAACTGAAACGGAGACGGAGACCGCATCGGCGGAAACCACTTCAGAAAATGCAGTCGTGGATGACGAGAAGTTACCGGAACCTTGGAAAGCCGTGTTAGATAGCGATTCCGGGAAGACGTACTATTGGAACACGGAGACGCAAGAAACTTCGTGGGACAAACCATCGCGAAAATAAGAACAAAAATTGTAGCCGAAAAATAACTCTCACGAGTCAGTGAAATGAAATGAAATATGCCCTATATAAAGTATCTTAATACGAATGACAACATAATATCTATCCTCGATTTATCATATTAAAATCCTGGTAAGACCGAGAAGTCAACCATATCCTTCGGCAACGATGCAACCGAGTCTATGAGGTCTAAGCGGTTTTGTCGCGTCGGTAAGTCTTCACAGTTCACGAAAACGTCTTCGAAGAATCGTGTCGAGGAATCCTCCATTTCTGCTAAAGCTTCAATCAAAGATGCGATGCTCTGGTTGGCTGCTATTTTGTCGCACGCTTTCTTATACGTGTTAAAGAACTCGATTTCCGCTTCCTCCACGAGCAAAGACTCGTCTATTTTCCCACTCGGCGTGAAATCTTTCTTCCCTCTGATGAGTTTCGTCGGTCTCGATAAAACGTTCTTCGCCTTGGAAAAGGTGTTTGCGTCTTTCATTGCTGCTTGCAATTCTTTTACCGAAGCGGACGCTCTCGCAGGGTTGAATCCAATATCCGTGTTCAAAATTGCGCGAACGGATTCAACATCATTTCCTGCGTCCACTAAGAGTTGTTCTAATCTTCTTTTCGTAAACTCCGCACAGTCTTCCATCGCTTTGTCGCTTACATCCACGGGCTGTTCACTCTTTGCAAGTCCGAATAACGCTCGAACATCTCCACTTTGTGTTTGAAGATCGTTGTTTACTAACGTTTGGACGAGACCGTACGCAGTTCTTCGCAAACCGAACGGATCTGCCGTCGCTTTTGGTGCTCCAACGACTGCAAATAATCCAACCAAAGTATCCGCCTTGTCCGCTATGGTCGCCACGATACCTGGAGCCGTGGAAGCGATTAAATCTCCCGAAAATCTCGGAAGGTTTGCTTCAAAGATAGCTTTAGAGGTCGTGTCGTCAAGCTTGTCACACTTTTTCGCGTAGTGTTCGCCCATCACGCCAGCGAGCGATGTGAGCTCCATGACCATGGAAGACGCTAAATCGGCACGAGCTAAACGTGCGGCTTTCGTCGCCATGTCCACGATTGAAGCGTCATCGCCGTATCCCAACGCCTCCGCGACCTTCGGCGCGAGATTCTCGGCTCGCTCTGTTTTCTGCAGCATAGAACCTAATTCGGTTTGAAACGTTATGCCTTCCAACTTTGGACGAAGCGTCTCTAAACTTTCCTTGCAGTCGTTTTCGTAAAAGAATTTAGCATCTTGGTACCTCGCTCTTAATACAGCTTCATTTCCGGATTTTACGGCCGAAACATCGCACGGTCCGTTCGCAAACGTCACAAAATTATTAAGCAAGTCACCGCTTGTTTTGTCCTCGACTGGGAAATAGCGCTGGTGCTTCTTCATGACGGTAATTAAGACTTCTTTCGGTAAGCTCAAATATTCCGCCTCGAATTCGCCCAAAACCGGTTGTCCCGCTTCCAACAAATTCGCAACTTCGTCTAACAAGCCACCACTCTCTTTGTTGCCTTCCGGGACAACGCCTCCGACTGATTCTGCTAAAGATATCGCGTTACTCCAAATTTCATTTTTGCGCGCTTCGATGTCTGGAACGATTCCTTCTCTTTCCAAAAACGAAAAGTAGTCTTGGACGTTGGTCAGCGTTTCCTCCACCGGCGCTTCCAATCCAGGAGGTCGCAAACCTCTCGTCGTATCACTTGAAGTAACACCGAGCGCAGAAAAGGGTATTATCGATTGACCGTGGCACGCAAATAACCAACGCATAGGTCGTGAGAATGCGTTGTCTTCGTTCAATTGCCAGCGCATGGTTTTGATAAACTTGATGGATTCTACGACTTTTGGCAACTCGTCGCGCATAACTTCGGAGGCAGATTTCCCGACTGCTTTCACGTTTGCCCACACGTACTCGTCGTCCTTTTCGAGTTCTTTCTCGAGATCGACCACATTGTTTTTTGTGCAAAATCCGAGCAAAGCTTTGGTTGGAGTCACTCCGTCTTCCTCAAACGCTCTCGAAAGCGGAGGACCGCGATTTCGCGATTCTTGATCTGGCTGTTTTGGAGAGAGGTTTTTTATCGCGACGGATACGCGGCGAGGCGTACCACCAACTGAGACGCTATCGTATTCTAGTCCAGATTGCTCTAAAATGGAATTCATGGCGAGCTCGACTTGATAAATGCACGAAACAACATCGTGAGGCGGCAACTCTTCGGTACCAATTTCAAAAACAAAATCAGCCTTCTCATTCGGGAGCTTTGATTCGTCTATGGGCGCAACAGGTTTCGCGGCGTCGTTTTGCTTGTTATTCTTTTTCTTCTTCTTTTTACCGTTGTCATCTTCCTTGTCGTTGCTTGATCCTTCGACTAAGCTTCCGAGCGGGTAACCTAACTCTTCGCGTCTTTCGACCCAAAGAGAGGCAATATTTCTCGCCAAATCACGCATGGAGGCAAACAATTTCTGTCTCTCCGTTACGCCAACCGCACCACGAGCGTCGAGAATGTTAAACGCGTGAGACGCTTTAAGCAACTGGTCGTACGCAGGAAGAGGAAGTCTATTTTCAATCAACGATTGCGCTTCTTTATCGGCTAAATCAAAACGCAAACTCTGATTTTCCACCGAAGCTACGTCCATGTTGAACACGGACATTTCGTATTCGTCCTGTAAACGCATTTCGCCGTACGTTAAGGATTCATTGTATCTAATATCTTTGAAGTGATCCACATTTTGTAAAGCCATCAAGACGCGCTCTAGACCGTACGTGATTTCAACAGCAACTGGATTGACTTTCACGCTACCGCATTGTTGGAAATACGTAAACTGCGTCACTTCCATGCCGTCGAGCCAAACTTCCCATCCCAACCCCCACGCGCCTAAAACTGGACTTTCCCAGTTATCTTCCACGAAGCGAATGTCGTGCGCTTTCGTATCTACGCCGAGCGCTTCTAAGGAGCCTAAATAGAGTTCTTGCGGATTTGCCGGTGCCGGTTTTAAAATCACCTGAAACTGCGTGTGTCTTTGTACTCGATTCGGATTATCCCCGTACCTAGAATCATCCGGTCTCACCGACGGTTCCGGGTAGCACACGTTCCAAGGTTCTGGTCCTAAGCAACGCAAAAACGTCGCCGGGTTCATCGTTCCCGCGCCGACTTCAGTGTTATGTGGAAGCCAAACGGCGCACCCTTTTGAAGCCCAGTAGTCTTGCAATCTATTGATTGCTTGTTGAAACGTCGGCGCGTCTGTGTTCACTCCCGCAGCGGAGGAGCTTTTCGCAGGTGAAGAAGAAGGAGGAGTTGAGGCTGAAGCTGCAGCTGCATCCGAAGAAGACGCAATCGCGCGCGTTCTGAACGACGACGAAGCAGAAGAAGAAGAAGAAGAAGAAGAGGATCGTTTTGTTGCGGTTGTAGTCGCCGATGAGGTTGAGAACGACGAATTCATCATCTTCGCGCGCATCGTCGTCCTTCCTCCGCGGTTGTTGGAGGAGAAAAGAAATGGGTTTTTCCAGGAAGAAGAAGACGTCGTCGTCGTCGTCGTCTGAATCGTCGTCGTTCTCAACGCGCGATGAGAAGATTTTGCCGCAGCAGCTCCATTACTTTTGTTTACGAGCGCATAGTGCGCCAGGCGTAGCATCGTGTTTGACCCGCGGGGCGGAATAGTGTCAGCAAATAGACACACCGCGCGCGTACAACGACGTCGCAATTCTAATAAAGCGAATTGAAGAAAAGATAAAATAGAAATACGAGAAGAACAAACCAAGACTTTTAATAATAGGGAGACACTTTTTGTTCGTTCTCTGGAAAACGACACTTTTGATTTGCAAAATTATTAGAAAGGATGAAAGGCGTTGCTACATGAATAGTATTATTAGTATTAGTATTACACATCATCATCATCATCATCATCATCATTTTAGAGAAGACTCACGCTGTTCCAACAGTTAATCCAGGACCAGTTTTGAACATCGCCAACTTGTAGGTGTATACAGTCACCGGTCTTCCCGCGACGCGCATAAACGTTTCGTCGGCATTGCCGTTTCCAGAGGAAAACGGAGTCAAATAATCTAAGACAATTTGCGTGCACACGATGAGTGGCTGTCCAGTTTGCGCGTCTTTCTGGTCGCGCCACAACCATTTCGTATACGTTCGCGTTCTTTTCACGTTTGGGTCTGTCCCACTTCCTTCGTAATCGTTAAAAACAACCTCTGCGAGTTCACTCGTTTCGAAGCGGCGCTTTCTCGAATCGTCCTCGGTTTCCGACCGCGCGGTGACTTTAAAATAAATCGTCTTTCCATCCGCCAACGAGCACTTCATGACGTTTGGGTCGTCTAAATTCCAATCTACGTCCGTAAACACGGAGCCGTTCTTGACGTTCATAGTATACTCAGCTAACTTTTCCGTATTCCAAGCTCGGTCTAATATAACTTCGTTCCTCGAGTTTCGCACGAAACGTAAAGGATACGAGGTAGGCCTACCGACATCATTCTTTGCTCTGTTTACGCTTTCTATGTTTGATACCACGTCTGCACCTTCTGGTAAATCTACATCCGTCAACGTCGCGTTGACCAGCCATTCGCCTTGAAAGCTTTCCGGAAAAGTCAAATCCGCCGGGCCTCCACCGCCGAAGCTCTCCCACGCGTCGCTTATAAATCCGGATTCAATAGCCTCCGCTCTGTTCGTCATCTCGTCGCTTCCAAAAACGCTCGCCACGACGAATGCTAAGGATGACCTGAATAAAATATCTCTTCTCCTCCTCCGGTGCAAACTTGTCGTTCCATTCGTTGCGTGTCTTTGTGCATTCATCCATGTTCTTTTTACTACTCCATCTGCTTTTCCTGTGTCGTCGTCGTCCTCGTCCTCGTCGTATCCAAAATCTTCGAGAGCTCGTTTGAACGAATGAGAGAAGGAGGAAGAAGAAGAAGAAGAAGAAGAAGAAGAAGAAGCTGTAACCGTGCGGTGGTGCGTTTTAAGACTTCTGCTCGCGCGCTTGGGCTGACTACGCCCCCCCGCAATCGATGAAGACGATGACAAAAGTTGATGACAAAACGTCATATTTTTTGTCCTCGTCGTCGCGTCGTCAACTCAGGAATTTGAAAAAATGACGTCGAAGTGTTTGCTCAAATCTCTGTTCGCGTTCGAGCGGGGCGATGTCTATTCTTCGCATGAATATTGATTATACTGCACTATACTATAATAATACCAGGAGGAATCGATAGTATACAACTATATAATATAACTAGCGAACAGCACCGAGCAGTAGTAAGTCTTCTCTACGTTTCTAACACCGCCCGTCTTTTTAGTTTCTCAGCCGCTCGAATTTTAGTCGACGACGACGGCGGGAGAGGTTTGGTCTCCACCTCCTTAACTTTCGGGAACACGACGACCAAGTTTTTGTTGAAATCAGACAAAGTTTGTTTCAACTCTGAATTGCGCAACGCTGCTTTCTGAATAGAAGAACGCACGCTTTCCAACTCGGCTTTATATTCCGCCTCTTCGCTTTCTTTTTGTTTCTTGTCCAGTAAACGCTTCATCTGCAAGTGCTTCGCCTGTCTTTCTTGCAAAGCTTTCACTTTCTCGTAAGCGTTCGCTTTCGCTTCCATCGTTTTCACGCGTTCCTTCTCTGTTTCCTCGACGTCTTGAATGGCTTTTTTTAAAGCTTCTTTGATTTTAGCCGCGTTTTCGGCATCTTTAGCGGTGGAATTCTTACGGCGCAACTTCCCCATGGCGACGTGGTGTTCTCGTTCTCTCGTCTCTTTAATTTGAATGCACAACTCGTGCCGCGTCGCCGCCGAGCGGTATCGTCTACCTTTCTCCATGACGTTGCGCATCTCTCTTTCTACGTGCATGTTGTTCTCTTCGATTATTTTTTCTTCCTCGAGTCTTCTCGTTTCTTC
>Ga0209090_10001052_pt1 | contig 17618 bp, 12 predicted proteins | sample ArcticOcean_MG_C_9_FD_187432 | JGI IMG/M metagenome (GOLD analysis project Ga0209090, IMG submission 187432) | Marine microbial communities from western Arctic Ocean - ArcticOcean_MG_CB2_152 (SPAdes) (version 2) | ecosystem: Environmental > Aquatic > Marine > Oceanic | place: Arctic Ocean... | reverse complement strand
TTGAAAAGAGAGCACTCACACAAAGTGCAGCACATCTCAAGAAGAAAAAATACAGGATAAGAAAGAGGCGAATTCATCTTAAGTAGTTCTAAACCTTGCTTAGAGTTGTACTATCCGCTACTCAACCAATCATCGCGCGTATGTACATCCCCTTAGCCGCGCGCTGTACATCCCCTTAGCCGCGCGCTGTACATCCCCTTAGATGGTATCTCCCGCGATCTGGCGCGCCAATCAAGCAATCACCCGCGTACATCCCCTTAGCCTGCGCGCTGATTGATTGAGTAGCGGATAGTACAACTCTAAGCAAGGTTTAGAACTACTTAAGATGAATTCGACTCTTTCTTATCCTGTATTTTTTCTTCTTGAGATGTGCTGCACTTTATGTGAGTGCTCTCTTTTCAACCTTCTTAAGTGGTACTTAAGTGTGCTTAGTCTCTACTCAATCAATCATCGCGCGCGCGCACATGTACATGTACATGCGCGCGCTACACCCCCGTAACTCTGGCGCGCGCGCGCTCTGGCGCGCGCGCGCTCTGGCTCGCGCGCGCTCTGGCGCGCGCGCGCTCTGGCTCGCGCGCGCTCTGGCGCGCGCGCGCTCTGGCGCGCGTATTACGCCCGTGCGCCTCTGCGCGCGCCTCTGGCGGTGCGCGGCAGCAGCAGCAGCAAGCGCGCGCGCGCGGCGGCTGCTGCTCTCTGGCGGCGCGCGTGCTTACGCGCGCCACTCGCGCGCGAGCCGCTCCCGCCGCGCCCGCAGCGCTCGCTTCGCGTCTTCGTCGTCCTCTCCGCGTCTGCGCTTCTCCGCCTTCTCCGCATTTTCCAGACTATCAAGACTCGAAACAAACTCTGGGATCGGTCTGCGTCTCACGCGGTACAGTTTCGCCAGCTCCCAAAAGTCCTCCAGCCAGATTCTGCCTTCGCGACACGGCAGCTTCCCCTCGTGTGCGTTCACCCACTTCCACAGGGTGAACGGCGCGTAGTACACGTACTGTGGCTTGCCGTCGACGTCTCTGAGTTTGCCGTCCATCGCGACCCTCACTCGAAATGTCATGACGACCGGACTCTCCTGCGTGAACGGATCATTGTTCATGTGTTTCATGGCTTCGTGTGTTGGTGTGCAGAATCCATTGGTGACGGCGTGGATCGAGAGGCTGTGCAGATTCGGAAGCATCGCCCGTTGCTACAAGCGGCAGGCGATGGCGTTTATGTTGCGCGCGTTCGTGCTGATCGCGTACGTAGCTGCGCGCCGCGCGCTTTTTTATATAAAACACACCCACGCGTTGTGAAGGGTCAGTCATCATGGACGCCGCCAGAGGCGGCGCGCGGGACCACCACGGGCAGAGCTACGGCAGCGTAAGCAACGCGGCGGCGCGCTTGATGGCCTTGTCCCGGTCCCCGCAGCTCGACGTGGCAGTCAGCGTGTGCTCGAGCTCGAGCTCTGGGCTGTTCTTCAGGTTGGTGAAGACGAGCGCGCCGTCGGCCGCGCGCTTCGGCCCCAAAGCGTTCAAATACACTGGCAGCGCCGTCTGCAGGGCGTCGTAAACGAGGCGCATGAACTTGTCGTCCGTGGTACGGAGGGTGGTTTTCGCGCGTTCGTCTGCGCGCTGACGCGCGATTTGGTAGGAGGTGAGGACGACGAGGAAGAGGACGCGGTAACCGGCCTCTCGCAGCCGAGAGATGACACGGCCGCAGATGTTCAACGGGTCTTTCGCGCTCCCGTCAAAGATGATCGGCGCGCGCCGCGCGACGGCGACGGCGAAGTTCTCGTGGTTGATGAAGTTGCCGTACGGCCGCCACGTGGGCTGAAACGTCTCGCCGCTGATGTCGTGGAGCACTTGGTCGGGGTCGAGCGTCACGAACGACGACAGCGGCGGCGCCGGGAAGGCAGCGCCAAGGTTTTGCTTGATGATGTCGTCGAGCTTGCTTGTTTGTTCTGTGAGCAAATAAGACTTTCCGCTCCCCAGCGGGCCGACGGTGACGATGCAGCACGGCGGAGCGCCGCGTGGCTGCTTTCGTATCGAGAGCGAGTCGTCGAGCAGCACTTTCCGCTGCGCGAGCACGTCCTCCAGCCTCGTCGGCACTGGGAGATGCGCGAAGAGAATGTGCCGCACAGCGTGCAGCTGCTCCGGGCTGAACGTGATGGCGCGGTCGTCGTCGTACGCCACCTTCGGCGCACGGTCGACGCTGCCATCCTTTTCGAACGTCCAATTTGGATACAGCTCAAGGGTACGATGGAGTTTTCTCTGCAGCTCCAGCGTCAGAAACGGCAGCGCGTTGCTCACGTGCCGTTGCACGGTCAAGACTATATCGTCGTCAAGCGTATCCGGAAGAGTTTTGACGAGTTCCTCGGTGATGTCATCGATCTTGCCTTTTTCTGGGTTCAAAGGCAAAGCCAGCGCCCCCAGCGCCGAAGCGAGCCGTGCAACTGCTTTATCCCCCTGTATATTCAGGATGTCGAGGAGCCACTCGATTCCCAGCGTCTGCCTGGCCGAATCACGCGCCAGAATACGGGCGTCACAGAGTCGATTGACAAAATCACTGTCGTGCCATCGATCATGGAGCAGTTGTCTACGCCACGCGACCATCTGATCCTCGATGCCATCGCCCGTGTTCGGGGAGGGCATGCGCACCAGTGTCCCGTTGTGACGAAAAATGCGCGCCATGCTCTGCTCGGTTAGGATGTGCGCGCACGAGACTTATGGTTCCGCTGCGCCGTCCGGAAGCGGTCAGACCGCGCAGCGCGCCAGCGCGCGACAGATAACACATTCTCTGCGGTTTTGAGGTTAGAACACCGTGCGCGCGAGCGAGCGAGAGCGAGAGATGAGCGCCCCACAGGAAGTCGCCGATGAGGCGAGTCGCTTCACGCTCCGCAGTATATTTACACAACAACAACAACAACACGGCGCTCCCGCAGCGGCCGCGCTGCACGCGGCGGCGCATGAACAGCAGCCACCGCCGCCGCAGCCGCCGCAGCCGCAGCCGCAGCAGTGCAGGCAGCTGCGCTTCGACCTCGCCACGAGCAGTCAGCAGCAGCAGCCCGGGCCAGAGGCAGCGCTGACCGCCGCCGCTGCTGCTGCTGGCTTCAAATTCACGCTGCCCGTTATGCGCTCCGCCGGTGCGGCGCGCAGCGGCGGGCTCGGCGGCCAGCCCCTCGGCGGCGAGAAGAAGCTTCAGCCCGGCTACGTGGCCGGCGGCTTCGCCGACGCGAACCACCCCGAGATTATGCGACTGAACAGCATCGTGCACGAGCTGCATTCAAAACTCCGGAAGTCGTCCGAGCGGGTTGCGACGGCGGAGCAAAGCGTCGCGCGCGGCAACGCCGCGCTGCAGTCGGAGCGCTCCACGGCGCACGCACGGATCGTCGCGCTCGCGTCCGAGGTCAAGAACGCGCAGCATCGCGAGGCCAACGTGCGCGCCGAGCTCGTGGCCGTGCCCAGCGTCGACCGCGCGAAGTTCGAGATGCAGGCGCGCGGCGCGGTCGAGCTGCAGGCGAGCTACGAGGACGAACTGCGGCGTGCCGAAGGGCTGCAGGAGGCGGTCGATGGGCTGACGGCGAAGCACGACGCCGTCGTGGCCGAGCACGCGGCGTTGCAGACGCGCCTCGACGCCGCGACGGCCGAGCTCAGCAGCCTGCGCGACGAGCAGCAGGTGGCCGCGCCGGAGATGGCGATGACCGTGGACGATCTCGCGCGCATGGCCACGCCCGTCGACGTCAACGGTCGACGCTCCCAATTTATGGTCTCGACGGAGACGCATCTGGAGGCCATGCGCGACCTCGAGAGGGCGCTGAACGACGCGCGGTGCGAGATTCTGGTGCAAGACGCGAACACGGAGGCCGAGCGACGGAAGGTGGCCGCGGCCGACGCCCTCATCAAGAGCCTCGACCACAAGCTGGCGTCGGCGCGCGAGGCCACGCGCGCCGCGCAGGAGCGGCATGCCGCGCTCGAGGAGTTCACGCTGAGTGTCGACATCGACCGCGTTGGTGGGAACGCAGCTGCAACAGCAGCAGCAGACGCTGGTGGTGGTGGCGCGCCGCCGCTCGGCCACGTGGTGCCCGAGCGCTGGGTCGAGGAGTTCCAGCAGTACTTTGCGCTCAAGCAGAAAGCCGAGCACGCGGCGGCCGCGATCGAGTGCGCCGGCGCGACGACACGCATGATCGAAGACGCGATGGATTTGCACGCATGCGCGAGGCGAAAGTTTTGGTGCATGCAAAACAACGAGTCGGAGCCGTCTCGGCCGCTGATCGGCCACTGCGTGCGCGTCGAAGCAGCAGCAGCAGCAGACGCGACCACCGCCCGTCCGGCCGAGCACATCGACGTGCGTGCCATTCGCAACCACCTCTGCACGAGTATGAACACAAACGCCTTCCAGATGGGTGTTGCGACCGCGCTGTCCGAGGACGATTGCGCCGTCGACCTCCTCGCCGTGCCGCTCGCCACGACCGGGCACGTCGACATGTCGCACTTGGATGAAGTGAAGGCCGTGGGGCTGCAGCTCAGAACCACGGCCTACATCACCGCCGTTTCGGGAGACATAAAAGCGAAGCTTGTCTCGCAGAGCAACTCGTGGAAAAGCGCCGAAACCGGCGAACGCCCTGCGGCGGCTGCTGCAGCCGCCCAGGAGTGAGCGCGCGCGCGCGCTCGTACGGTGCGTTAGAACGTAAAGTGCGAGATCTGGCGGAGTAAACTTGAGTTTTCTACTGCACACACAGAACCAACCGCGCCACCGGCGATCTGGGGGCTTTCTGCCTCCCCAGTTGCACGCTCGCTCTCAATGCGTCTGGCGCAGCAGCAGCAGCAGCAGCAGCAACAGCGGTGTTCCGCAACACCGACACGAGTCGCAGCGTCAGCACGTCTCCCACCTGCGGAAACACGAGCGACGCCTGCGCCGCAGGACCACTTCTGCCCTTGGCAATCGCGAGCTTCGTTTGGATCGCCCGTTTCTGAACGCGCACGTCGGCGACGATGCGGACTCCGGACGCCAGCCCGATCCACGGCAGCAGCATCTTGCTCGAAGCCGCCGGTGGCGCGTCTCTTGCGACCACACGGTACAGCCGCCCCGCCGCGTCTTCGTAATGGCCCTTGCCGAACTCGGCGTAGCTCGTCGCCGTGACGTCCGCTGCGGCCATGTGCACGCGGCCTCTGCGGATCCCCGACGCCCGAAGCACGCCCTCGTCCTCAGGCAGCAAGAAACTGTACGGCGGCGAGCCGATGAGCGTTCTCAGACGCGGCCAGTACCGGCGGTCGCCAATAATGCGGAGGAAGAACCGCCGCTGCACGTCCGGCGGTAGCAACGCACAGAACGCCTCGCGCACACGCGCATCGCCGGCGGTGGGCTCGTTCGGCTTTGTGTCTTGCATCGTCGCGTCGTCGAGCTGCGTGGCGAAGGCAGCGTCCAGAAACGCGACGGCCTCGTGAATCGTTGAAATGCCGTCGTAAGGCCGAGGGTAGCCAACGGCGGACATGCGCGCCAGATGCTGCTGCTGCTGCGGCTATTCTACCTACAACATCGCGCGCCTCAAATCACGACGCGGGCTTCGTGCCGGCGTTGACACTCACGCCTCGAACGCCTCGTCGAACTCGAGTCGAAGCGAGCGAGACGCCCGAGAGGCGGCGAGCGCGCTCGCGACACCGAACAGGTAGTTCGGCACCACCGTCTCGGTGTTGGACAGCTTGAGTTCGGGCAACGCCAGCATCCGCGCAAGCGCCCGTACGTCTTGCTCGCAGTAGGTTTTAAGCAGATCGCGCTCGCCGTCGCGCCACATCTTAATTGCAGCAAGCCCATTGGCCGTCTTTGTCTTCAATCCGTTTACCTTCAGAAGGTCGTCGAGCTTCGCGTGGGCACCGAGGGTCTCCTTGAGACGCGAGAACGGATCATGCACCTTTCTCAAATGTGCACCGCCACGCCTTCGGAGGCAATGTTTTGCGAGGACGTGGTGGTCGAACCCAAGCCCGTTATACGAGCAAATCAGCTCTGCCTCGTCGAACGCTCGGAAGAGCGGTTCGAACGGCCCTCGTTTGTCGACGTCCTCGTCCCGCCACAGCGTTGTCATCTCGCCACATTCGACCGCGCGCGCCGCGTCCTCTTTGCTTTCCAACAGTCGGTCAGAATCCAACACGAGAAACGACAAACAGCTGACTTGCAGATTGCGAACTTGGTCCACACGGTCGGAACCGGGCATCTCGCTGATTTTGTTCTGTGTCTCGATGTCAAAAACCACGGTGCTCGACATCGCGCGTGCGTGCGCGCGTGCGTGCGTGCGTGCGCGCGCGCGCACCAGATTAGCGCGCCGCGCGCGCCGCGCGCGCCGCGCGCGCCGCGCGCGCCGCGTCCCGCCGACACCATACCATTTAAAACAAAAAACAGCGGTCGCGCGGTCGCGCGGCGCGCTGCGCGCTCGCTCGCTCGCTCACGCCACGGGAACGTGCAGACTCACCGTAACGAATCGTCCCAGCTGCGCGCGGTCGCCGCCGACCGCAACGCCCGGCAGTACATCTTTCTTCTCGTGCAGCCCTGAGACGGTGCCCGTGACTCCACCCGCACGTGTTATCGTCTCGACAAAGGCCTCGATCGCCTTCGGGTTTTGGACGAGGCTCGCAAACGAAAAAACGTGATGTGTCTCGTGCGACGTCGGCGCGTTAGCACCGGTTTTCTCGATCGGGCCCAGCTTATTGTCGATCAGATGCTGGTGGAGCGTCTTCAGCACGGCGACGCTCTGCCTGAGGTTGTCGACTTCCGCTGCGTCGAGCTGGTGGGGCCCAGCGCGCATCGGCATCACGTTGGCGGCGGCCTCGGCATTGGCCAGATCGATCGTCGCGCCTAACGCGTCGTCTGCCCGCCACAGGGGCACGGCGGCGTAGTCGCCGGTTGCGAGCTGCTTGGGGCTCGCGCCTGCCGCGTTCATTTCCGATCGTGCAAATCTGTACTGGGCGCTGGCCTGGCCGTGCTTGCGCAGCACGGCGCTCGTGAAGAGATTGTGTTGCATCGAGACTCCGATCTCGACCTGTGATTCGTAGAATGCGTGGTGGCCGCTGCGCTCGCCGGCGTCGAGCGCCTTGTGCGTCCGTGTGATGTTCGGGGAGAGGCTAGCCGCCACTTTTTTGTCCATCGCGTACCATTCCTCCCGCTTGCTGCGCTCGTCTGCATCGTGGGTGTACATGCGCGACGAGGCATAGGTGGTGCCCTCCATCGACAGCGGCTGCAGGCCATAGTCCGGGAGCGCAAACCGATTTGCCTTGAGCGTTTCAAAGGAAGCAAAGTACTTCTGCTCGGCCTCGGGCATGCGATCGACGAGGTCGCGAGGGTAGAGCGCGTCGAAGCGCGCCTCGGTGACTTCGCCACGAACCTCCAGCGGCACGCCTGCGATGCTGCTGAGTGCGCCACGGTCGAGCGCCACCAAGAACGATGGCTTGGGCAGCGCCATGGCGATGGCGTGGCCGGCCAGCGTCTTCGCCTGCTCGTTGACGGCGGCGGCGTTCCCCGCATTCGCCGCTAGCACCGTCGTCCCATACACGTAGTGGGCGCCGATGCTGTTGGCGACTGCGCGCAGCGTCTTGAAGTCGCGAATCACGTCGGCAGGCGTCGTTCTGAGCAGGTGCTCGGCGAATCGAATGATAGCGACGGCGTTACATGCGCTGCCGTCGCAGTCGTCGGCGTGCATAATCGAGCGCGAGGCCTCCGCCCGCCACGACTCGCTCTGCACCATCTTGATGCCCGTCGGCGTGACGACGGGCGTGCCGTCGACGCGGTACGGCATGGTGTACGCGCTGAACGCGGAAAGTGCGTTGGCGATGCTGGGCGCGTACTCCATGCTCGCCTCGACGCTCGGTGTAGCCAACGCATCGGTGCACTCTGCGCATTGGGACGGCGAGAGCTCCGCAGCGAGACACGCAGCTAGAATCGCCTCGAGCGTGGGCGCGTCGAAGGACACGGGCGTGTCGTTCACCGCAGCGGACAGCGCGTACCCGCTCCCGTTGTACCCCACTGGCACGCGCATGACGCTCTTGGTCAGGTTCGTGACAGGCTCGAAGACCAGCTTCTCGGTCATCTCCCACGAGCTGTCGTAGATGTGCTGCATGATTGGTTCGACTCTGAGGATGGCCGCGTCATGCGCTGGGTCGTCGTACCAGATGATCGTACCGACGCTGCTCTCGACCGGCGCGCCCGAAGGCGCTGTGGAGAGGCGCACGACTCTGGCGTCGTACACGGCCATCACGGCCTGGTGCGTTCCCCAGTTGCTATACTTTACGGGGATGAGCTCGAACGGCACGTCGACGCGCGCCTTGATGCTGAGCGACATCGCGTCGGCAAGCTCACGGTAGTCGTTGGCCTCGCTGTTGGTGTTCTTCTTCAGCAGCTGGCCGAGCTGCTGCATTTCGCTTGTTTTAATATGACCGTTTGAGATCAGGCTGGAGAGCGGCTGGACGTCGCTGAACAGGTCTCGAAGCAGCACCGACCCCTGTCCCGACATCGTTCCCACGAGCGTGCCATTGATAGACGCGGCGACGCGCGACGCTGTCATGTTCAGTCGCGCGCGGCCGGACAGCACGATCGTTGGCCCTGCTTTCTCTGTTGTCTTGGCCGCTACGCTCTTGTGCACGTCTGACGGTACCATCTTCATCATAGCCTCGGCGATGGGAATACGCACGGTGGTCAGCGACTCCGTCACGAGCTCCGAAACTGAGGTCGGGCTGTGCGTGAGCGCGAAATCCGTCTCCGCGCGAGCCGCTGCTGCACCGAGCGTCCCGCTTTTGGTCAAAAAGCTGCCTTCGATGTCCGCTTCTGTCCGCTTGACCTGAAAAACAAACATGTACTGGCTCGACCCCCCCTCGCCCGCTCCCGTTGGTGCCGCTGCTGCTCCTGCTTCTGTCATCCCTTTTTTTTCTCTGTCCCTTTGGGTGGTTTAGGTACTCCGAGATCGGGTTATCGCAAATGCGGCGAGCCTTGTCTCAAAATAATATGCGGCGATCCTTGTCTAAAAATAATTTGCGGCAAATGCCCTTGTCTCACAATCTTCTGCGGCAAACGCGGCTTACACATCGATGACTCCGCTGCTCTACGACATCGCCACGGCCGACGTGGACACGGCGTTCACCGCGGCGAGGGCCTCCAGCGAGTTCGTCTTCATCGACTTGCACAGCACGACCCTCTCGGCGCAAGAGATCATCGGCAAGCTGAAGCATGCGCAGCCAGACTTCTCGATGCACAAAGACCTGGTGATGCCGCTTGGGATGGCCGTGGGGGTGGAGTGCGTGCTGCACGCCATGCACCGTCGGAGTGGCGCTCAATCTCTGGTGGCTTGTGGCGTAGTCGTCGGCCTGCAGTACGACCCGCTGAGCAAGGACATGAACCTGTCGAAGCGCACACTGTGCAACAGCCAGCTCGCGCTGGCCGTCGGCTCTCGCCAGCGCATGTTCGTCGACGACCTCATGCAGAAGCCGCTCAAGGCGCTGCTCGTCGGTGTGCCCAACGAGTACATGGTCACCGACGCCGCGGAAGTCGAAGTCGTGACCGGCGGCGTGCTGTTGGTCCCCGTCAAGGACTTCCTCCGCCGCTGGCGGCCGCTGAGCCGGGAGGCAGCGGCCTCCCGGACGGAGGCTCACCTCAGCACGGCGGCGCAGCTCAACGTGGTGTGTAAGCGTGCCGGCTTCTTGGGCGGCCCAGCACTCGCAGCCGCAGCGCCCGCCCCTCCTGCCGCGGCGCATCAGTGGCTCGCCCCGAAGTACACGCCACCAGCGCCTCGCGAGCGCATCAGCAGCTGTGTGCTGCGCCCCTCCGCGTCGCCGCCCCCCGCCGCGGCCAGCGTCGCCGCGCCAGCAGCGCCGCCCCCGGCCGGGTCGATCTTCGCGCAAGTCAACGCAAAGGCAACACTCCTTCAGGCCGCGACCAAGGGGTGGATCGGCCGCCGCATCGTCGCCGAGCTGCGAGAGGCCGCGCTTCGCGCCACGCTCGAGGCCGCCGCGTCGATGATCGCGACCCAGTGGCGCGCCAGCGCCGTGGCTCGCTCCGAGCGCGCCCGGCTCGAAGCCGCGGCCGGCGAACGCGCCGTCGACGAGATGATGGCGCTCCTCTCGGACATCCTCCCCGACATGCCCGACGTGGCGCGCGTCTGGAGCGAGTGCGCGCAGAGCCACGCCGCGCCGCAGTGGCAGAGCGTGCGGCTCAACCTGCGAGACACGGCTATGAAAGAAGAGGCGATGTCCTACGCGCGGAGCAACCCGGGCGTTGCCAACGTCTTGCTCCTGGCCGACTCCGAGTGGGTCAACGGCGTCTACCTCGAGAAGCTACCCTTTCCGACGCTGGACGCGACGATCCCGCTCGGCAAGCCCATCAAGGCGGTCGGCCGCGCGCAGTGGAACGACGCGCGCGTGTCGCGCGCGCAGCTCAACGACTTCGTCCTGTCCTGCGGCCTGTACAAGCACGGCGTGCCCTTCAACGCTCAGGCGCGCGGCTACCACACGCTGTACGCGTTCTCTACCGAAGACGACGACGTCATCGTCGGGTGCATCACGATCAAGCTGGCCACGATCACCTCGCTCGTCTCCGCGCACGGTACGATGCCTCTCGTCTATATCGCGCTCGTGGCGACGGACCCGACGCTCCACGGTCGCGGCCTCGGCACCGCCCTGTACAACACGGCGCTCAACGCGGGCTTCGAGAACGGGCGGCGCACGGGCGCCGCCTACGTCCTGGCCGAGGCCGTGCAGTCTGGCGCCGGGTGGCAGTGGTGGAAGAAACGTGTGCTCGCCAAGCACGCGGTTGCAGTGATCCTCGCGATCCAGATGCTCGTCGTCGTCGACGGCAACCACGCGCTCTGCCGCGGCGCCCTGCCGTGCGGCGACCTCCTCCTCCCGCTCTGACGCGCGAGCGAGCGAGCGAGCGCGCGCGAGCGAGCGCGCGCGCGTGCTTTTGATGTCTCGGATCAAGGTCGCGTTTTTGGATGAAGCGCTCAACGTTTTCGGATCAAAGTGCAGCAGCCGCAGCAGTCCGCGGCGCGCGCGCGCGCGGCGCCTTGCGGCTTTTTACAGCGGTGTGGTGTGGTGTGGATGGCGATCCGGGTTTAAAACTACTTAAGTTTGCGCAGCACGCGCGCACACACACACACACGCGCACACGCGCACGCGCACACTCGCCGTCAGTGCATCGGTTCAGAAGTAGAGGCGAACGAGGCTCCCAGTTTGACGGCAAACGAAGCAAGAAGTTGCGCCTTTCTGTGCTTCCGCGCACGTCGCGCACAGTGCCACATGGCCGCATGGCACTGTTGCGAAACTCGGTGTGCCATCGAGACAAACGACGCACAGCCGCTCATCGTCACTGTTTTTCGGTTTCTTCGGTTTCTTCTTCGCAGCGGCGGCGGAAATCTCACAAGGTGTGTGTGCGTATTTGCACTTTTCGGGTTTTCCCGCGAGCAGATGTCGGCATTTTTTGCCGAAGGCGCAGTGTGTGGGCGTTGCGACCGTCGACGCAGCGACCTTTGGGACATCGATCAACGACGCCTTTATCGCGCGCTCGAGGTCACGTTCGAACGCATCGTCGGCCGCGTCGACAGTCTCCGCCACCGCCGCCGCCGCCGCTGAAGATTTCGCTGCTAGGAACGCTCGGACCGCGGTATTCAACGTCTTTGCGGCACGTTTCACCGCGATGGCGCGGACTTTTTTACGCAGTGCCTTGCGCGCCGCGCGTTCGGCAGCACGCCGCAATGCAACCGCGCGCACGGCCTGTACGCGCCGCACTGTCGATTGGATCCGGATTGCCGCCGGACGCGCGCGCACGCCGCCAGAGACGGGCTTAGCTTTGTTCGAGGTTGTGACGATGGTGATGGTCGTTGCCTTCGGTTGCGACGGCTTCTTGTTCGCCTTCTTCGCCAAGGGCACCGCATCATCGACCAATCGCGCGCGTTGCTTCAGCGCCGCTTCCCGACGCGCGGTGGCGTTTGCGTTCAGCGAGCGAATGTAAGCCAGGCGCGCGTCCGCGTCGGCCGCACGCGCAACGTCCGCCGCGCGCGCCCTTTGCAGCACGGCGCCCACGGCGGCCGCGGTGGTGCGTTTTACCAATGCATGGACAGCCGCAGCCGCCTCGAGGCGCGCCGTTGTGGCTTGCCGCTCTTTCACTTCGCGCTCTGAGGACTCTTTGGCGGCGCGACGACGCTCGAGCGCGGCGGCATTTTTGACGCGTTGTCGGTCGCGCCGAGCTTGCGCAACACGCTCGGTTTCCAAAAATTCCGCGCAGCCAGCGCTGCAGCGAAACAGTTTGAAGCAAAACTCAGATCGCCGCCGCATTCCTGCTACGCCACCATGCCGTTCCCACCACTCGCTGTAACAAAGCGGTGCCGTAAACTCGCTGTACGCGTCGTCGTCAAACCGTTCAAAGATAATATCCCGGCAGCATGTGAGGTATTCGTCGAACTCTGCTGCGGCTGGCGGGAGAAGGAAGACAACGTCGATTAAAGTCGCGTAGAGTTGATCCGGCCCGGCTGCAGCAAGAAACAGGCCGATGCGCTCGCGATCAGACCGTGGCATGGAACGATTTGACCTTATTGTGAAGATCAGACGCTGCATCGCGTCGTGCATCGGGGACCGTCGAATTCCGAAAATTCGCGTTGAGTTCACGGCGAAAATGCAGTGCACGAAGAGAATCCCTTCGCCGTCCAACCACGCTCGCTCTGCCCGCTCCAGCGCGCCCACTGCGTGCGCCGTGTCGCACGTCGTGCAAAAACACTCGCGCGTTTCGTGTTCGTGCTCGCGTATTTGGTCACGCACGCGAACAGCAATCGCAGCGTCGTCGACGCGAGCCTCGACGTCTTCGCATGGGATGTGCGATGCGTCGCCGTAAAACAGCTTGTATGCATATTCAAACCGGGAATCGCACTCGAACTCGGGGGACTTGTCGGTGTCGTTCGCCAGCAGCAGCATCGGTGCGTCCTTGGACACCTTGACCGCCGGCTCCAGCGTCTGGCGGCGCGCCACCGCCACCGCCGTGCACATGTTTCTCAGCTGCTCCGCCCCGGCCTGCCACGTCGCGCCGCGGCTGAGCCCGAAGCCCACGCGCCGCGCCTCCGCCAGCACAGCCGCGACGTCCGCGCGCGTGTCCATCGCCGCGTACTCAGAACGGTGGGGCACCAGCCCAGCCGGCGCCAGCTCTCGCTTGTTGGCCAGAGCGAGCATGCGGCGCAGGTGCTCGAGCACCGAGTCGCCGCACTCGTCGCCGATCGCCACGAGCACCTCGCGCGCAGTGCCCACGCGTAGCCCCCGCGGCACCACGTCCGCCAGCACGCCCGCGGCTGCGCCACCCGCCCAGCCGCCTCCGCCGCCGCCGCCGCCGACCCCACCGCCACCGCCACCGCCGCCGCCGCCGCCCATGAGCTCATCAGACGATTTTTGCTTCTTTTCCTTTTGCTGCGTCGACATTGAGTTCCTTCTAGTTTGTGTGTGTGGTTGTTGTCAGAATGCTGTGCAAAAGCCGCAAGCCGCCTGATCTTGAAAAGCAAGCCGCCTCAGAAAAGCGAGCGCTCCAAAGCGCGCGCTTTTTAATTCGAATAAAACAATTGAATTAAAAGCGCGCGCGCGCTCGCTTTTCTGAGGCGCTCGCTTTTTAATTCGAATTGTTTAATTCGAATTAAAAGCGCGCGCGCGCTCGCTTTTCTGAGGCGCTCGCTTTTTAATTCGAATTGTTTAATTCGAATTAAAAGCGCGCGCGCGCGCTTTTCTGAGGCGCTCGCTTTTTAATTCGAATAAAACAATTGAATTAAAAGCGCGCGCGCGCTCGCTTTTTTCATCGTTTGTATTCTGGATCCAGCGCGTCAACAATGAGAGCGTCAACGAGATCCTCGACTCTCTCGACCTCTATACTCGGGTACGTCGGCTGTGGTCCTGCATTTTCACGGTACGCGTCTAAATTACGACTGTAAGCCAGATACCACTCCATGCGAGTCAAAAGGGCCATCATCAGTTCATTCTTGAGATCTGCGTGCGGTGTGCCTCGCAGCGGCGTGAGCCGGCTTGGGTCCAGTGCGACAAGGCTACGCATCGTTAGGGGTTGTTACCGCAACGCAATGTTTATTTCACTCCTGCGCTTTCGCCTTATTCAGCTCTTGCAGTGCATTCTCCATCTTCGTCTTCGCCGCATTATACACCTCCTGCGCCTTGACCACCTGCTTGTCATGCACCTTCTTTTTGTGCTCCTCTGCCACGTTTGTTAGACGAGCACTTTTCTCATCTGCAAGCTTCTTTGCAAGCTCCGCATTCTTCTGTGCAAGCTTCGCATTCTCCTCCGCCTTATTCTTACGAATCGACTGAAAGCTGTCGACCTTTTTCATCCCCTGCTCCTTCACATAATTATACGCCTTCCGGTCCCAGTCCCACTCCGTTTCCATCTCCTGATCATACGCTTCGAGGCGCCTCTGGCGCGCTTGCGTCCAGCCCGGCTCAGGACGAGCGGCGGCTGCTGCTGCGAACTGCTGTTGCTGTTGCTGCTTCCGCTGCGCGATGTCGATGGCTGTTTTGATATCGGGACGCAACTTCAAGGCGTCAGAACAAAGCGCTCCGGTGTTGTTGCCGCTTCGCGGGCTCCACAGCAGCAGCTGCGGTTCCGACTGGCGAATCGACATGCGCGCGCCACCGGCTGCTTCGCTTACAACACCCCTGCGTTGGTGTAGAAATCCACAAGTGGTCTGGCGCGCGCGCGCGCGCGCGCGCGCGCGCGCGCGCGCGCGCGTCGTGGTTGGTGTTCAGACAGCCCACTGCTTGCGCTCGTTTGCAGCACTCGGTAGTTCTCGAAACGCAGCAGCAGCGTCCTCCTCCTCCTCCCCGTGGGTCTAGGTCCGAGTTTGAGTTTGAGCGAGTGCTTACTCCGACTTTCGAACTGCACACACACACAGCAGATCTGGTTTGCAATGGCACTCTGGGTTGGTTGCAGCCAGAGCGCACGGAAAAGATCGAATCAACGACTTCTTTCCATCGTAAGTGTTTAATCGGCACGCCTCCTGGTTGTACTCACAGATCTTGGAATCGCCACCCGCAAGGCGAATAAACCTGCCACCATTCACACACACGCGCGCTGCTGCACGCGCTGCTTGCAAACGATGCAAACGCTTTACTCGACGATTCTCTCCAACAGCTTGCGACTGGCGCGTCGAGCAGGACCTGCCACGCGCGCGCGCGCTCGCTCGCTCGCTCGCTCCGCCAGAGCGCGCGTGACGCGTCACGCGCGCTGCGCGCGCGGGCGCTGCGCGCGCGGGCGCTGCGCGCGCTCTGCGGCGTACTGAAGACGACGATCTCGATGCCAAACGACATGGCCAAGCACGCGCAGAAGATGGCAATGCTGCGCGCACGCGCAACAGAGCCAGGCTTGCGCTACGACCAACAACGCGCACCAACGTGCGGCGCGCGCGCCTGTACGTCTTGCCAAATCTCCTCGGAGTCGAGATCAGAACCTCGCTGTTGCACCGCTCCCACCCGTACCGCTCCTGAAGGAAAAAGGCCTCTGGCGCGCGCGCGCGCGCACGCGCGCGTTCCGTTCTGGATGCTGCTGCACCATGATCATCGGTCGTTCCGTCTCCCAATCATTTTTGTAAATGACGCGGGCCGCGGCCTTCATGAAAGCCTGATCGAGGGCGGACGGACGGTCCGATGCGCGCGCGCGCGCGCGCGCAGAGAGCGCAGAGAGCGCAGAGGCGCACAACGTGAAACTCGAGCTGCTGCGCGGACCTGCGACGCGCGCGCGCGCGCGCAGAGTCAAAGGTGCGCTTGCGGTGCGCTTGCGGTGCGCGCACCGCTCGAAGCCGCGTGCGTCGACGCGTGCCAGTAATTTCTGGAGCGTGCGCATGTTGACGTCGCCCTGGTACTGGTCGCCCGGCATCCACACGCCGAGACCGTCCAGCTCGTCCTGCGTCTGCTTGGTCGAACTCTCGTCGGGCGCCGACTCTTCCACGACGCTCTTGAAGGCCAGCGCCTCGCGCCGACGCTCGCGCGCACTCTGGAGGTTCTGCACGTGCGACTCGAAACCAAGAAAGACCGCGTTCGACATGACGCTGCATATGCGCGCCGGGTCGGGCTCGTTTGCCGCGTCCGGCTGCTGCAGCATTGCAACGAACGCAATCGAGGGGCGGCGAGGGCGGCGGCGGGTGTGGGTGCGAGCTTGTGCGTGCGGTGTTGACGGCCGGGGTGGGTCTAGCTAGCGCGCGCAGCCCGAGCACGCGGCGCGCGATAACACGAGGCTTGCTGTAGTCTTCACAGTGCAGTGGCATGCCCGCACCATCGCCACGGCTGACGCTTGACAGTCTCGGCAGTGGTGGCTCGTGGGGGCGTCCTGGACGCGCGGTGCGCTTTGCTTCACTGCGCGGAACTCGGGCGGCGCAGCAGCAGCACCAGACCGTCGTCACCGGCTACTTCCCGCAGCCGAGCCTACTCTCTCCGGAGAAACCAGACTATGCACGCAACCGACAGGCCTTCGAGTGCAAGATCAAACGAGAGGCCGACTGCGCGCTGGCCGAATGCCGAGGCCGCGGCGACGTGGCATCGCGCGACGGCCAAGCCGTCCTCCGCGCATATGTCAATCTCATCCAAGCAGCACGCGAATTCGACGAAGCGACATTCGGTGGAAGCGAGCTCGACCTTGGCATTACGTCGTCGCCGATCTCTTTCAACGGCACCACCACGGCCACGTACGTCTGCTTCACGATTTCGTTCGTCGTCTGCGTCGTGTTCGTGTGCATCGCGGGCTTCTTCACGTGGCTCGGCTTTCACACACGGAACATGGACGACAGCTACGCGGTGATCGATCTGAACAACCAGACCTGCCGCCTGCCGCAACAAAACGAGTTTCAGTGGGATTCCTTCTTCGGTCTGCCCGACGAATCGGCCTCGCAGACCGACGGCAGCAACTTCAAAAATATTTACTGCGGCATGGTGCTCGGCCTGATATTCGGCTTCCTCGACAACTTTGGCCTCTTCTACGGCCTTGGCGCACTGGACTCATCGTTCTACGAGTTCGGTTCGACAATCGCCGCCGGACTGATGGCCTTATTCCGGCACGACGCTCACGAGATCCGAGGTACGTCGGATATGGAGGCCAAGGAGAGGAGATTTGAGGATCTGAACACGGTCACGAACGATCTGATGTCGGGCCTGGGGAACACGTTCAGCGACCTTCTCGGCGTTGCGCTCGGCACCGCCGCCCTCGAGATCGCCAAGGCCGGCCTCGGCGTCGATCCGTCGTTCTGGCCGCTCGATCTACTTGCGATCGTGCTGGGCTGCCTGCTAGGTTGTTTTCTGCCCGTCTTGATCAAACACCAACGCCTGCTTGGTGGCGTGGATCGCAACGACCGCCTCGCCAACCTGGCGTACTGGAACATTTCCTTCCTCTTCTGTGCCGTCTTCACAGCCGGCATCCCTCACGAGGCCGGCATCTACATCTCGTGCGCCTTTCTTTCGATGAACATACTTACGCTCGTCGTGCTCTTCGGCTGGGCGGCATGTGTGGGGGATGCGCATAAGAAAATGCTGAAGGAGGCTTACCGCTCGAAGCTGCGCTGTAGCACCCCCAAGCTCACACGTGCCGAAACAGCGCCGCTGCAGCAGCAAGGAGGGTTCTAGCTAGCTGGGCGCTCGCGCGCGCGCGCTCAG
>Ga0209090_10001051_pt1 | contig 17619 bp, 2 predicted proteins | sample ArcticOcean_MG_C_9_FD_187432 | JGI IMG/M metagenome (GOLD analysis project Ga0209090, IMG submission 187432) | Marine microbial communities from western Arctic Ocean - ArcticOcean_MG_CB2_152 (SPAdes) (version 2) | ecosystem: Environmental > Aquatic > Marine > Oceanic | place: Arctic Ocean... | reverse complement strand
GCAAAGGACAACTTCCATCGAGCGTGCACGGAGACGGAGGCGGTGACGGCGGCGGAGGAGGAGAAGGAGGAGGACGCGGCGGGGGAGAAGGAGGAGGAGGAGAAGGAGGAGGAGGCAAAGGTGGCGATAGTGGTGGTGGAGATAGAGGAGGAGGCGAAGGTAGAGGTGGAGGTGGAGGTGGAGGTGGTGGTGAAGGAGGCGGTGGCGACGGCGGCGGCGGCTTTGGAGGTGGCGATGGCGAGGGAGGGGGGAACGGCGGATGCGGTGGAGGAGGAAGTGGAGTTGGTGGCGATGGCGGCGGTTTTGGAGGAACTGGTGGTGGCCATGGCGCTTGAAATGGTGGTGAGGGGATTGGGATTGGCGACGGTGGCGGGGGTGCGACCGCAAAATCTTGCCGAGTAAAGTTAAACGGTGATCGTGCATCTGGAATACCCGCCGCAAGACAAATTCTGGAATAATTCGTTCCCGAAGATATATTCGGGTTGAAGGTGATGTCACACGTCACACAAAAGGTCGCATTCGTACAAACTACGCACCCCACAGAGCATCCATTATCACCATAAGCTTCTCTTTTTATTGGATCGAGAGAGACTGCCGATACTGGAGCGAGGAGAGATGCATCGAATCCCCTATTCGTGTTTTCTGCACTCAATGACGCGACGAGAACTTTGGAAGTGCCATCGTCCGCGTCGAGATTCATCTCCGCGTCGTAAAAGAAGCGATATATTAACGAGTCAGAACTCGATGAAGCGTCAAAGATAAGATGGTTTTCATTTAATTTCTCTTCCATAAGCACACGTCTGTTATTTTTCGCCGTTTCTGATAACACTCCCGCACTCACACCGGATAGAAGAGGCGATGGCGGTGGTTTCGGAGGTGGTAAAGGCGCCGGAGGTGCGGAAGCAGTCTTCAGATAAGAGTGGTATCCCTCTCGACTGTTCAATTTCCCTCCATCGAAAACATTTGAAGGCCCACACAGGGACGAACCTCCATTGCAATAAGTCTGATAATTTTCACCATCTATACTTTGCTTACCTCCCCATTTGTTGTTTTGGAATGTATTCGTCGATTCAACAACATAAGCGTTCCAATCCGTAACTAATCGACACTCAGGTGTTGGCCAAATATCCCGAAGTACAACTTCTGCAGCTAAACACCACGCGAATACGATACACTTTGCCTTGCATCGAACGATTGCGTCATGAGCATTAGTACTGCTCGTGTGGGGGCTCAAATCGTAATAGCCTTTCGAGAATTTTATTGGGTAACTGCCATCAGATTGACGACACTCGCCTTCACCAAGATACGAGTAATCAAGGTCCGGTGGAGGTGGTGGAGGTGATGGAGGCGAGGGTGGAGGTGGTAAAGGCGCCGGAGGTGCGGAAGCAGTCTTCAGATAAGAGTGGTATCCCTCTCGACTGTTCAATTTCCCTCCATCGAAAACATTTGAAGGCCCACACAGGGACGAACCTCCATTGCAATAAGTCTGATAATTTTCACCATCTATACTTTGCTTACCTCCCCATTTGTTGTTTTGGAATGTATTCGTCGATTCAACAACATAAGCGTTCCAATCCGTAACTAATCGACACTCAGGTGTTGGCCAAATATCCCGAAGTACAACTTCTGCAGCTAAACACCACGCGAATACGATACACTTTGCCTTGCATCGAACGATTGCGTCATGAGCATTAGTACTGCTCGTGTGGGGGCTCAAATCGTAATAGCCTTTCGAGAATTTCATCCCATAATTTCCATTTGATTGGCGGCACTCACCTTCACCAAGATACGAGTAATCAAGGTCTGGTTGCGATGGCGGAGGTGAAGGTAGCAATGGTAACGGAGGGGGAGGCGAGAGGGGGGGGGGCGGTGCAGCAGGCGACGGCGGTGCAATATCTGGCTTCGCATAGCAATGATGACCTGTTAGAGAGCGCACTCCGCCACCGAAAAAACGTGGCGCGTCGGCGCGGCAAGTTCCACCATGACAGTGAGTTTGATACGTTTCGCCACCGAGAGTTTCTGCGCCTCCCCAAAAATTGTTTGCAAGCGTGTTACCAGATTCTACTACATAAGCCGTCCAATCCGTTATTAATTTGCATCCAGGAGTGAGTTGCGACTCTGCATCGAGCTCAACTTCTACGGCAAGGCACCACGTGAACTCGAGACATTTGTTCCTACATCGGTTCCTCGCCTCGTGCGCATTTGTTCCTACGACATGCGGATTCAAATCAGAATATTCCTTTCGAAATGTCATCGGGGAATCGAGGCCGTTACTTACCATACACTCGCCTTCTCCGAGATATTCGTATGGACTTGAGCACGATGCCAGGATTATCCTATTACTAGGTGGACTTGAATATGTTAGAAGACCTTTGGAAAATAACGTGGACGGATTTGAAAGACTTTGATCAATTCCCGCCACGAAAACAGCAGTTTCGTTAGTCACGTTGAATGAAGTACCCCCAAACCTTTTATACTTCAAAAGGTAAGCTTTGAAAGTTCGAAAAGAACCTCGTTCCGCGACTCTCCCTCTTTGCGTCCACATTGAAATAGGATCATTTAAAACACCGAAAGGTGGCTTGATGTCAGGTTCGTTACATATTGTCCACGTGCCAACAAGATTATCCATGCGGCCACCAACATGACCTCTAGGCATTTCAAGAAACAAATCCTCCAGCCACAACTTCGTCGCATTGGCGTCGTAACCGGCCAAACCGTTGAAACATATACCTTTCGTAAACTCTGGACCGCATCCGAGCAAAAATGTCAACGCATTTTTGAACGCATTTGCGCTACCAGGCGTATCGATGAGTGTAAAGTCAGTTCGCGTCGCTCGTCTGATTCCGGCGGAGGGTTCATTCCACGCCAGCGCAAGAAGTTCCGATTTGAACAGATTCAAGACAGCAATGCTACTTCCATACGCGCTCCTATAACATGGTAGTATTCTGAGAAGAACATTATACCTTGTCGCCGATCTAAACATTGAGCTTTCCACTTCAAGTATGTGGGGGATGACCACGTCCAAGAAATACCTTAGCGGACCATCACTGGTCACACCAAAAGGACATCCTACTAATCGTGCGCCCGCTGAAAGAAATTTCTCCAAACTCTTGGGATAGAAACGCGCGACGTGCAAGAATTGTCTGGCAGCCTTTTCGAGGATTGTAGTGTTCGTAATTGATGTCATTTGATAGTGCGTGAAAATTAAATCCCATGCTTCAGGGACGTGAGGATTTTTCTCCAACGTGGAAAGTAAGAGCATTATGACCCGCTCTTGGGTGTTTAAGCCGCCCATATTATAATAGAAGGTGCGAAATAGCTGCATAGCAAGCCGAACCTCTAAATAACTATCCAGGCCTTCGTTCATTGCGCGAGGTATCGAAGATATGTAATCTAAGGACGTTTCAATCCCTTCTCCACGTCTCCGGATATCGTCTGTAGGGAGCGGGTTCACTTCATCAGTCAACCACGTCGATACTTCACCAGCAATGAACCCAAACTTATTCATTTTCCATAACCCACTTGGGCTTTTATTAAATGCGATTGCTGCTGAGTGACCTCCGGGTTGTCGGACCATTGTCGCCGGTCTGCCTCTACATGCAACATTTCCAACATGTAGATACGACAACCTGGCGCTCCCTCCCCCATCTTCGGCAATCCGAGGTAGAGAGTCTTTGTACCAATTCGAATTTCGACACACGTTCGCGTCTGGTTTATTGCTGTCGTAATTAGCACTGTATCGAAACCACGAAGTAGCGATGCCGGCTTTACTGCTACGATTGAGATCAACGTACTCATCTGGGTTATCTGCCTCCGCGTCTTCGTATCGGCTCCAAATCCAGTCGCACTCCTCAGTGGGAATATGAGCAATTGGATGTATCGTTAGTAATGGCCATGGTGCATCTGTAAGAGGGAAATCGAGATCTTTTCTACCCACTTTTTGTATCAAATAATCCAGAGCGGCGATCGGAGAAGGGTTCTTCAATCTTGACGTGGGTGCGTTGAATTGCTTCCCATGTTGCGCACAGTAATTTCGCAACTTTGTGAATTCAACATCTGCGGTAGCCCCGTCTTCTCCCTGCTCGGGAGAGGTTGAGTTTATTAGCGAACCTATGTTTCTGTATCTCTGCGAGAACGCGAGAAGTACGTCGGGGATGTTCGAATCTACTATTTGCTCGTCGTCGAAAAAGTTTTTCAAAAAGCGAAGGTTTTCCACAACTTTAGGATGCGTCGGCATCGATAGTGAATAGAGCGATTTCCTCAAACTCACGCCTTGATTTCCCGTTTGCGTTCTAATAAAGTCCCAAATTGTATCCGATTCTGGGATCGAGGATTGCGATTTTGTATGATTTTCGTTCCAATCAAGCAAAGCGTTTGTTAACGCTTCCGTCCATACTTCTCCTGAGTCGAGCGTAACGTTGAACAGCTCACCGAAAGCCTCGGACCCCATGTACGGATATTGCGTGAATACGCCGCGCTTGGCAAACACGTGAGACCTACTTGATCGCTCAAATGCTGGCGACGTTGATCTGCTTAATTTTTTAGTTGATATAAAACCGCAATCGCCGCTTTCGGGGTTATCATCAATGTCAGGCGTGAAAACCACACCTGGACATCTAGCGGTATGCGAGCACGCCCTGACGCACTCACTGACAGATGCATTGAACGTCTTCTCGCTCGTATGCGCGCGCCGCTCGAATAGAATAAAGTCATCGATTGGGTCGAGTAATTCACTCGCTTCTGCTTTCAAAAAGTGGGTCCATCCTGATGGCAAAAACAAGGAGGCAGGGGTTTCCGTGTAGCTGCAGGTGTCAAATTCAGCCGGCTTTGTGGCTGCGTCACAATACGCGGTATAGCATATGGCCGAAGATGGTATACACTTAACACTACGCCCGCGCACACCGGTGCTTGCGATCCCAGATCCTACCGGTGCCTTCTCACACGCACTCCATTCGCTTACGTTCCACGAAGGTGTCGCGCACGATTCTCCATTATCGACGCCGCGTTTGAGAGTACACTTCCCGTCCGGATCTTTAGCCCAACCGTTGAGGCAAATGCATGTGCCGTAATCAGCCATAACCCCACACCGACCATAATGACAATCTACATTACATAACAAACCATGTGATTCGTACTGATCGCATAGTCGAGTTGTAGGTGGCATTGCCCCTGCTATACATCCTTGTATCTCGGCGCGCGTACCGTTTGGCCAAACGCATGCGTTCATGCGCGACTGGGTGTTCCAAAGATTTTTCTGAATTATATCGTTACGCGAAATTTCCAGGTCCGCACGACGCTTTTGTGGAGTCTTTTCGCACCTTCCCCACGCAAGTGGCACCCATTGAGCGTGGAGAACCTCATTTAACTCCGTCAAATTTTTCGAGTAGCACTCCTTTTCACTGGTGGACGGCACAAAACAACAGCCATATTTCTCGCACGTGGCTTTTCGAATGTTGACATTTTGAGTGTTTCCTTGAGAGTCCAATTCATATGGAACACAAATTGTTCGCGATGTGCCTACTTTCAACAAGCATTGCGGATTGCAACTAAACGCGTTACACAATTGCATGCCGTTTGGCTTTACATCGAAATGAGCGCATTTAGAATCGTTCACTGCGTCAGATAAAATCTGGCGCGATCTGAGCGCGCAAAAAACTTTACGAAATTGTACACCGCTTTCGCAAGGTTTCGAACATACGCTCCAAGGTGTCGTGGCCCAGACAACGTCGACGTTTCCTACGAAATAATCAACGCCTTCCTCGTTGGACATCACGACGAAGGAGGCCAAATCCGATATCGTTACCGGGTGCAGGTATTCCACCGGCGTAAAACGAGTTTCTCCGAGATAGGAAGTTGATGATTCGTAAGAAGGAACACTCGAAGGTACAGCAGTCAAGGTCTCATCGCATCTTTCTTTGTATATTCTGCATACTTTCGTTTCGCGCGCATACGTAAACGTCGCACCTGAAGCTGGACTAAACCCAAAAGGATTGGCGCCGCCAGCCAGACACTGGCTCAAGGATTCGGTGGTTTGTGAAGAAAGAATCTCTGCATTTGTGCAGTCCAACTTTTTACACGACCTCGAAGTATATCCATCCGCAATTCCAAGACCAATAGCTGAAACCGGCGAGCACAGCAAGTGTCTGTCGTTGAACGAAGAATCCTCCATTACCGAAGTTCCCCATGAATCGGTGTGGCGCATGCCGACGAGACCGACACCAGTCGCGATGTATCCCTGTGCGCACGACTCGTCCATCTCGTAATGCGTACCTTTTTTTAATGCATTGATTTTTGATGCAAAAGTTCTCGCTTTCACTTCATTAGAACTATCAACGGTAAAACCACTAGGCGTGCCGCAACGCGGAACTACACCCGCCTTGGCAGATGATTGATTGGTGTCGTGTGTAAAAGCTAAGCCGGTGAGAACCTTGCCAACAGGGCATCGCACGTACCCGGTGGGATATCCTAACGCTGAATCCAAGTCGTTGCGTACGTATTGCAAAGTACTCACCGGTTTAATGAAGAGCGAATCGATGCGAACCCAGTCGTAATATCGCTCGTCCTCTAAACACAGCGTCGTGTTGATGTAAAAAGCGCACTCGCTCAACTTACCAGAGGTCAGCCCTAACCAAGACTCGAGACACTTCATCGATTGAATGGGGGCGTTAAAATCATCGGTAATCATCACAACTTCTTCGCCTCGATATTTAGCGTTATGAAAAATCGAGTCTTGTCCCCAATATCGAGTGCGTTTCAAAATCGCGGAAGAAAGCTCCTCCTCGCAGTCGCAATACCCCCATTCGGTTTGCTCAGCATTCGTGTAACATATTTTTCGCCCTCTTTCGAAACCCGCACCTCCAAGGGACGCCGATAAATGCAACGCCGGTATGAAGCACTTCGACTGGTATTCAGTAACATCACTTCCATCCGCGTTTGCGTGGATCACGAGAGACTTTTTATGGAAGCACGGACTAGAATTCGCCGTCCCGCCGCACGTCAGCTTCGCGTAGTCTAGATACAAGCCTCCAGAGAAAAACACACTTTCTGACGTCTGTAACGAGCTCAACTCAGCTGAATCTGCAGCTATGTACCGATACGTACGTTTTGGTTCTGTGCCTTGCAGACCACCATCGCTGTGATAAATTCGCTGTCCGTGTAAAGGAAAAACTTTCGAATCCCCGGAATGTAACGAAACGTGCGAAAGTTCTCTCTCGGAGTAAAACTTCGAACTTGCTCCTGCACCTAAGTAATTCTTTGAACCAATCAACGGGTCTATATTACGTCGCAACTTTGCAATACTACCTAGTGTCAACGAATCCGAAGTGAAATTTCCCGTTTGAGGAAATATCTTTTCGGTAAATCCGCCAAAATCCCCGCTCACCCTCATACTCATACTTCCTCCGCCGAGGGCGAGAATGGGAATAATTTCGTTTGGAATTACCTGATTCCAATGCGATTGAAGCATATTGTGCGTACCATTCGAAGCAAAGTTCAAAGATGGCTGCCAATCCCAAGAGTGCATTCCGCGATCGCGCTCGTCGCGTCGCATGTAAAATGTAATCAATAAATCTTCATTTCTCCCTTGGCGAAGGCGTATCTTGACCGAACTCGATCGCAAACGGCACGTAGAATGTGGACTACCCGATCGAGTGACTACATCAAATCCCGCGCATCGAGCGTTCGATGTGCACCTTTGCGCGCAAAATTCGATAAAATAGGTATTTCTAAACCGTTCTTGCGAGATTTGTAAAGTATGGAGAGTTTGAGGAGGAATATACTCCTCGAAAGAGGCTGAATCGTAAGACTCGAACAAATCGCCACCATGAGGGAGTCCGCAACGCTGCGTTTCGTAATAATCAGACTCAGTTTCGATCGTTACGAAACCTAAATCGTCCCAAGAGGCTGGCGCGTTACAGTCATTCGCGTCTAAATCACACATACAAACCTGATGCCTATCGTCCTCGTATAAAAATCCGGGCACACGATACCGCCCATCGGCGATGAAATCGTTCCATTCCATGTACGGTTGATGAATACTCGATTGATTCGTGTGCATTTCATCGCTAAATGGTCGCATGTGCACGTAATTAGCGCTCGAACGCACCGAGTGCCCGCTTTGCTTCACAAGCGTCTTTGATGCCGCAACGTCTGCAGTCCCGTCCCATGCGCCCATGCATCCAATACGCTGTCCTCGCAAGATCTTCACAGAGGCTCTCGCCGGAAGTGTCGCCGTACCGCGTTCGACAAATACCAGCGGTGTCTGTACACCAGTTAGTATTTTACCAACTAATACTTTAATTTGATTGTAATGATAGGTTGGTATGCAGACGTTTGAGCCTCTCGGTAATCCGTACTTTTCCCCTATTCCGACGGCACAAAACGTACCGCTTGAACAGTCCGAGTGCCTATCACTCCTCGACGTTTTACTAAAAGAAGTTGGCGTGCAACTACCCTCATACGCCTTGCACGGCAAAACGACGATGTCGCTCGACCGCACCGTCCTTAAATCGTCCGTCAAAGTTGTTTTTCTTTTGCAGTATCCATCCATCCCGTTGGTGAGACCGGCGAGATCGCGATTGATTTCAACTTCTCGCTCGTACACAGAAGTATACGCAGCAGCACTTATTGGTTCCTTGTAGTCGTTATAATACGCTGCATTGAATCCAGATGCATTACTTGCAGTGTTCACTGCATAGTCTGCGCAACACGCTGGGTATATGTGCTGGTATTCATCCGTGTACGCAGAAACGCAATGTTTGGCGTTGCCCCCCATTTGCTCCATAGCTGACGTTAATTTGTTCCAGTGTTTATACATACCACGACTGCGACTCGGATTTGCAACAAAAACACCCGTGGAATCGTTCTCATCGCATTTGGTCGACGTCCAAACGAACGAAGTTGGGCAATATTGCGCAGAATAAGCTTGTGGTAAACCAAGGGCGACTTCGTATGCTGTGCACAACCGAGCGCCTCGAGATTCGCACAAATCCTTATTTACCCCGTAGGACACGCCTGGGTTGCACGTAATGTCGTTCCAAGCGCAGCTTCGATTTAAAGAGCTCGTCCAGTAATCATGATATTTAAAAGCTCTGTCTTTGGGATAATTTCCGTAACCAGAGACGCCTTGCGCGCCAGTCGCCTGATAGCACCCAGACGCCAAAGGGTCGTTCGTGAAGCTCGCCCACGTTTGGTTCGGGGCCGCGTCAAAAATCTGAGTGCCACACGAACGCAGAGACGGAAAGCCGCCGTAGTGTTGGTCATATCCGCCACCGTCGGGGTTATTCTCCCAAATCCTACTCGCTTGTAAAAGAGCGTCTCGTACCGAGAAATTCGTCCCGAGCTCTTCGCACGTTTTCGTGGATGGACACGCGCCTTGGCAAAATTGTTCGATCGATGGTTTATCTGCCGCTACGCACTCTGATTCTGAGCTCGCAATCGATCCACTCACGGTATTTACACATTGCACGGTTCGAAACTGTTTAAAAGTACACTCTGCTGAAGATGCCGAGTACGTTATATAACCGGTATTTTTACACTCGGACCACGCGGAGCTCGTCCATCTTCCCGAGACCGCCGATCGCCAGACGTACGATTCATACCCAACCACATTTTGTGTTTGTAACGGGCGTCTCCTACCAAATACCCCGCACAGGAACAAATCACATTTTTTCTTCGCGCCTAAGAAAGATATCGCCGAACACCGAGACGCCGTGGCTGCGCGACAGGCGCTCTGACATTCGAGGAGCGTTCTCGATTTCGTTGAACTCACGCGCATGCAATTCTCGATGTACGTATTTCCTCCTAAAAACACCCACTTCACGGTGTCAACTACTGCGCTTGCATCGCTTATACTATTACTATACTCTCCACACGGGTCTGTCGCGTTCAAAGGATCCGAGTATCCTACGTGATACTCGCACAAGTTTCCTCCGTCGTCGCTGGCTCGACAGCAACTGTCGCCACATTTAGTAATCGTCGTTGAAACTGCACTTGAACTGTCGCGCTTTACCGCGCACTCGTTCGTGCTCGAGCCTATATACCCAACTTGCACCAAAGATTGATAACAACTAAAGGTAGACGCCGATTCTCGTGCGTTTGCGAAGCAGCATCCGTACAGCTCGCATCTTTCCTTTTCCGCGGAAACCGACGTTTTCTCCACCTTGTGAATATTTTCGTAATACGGATTGCACGGTTTTCTATCTTCTGCAATCGGAACGAAACACTGATCTTGACACGAGTGCGTGTGACACACTTCAATCTCAACTTTTCCATCGTCGTCTTCTCTTCCACTATTAATACCACACAAACTCGAATCGACGGCTTGGTTCGTCAGTAAATCTTTACACGTCCTTCTCGAGCGCGTCCGAAAGCCACCCCCGCACGTTTTAGAGCACTCCGACCATTCACTATTGACGCTTCTCACATACACCGCTCTTCTTTTATTTTGCGCGTACGTATCTGTATAACCCCATTTCTTCTGACCTTCATCGTTGCTATAAGTAAAAGTCACGCTAGACGAGGTAAAACACCACGGTTTTCCTTCCCAGGATTTTTCTAATGTCGGTTCGAAATATTCCACGCCTTCGTATTCGAAAGGAAACACGCAATTTTCTCCATTCGCTGTACCGCCCGTGGTTTTTGTCACTTTTGCATAGTGTGTTTGTATTCCTTCTCTTTGCACTAATTCGCTCGAGTCTGGCAAGGACGAAAGGAAAATTGCGTTTGAATACCCGCTGGCGAATATCGCTCTCAAACCGTCCTCGTTTGATTCCAAGAGCGGTCCAGTCACCCTCGCTTCTTCGTGCAACTCGTCCATTTTTTCGTTCGATATAGCAAACGCTTTCTCCAACTTCACAATCGCCTCCGAAAACGCTCTAAATTGTTGCTGCGTGTACGCGATTCTAAAATTGTTCATTCCAAACTGACTCGCGATTGCGGCTTTGCTATTCGCCGTGGCGCTCGCTCCAGAACACCTATAAAAGCCCGCGCACCGATGATCCCTCTCGCACGCTCTCGTAATCTCTGCTAAGGTTCCATTTACTGCTGCGTAGGCTAATTTTCGTATCAGGCTTGGATGAATGACCAAATCATCGTACGTGACATTCTCTATCCGTTTCGTTTCCGAACTCCGTCGTTCCTCTACTAATACGTTCGCGTCGTCGTATCCCGCAAAATCTTCGTCCACATCCACCCCTCGTTTCTTTCTATAAAAAGTATGCACGTTTTCAACCTCGTCCGCGACTAAACCGTACCCTCGACCGACTAACACGCACTCATACGCCGGCGTAAATTGCATAAGCTCTAACGTAAACCCAGCGCACTCGTACCCGTACCCGTCGCACTCCGTTTTGCAACTCAAAAAAGTCGACACACGTTTCAAAAAAGTTCCCGAGACGTGATGTCGGTCGACATGCACGTGGTAATTCGTCGGCTGCGCTTCGATCGTTTCCGGTGACAACAATGATTGCATCAGGTTTCTTCTTCTACTACTTATTCTTCTCTCGCGATACGAAGAAGAAGAAGAAGAAGAATCGTTTGTCTCCTTCGCGTCGTTCAAAATTGAGTCGGCAAATCGGATTTCGACCAACGATTTTGGCGTTGATACCGCTTCCCTAGCGAATCGATGCGTTTTACTCTTCTCATAATCCTTTACGAGTTTTAACGGCGATACTACGAAAACGATTAATAAAAGAACGCTCACTCTCAGAGCCACCGCGCGAAAATGCTCTCGTTTCTTTTTCTTCATCTTTCGTTCGTGAGCGAGTGTTTTCTGTCGTCCGTTTGGGAGAGTATTCGGTGACGAACAATAATCCTACAAACAACTAATAAGGTGTCACGGGTCGACGGTATGGAGACAAAAAAACAAGACGAAAAGCAAACAAAGCGAAAAGCTGCCAGCTGGAGAGTTTTTTTTTTGCCTTCTTCTTATTCTGAAGTTCTTCCTTTGTTTCTCTCGAAAAAATCACAAATCACAAAAATTACGAAATTACTTACACGAACCACAATTCAGAAATACAAATTCACAAATAAAAAACGAATAAAATGGTGTCCATGACAAGCGCATTCATCTCTTCCCCGAACACGACTTTGAAGAAGTCTACGACTACTAATAAAAGAAGTCTTACTAAAAGTCTTTCAATAATAAAGGCTTCGATTTCTGTCGCCGACGTGACCGGTCCGGTGAAAGAAACGATAAAAGATGTGCAATCCGTGGAGGTGCGATGATGCGTTTTTCTCAAGGGAGAATTCGAATACAATTATTAGTATTATTATATATATTGCGTTTACGTTTTTCTTTTCAATAACAATCGAAGTGCGAGAAAAAAAGGGAGCGATGATGATCGTCGTCACCATTTCATCATCGATCGCGAGAAAGAGAGAGAGAAAAGACACAGTTCTTCTGTGTCTTTGTCTCTCCATCATCATCCGATTCAATTCAATTCTCGGTCTCAATTTTCTCCTTTTTTTTGCCTCGTCAGCTTTCCCCCTTTTTTTTTAAAGGACGACACAAACAGAGAAAAAAGGGAGGAGAAAAGTAGTGTTGAGCTGTTTTAAGTAGTAAACACGACATCGAAGAAGAAGAAGAAGAAAAAGAAGAACAATTAATTAACTAACCATTATTAAAACCTCTTCAATTCTTTGATGACTTCTTTATAATAACAGGGATTGAAGAAACTCTCGATTCGGGTGTCGAAATATGCGCCGGCGACGATCATGAGCTCGGCGGCGTTTGGCGCGTTCCCGACGATGGGCGCGTGCATGGCGGCGTGCGGGTTAGGCGCGGTTGGAGGGCCGTTGGCGCCGTTAGCCGGACCTCTTTTGTTTTCCCAGGCTGGTGCAGCGGCGAGCGTTGCCGCCGGGGTCGCCGGGATTTTCGGGATTGGCGGGGACGTTCCCGCGTATTTGCACTCGTTGATCTTTCTCGTCGCCGCGGCGGCGTTGTGGCAATACAGCGCCGTCGGCGCGGCGTCGACGTTGGCGGTCAACGCGTTCGCGTTTCACTACGCGCACATGACGACTATTTTGAGCAACTGTAAGGATGTTACGAAGAGAATACCGTACACTCTTATGAATTCGGCGAAGAAAATTGCGTTGGTTGGACCCGGTTTGGTCATGGCGATGATGCAGCTGCTGCCGAGAGCGATGGAGTTTGAAAGCTTTGCCAAGGTTGGTTTCGCGCCGCCTGGACTCCTCGGACCGATTGGTGGGTTCTTTTTACAACCGATCGTGCCATGGATCATCGCTATCGCCTCGTTGGTGTGGTTAACCGAAGGGGAGAAGAAGATTACTTCGTTTATCCTCGGCTTGGGTTATTTGATTCCGGGTATTTCGTATTGTCCGACCATGTTGGCGCCGTACGGTCTTGCGCTCATGTTCATGCACTTGTTCTTGGGATTGCAGCTTTTACAAGAAGTCACTCCTTATGGAAGTTTGATTCCTAACCCTCTTTAACTCTTCTATGTAACTGATGAGAAGACAAAAAGGACGGGTTGACGACAAAATTTTTATGACGCGTATTGTGATTACAAAATGTTAACAAAATGATATTTAAAATTAAAAAAAAATGTATATATGATGATAAAAGAACGAACGAACGAATGAACGAAACTCATCACGATAGCCATCCTATGCGCACTTCTTCCAACACAACTAATTCTATTCTAAAAATCTTTTCTATTTTTTCGCGCGGTGGTTTTGCGTGTTTTCTTTTATTCGACTATCGAAACGTTCAACTTACTTCGTCCAAACGGCATTTGCTCGACTTCTATTTTCACCTTGAGTTTTCCAAACATGTTCTGACGAGCGTTGAATCCTTTCGATACTTTAACTCTCGCTTCGATGCCGTATTTAGGAACAAAGGCGACGATTTCATCTTCATCTTCGTCTTTCTCGCCCTTCTTGATATTATTAGTATTATTATTATTATTATTATTAGTAGTAGTAGTAGTAGTAGTAGTCTTGTTGTTGTTGTTGCCGCGAATCTGGAAGACTCTTGCCTCTGCGACGGTCGTTCTATCTCTGAAAAACTTCAAAGTGTGGAGCTCTGCCGACGCTCTGCCGGCTTGTTGACCGGCCAAATGTCTCGCGTTGCACGTCTCGGCAATCTCCTTAGTGAAAAGATTGGTGTTGTCTATGGCGACTTTTTTCCCAACGCTTGAGATCAAAACCTCGTCGATGGAAATCAATCCCAAACTCGCAGAGAGTAAACGATGGACAATCACGTCGGCGTATCGACGAATCGGACTCGTAAAGTGCGTGTATAAAGGAGAAGCTAAGCCGTAATGATAGAGCTCGTTTCTCGGAAAAGACCCGGTCGAACAGTATTTCGCAGTGGACATGCATCTCGTCGCTTGCAAGCGCAACAAAGTATTAAAGTACGGATCATCTTCGCGCACGCACGCGTCCAAACTTTCCGCCAAAGTTTTATTCGACGCGCAGTTTATTTTGTTCTCTAAACCAAGCAATTTAACTGTTTCTAACAAAGGAAGAAACATTTTTTCCCTCGGCTCCGGGTGCCTTCTCAACAACGCGAAGGATGGGTAGTGCTCGGAGATCCTCTCCGCCACCGCGATATTCGCCAAGAGCATCATCTCTTCGACCATTTTGTTTGTTTCTCGAGAGATGTACAAACTCACGTCTAAAGGATTACTCGTTTCGTCGTCTAATTCGAACCTCACTTCTGGCGAAGCTAGCGTCAAAGCACCTTGTTCCATTCTTTTCGCTCTGAGCGCTTTTGACACGTCTCGTAAACGTCTCAAATCGTTCGCCAAGTCACTCTTATCGTTCGTTTCATCGTCGATGATTTCTTGCGCTTTTTGATAAGTCAACGCCTTGCTCGACTTAATGATTGATTTCGTGAAGCGCGGTTTGACGTCTTTTCTCGGGAGCATCGTGGCTGGATCTACGCGCCAAAAAACCGAAAACGCGAGTCGCTCTACGTCCGCTCTCAACGAACAAATATCTTCAGTCAAAGGTTTAGGGAGCATGTCTAATCTGCGCTGAACTAAATACGTCGTCGTGCCTCTGCGTAGAGCTTCGTCGTCCATGGGCGTTCCAGGTTTCAAAAACGTCGTCACGTCCGCGATGTGAACGCCAATTTCAATTTCTTCTTCTCCTTCGACGCCATCGTTCTTGGGCACAACGACAGCAGAAAGTGCGTCGTCAATGTCGCGACATCCAGGAGGGTCCACCGAGCAAACGCGCAGATTCCGCAGATCTTCACGGTTGGGCTCCTCTACGTGTTCTTCAGTCACCTTCCACGGCAGCGGCGGAACGCATTTGTGCACCGCCGGCGCAAAAGGACGATCGTCCACGTCTGCTTCGAGTAACAATGCTGCAGTTTCCGACGCAGTTTCTCCAATTTCACCGAGAGCGCGAACAAAGTGTCCCTCTGGATACGGCGAAGACGCGAGCCACGCGTCGATGACAACGACGATTCTCTGAGAAGCAATTTGATGCGCGTGTCGCGTATTGATACGAATCTTTGGAGTTTTGCGATCGTTCGGCACGCAAAGGACTCTTTTCGCGCGACCACCTCCATCTTCCGTTTCATTTTCGTTACTATTCTCGTGTTGTTTTCTCGCGAGATCTGCGCAGGATTCAATATCGAGAGCGCACGCGTATCCTCGATCTCTCCAATTTCGTTTTACGATTCTCACGACTTTTGCTTTCAACTCCGTCAAAGAAGGAGGCATTTCTGCACCGGCCTTCGCGGACGCAACATCGACTGAAGCAACGTCTGATGCGTTTACGATTGGTGCGAGCGAGACTACGTTATCGTCATCGTTAACGTCGTCTTTCTCCCTTTCTTCTTCTTCTTCTTCTTCATCCTCATCTTCGATAATTTCAATACCGACGACGTCTCCTTCCATCGCTCTGTTCATGCGATGACGTCCTTCTATTTTCACGTCGAGCGTGTCGTCTCCCACGTCGACGTACGCCGAAAATGGCGAGTACGGAGAACACCTGATTTTGCCTTCTTTGTATCTCCCGGCGGAGACGCCGCTATCGTACTGCGCTTTCGTCAAGTGTTCGGGAAAGGCGGTGAACCCTCCTCTCGCCGTCGAGTTACTCTTTTTGCTGTTCATTTCCGTCTTGTTGATGGAAGCTTTCGTTGTCGTTGTTGTGTTCTTCGCGTAATTATTTCTCGCGATTTCGTTTTCATCCGCTCCGAAGCACTCTTCTGTTCTCGTCGAGCACAAATCGACCAACTCCGGGAACGACTTTGCGAAATGTTTGTTTACCACTTCCCTGACGCTCATCGCGTTCAAATTTTCCTCTTTCGCTTTCAACACGTTTCCTCGATCGTCAGAAATTAATATGACTTTTGCTTCCGCTGCTTTTCCGGCGCTTCCTTCTCCTCCTTCTCTTTTTTGCGTGCCGTTGTGCTTGTCGTTCGACGAACACAATCCGACAACCTTCTGGTAAAACTTAACCACCTCCCGTATCGCCCGATCGTTCCTATCGTTCGCCGATTCGCCTTTCTTCGGCTCTCCGACGTACGTGTCCTTGTGAAACTCGTTAGAAAACACAAAGAAATTCTTTCTCCCCGACGTTGTTTTATCCCCCGCAGATGATGAAGCTTCTAGACAAAGCCTCCGCACGCGCTCGTACGCATTCCTCGACCGGTTTCTAACCTCCTCTAAAACCGTCGTGCACACGACGACATTTCTCATCGCCTTCGGGTGCGATACCACGTCCAGCTGGTGTAAACACACGTTCGCGTCGACGACGTAAATAATTTTACTCCCGATTTTGTTGTTGTTTTCCTTCTTCGTCGTCGACTTCGCGTCGCCGCCGCTCTTTTCTTCTTCTTTTTCTTCTTCTTCTTCTGCGTTTACATCCAAAATCCATTTCGTCGCGTCTTTCCCTTTGTATGCCACCGGCGCTTGCTTAATCCCGCAGAAAATATCATCGCGAAGATAACGCTCGCGGGAGTGTTTCTTCGTCGTCCTAAACGCGTTGTTGTTGTTGTTGTTGGGTCTTTTGTTGTTGGTGAAGAAAGACGACTTCGACGTTCTCGAAATCGTCTTCTTTTTCTTCTTTTCTTTTCCTTCGTCTTCTTCGCTTTTCATCTTCTTCAAAGGAGGAGGAGGAGGAGGACTAGTATTGCGCTTCGTTATTATATTTGTGCGAATACTGCGAATGCATTCTCGAGGGAGACGAGGGAGACGAGGGCACGAAGCAAACACAGACTCTGTCAGAGAGAGAATGGAATGCTTTTGTTCGAAATGAGGAATTTTTCTCCACAGACAGACAACAAACAGAAAAAGAGTCTGTGGCGATGATGAGAGAAGAGTTGGATTTTAATGAAAAACGAGATGACAGAACGCGAGAGAGAAAGGGGTGGGTCTCTTTTCAGATATCCTTTTAAAAACTGGGTTGTTAAACTTTTCGAAGTCGGGTTTTTACGAAGAAGAGAGCGGCGCTCTTTTGCGCGCGCGAGAGAGATTTTTACGCTTCGCTTCGTGTGTACGCGTACGGTGATAAATACCGGTTTCAGACGAAAACTATAATCTCTTCTAAAAGTACGCGTTCTTAGTACTCTCTCACTTGATGATGATAAATTAAAGAGCGTCTTCGCCAACCTCTTTCTTCGTTTCGATATTCGGTTTCTCC
>Ga0209090_10001048_pt1 | contig 17667 bp, 12 predicted proteins | sample ArcticOcean_MG_C_9_FD_187432 | JGI IMG/M metagenome (GOLD analysis project Ga0209090, IMG submission 187432) | Marine microbial communities from western Arctic Ocean - ArcticOcean_MG_CB2_152 (SPAdes) (version 2) | ecosystem: Environmental > Aquatic > Marine > Oceanic | place: Arctic Ocean... | reverse complement strand
TCCACGTTCATTTGCTCCAATCGATCGTTCCACAAACGCTTCGTGATTGCGGTTCTTTGGTGCGAAATGTATCCCATGTGTGAAGGAATGGACGTGGAGATATTGTTTGTAGACTTTTGTTGTCTCGTCGTCGTCGTCGTCCGTTTGTTGTTCTCCACTTTTCCTTGAGTCACTGTCGTCCCTCTAAAAGTCTTCGTTCCGTCAAAGTGATTTGCTCCTTCTCGATGATATCCGATTTGAAAGAAGGAAGAGAGAGACCTATGATTACTAAAACTACTAAAACTACTACTCGTCGTAGCCGTCGTCGTCTTATCGACGAAACAACTAAAATTGTTCTTCGACGCGGCGTTCCTGATCGAGTTGTTCATGAGTTTTTGTGTTCTTCTCATCATCATCGAAATGTCAGTTTTTGTGACTTGTGAATTGTGTGTAAATTGTGAAGTTATTTGGAATGAAGTTTTTTTCTTTTTTTGAAAATTTTTGTGCTTCACACGTAAAATTAGAAAATACACGATCAAGAAAGGAGAAGAAGAAGAATAGAGAAGAAGAAGAAGAAGAAGTGTTGACGTGAACAACATCATGAATGCATCGTTGACCGGTAAAGGTGGTAAAGGTGGTGGTAATGGTGGTATGAGTGGTTCAGGAGGACTGATTTCGCGCCGGACAACGAGCAATGGCGGCGCGAACTCGTTACCCGGGGAATCGCCATCCAACGAGACGTTCGTCACGCAGACGTTAAAGACAGTCGACGTGTTCAAAAGAAACGACGCTTTAGAGGAGTTTAGCAAAGAAGGTTCGAACAAAGGCGGCGTGTTGACGCTCTTATTCGTGTGGTTTATATTTGGATTGGTCACTTCGCAAGTGCAAAAGCTGTTCGCGACGTCGATGAGGACGGATTTGAGCGTCGATCACGACATGGATCCGACTTTGGTTATGCAATTTGATGTCAGCTTTCCCGCGATTAACTGCGAACATCTTTCTGTGGATTTAGTCGATGCGGTTGGTCACAGAGCGTTCAACTTGAGCGGTGAGAGCATTTATAAGCACTCGATGTCGAAAGAAATTCCGTATTTGGCGATCGAACACGCGACGATGGGTGTCGGGTCGAGGCAACATTTTCACGCGATCGCGCCGAGGTCGCTACACCCGTATTGGGAGGGAGATGAAGGTAAACCCCTAGGACGAATCGTGCAAGGCGACGAGTTCGATTACATCGTCGGCGATGACGATAATGAATACGGCGGTGAAGTAAACGATGAAGAAGAGGCAAATGACAAAAGCAGTCTCGAGCAACGACGAGACGAGTACGGATACAGGCGTTTTGCTTTGCTCTTAAACTCTGAAAACTTCAAGAGAAACGTCAACGCACACGGAGTTCTTTTAGTGAACTTCCACGCGCCTTGGTGTTCGCACTGTGCAGCATTGGCGCCACACTTTGAACGAGGCGCTCAACTCGTTCAAAAAGCTCTCGCAAAGTCGTTGAACTCGAGACTTTCTGCCGCGTTCGCCGGCGTGGACTGCACCGCGGAGGAAAATAAAAAGCTTTGCGAAGACGAAAAGATACTGGCCTACCCGACGATACGAGTGTATAGAGGAAGTTCGAGCGACGCAATCTTGCTCAATAAGAGTAAAGGAGACATTCGTCACTTCGAAGTCTATCACGGACCAAGGACGTCAGAAGCTATGGCCGAGTTCACGCTGAGTTTGTTGCGAACGATGCGGGAAAACGATACTCGAACGATAAACGATGCGCCTTCTACATCTTCTTCTTTTTCTTCTTCTGATGGAGGTGGGGGCGAAGAAGAAAAGCCACCGAGAAACGTTCGAGCGCATCGCTTAGGGTACGATTTCGATAGAGATGGTCGACATGAATCCACCGTTCGCTCGTCTGGATGTACGGTGGAAGGAAGGATTCGTTTGGCGAAGGTTCCAGGAGCCGTATATTTTAGCGCTCGAAGTTACGGCCAAACCATCGATCTTCACCGAATCAACAGCACTCACATCATCAACCACTTTTCGTTCGGCGAGTACGTGCCAACAACGTCGACGAAACGTTCGTACGTCCCCAAGAAGTTTCGTAAAGCGTGGTCTTTAGCGGCCAAAGACGGCGGCGGTAAATTCGCCACGGAGAAAGGCTTCGCGAAAGGCGAAAACATTTTCAGTTCGCAGCATAGAAATACCATCCACGAACATCACATGCAAGTCGTCACCCGGTCGATCGTTCCGTTGAACGCGGCTACGTTGACGTTGAACGAATACACGTTCTCTTCGAACAAGTTCAAAATCTCACCTTCGTCTGCGCAACAAGAGAGTTCGTCGTATTTCGACGGCGTCCACGGTGAAGATAACGACTTCTCCAACGGCGCGACGCACGCGATATCGAAGAGAGGCGCGTACGTCAAGTTTGCCTTTGCAATATCACCGATAGCGATTTCACACGTTGAAACGGAACAGAATATATTCGAATGGTTGATTAGTTCAGTGACGGTCCTCGGCGGCGTCGTCGCGTTTACGTTTGCGCTCGAGTCGATGTTACACTCGAGCGTTCGAAAAGCGGCGAGGATGTATCGGAAAAGAATGCTCGCCGCCTCCAAGTGCACGTGAAAACGAAAAGGCTTCTACTAATACATACACCTATATATATAATATACATACGTGTACCACACTGTATACACGCGCAAATAATAAGTAATCCTAAAATCATACATTCAATCTACAACGTCGTCGCTAACGACGGCTTCGGCGGTTCTGCAGGTCCGTCTTCCACCGGTTTCAACGCCGCTACAAACTCCTCCATAATTTCTCGACTATTTGCACACAACACTCGTCTCGCGTTTAAATGCATCTCCTCACCACTCGGGTCGACCACAACGCCGCCGGCTTCTCTGACAATCACCGTCGCCGCGCAGTTATCCCAGGGACCTCCGAATCCAATCTCGAAGAAACCGTCTACTCTTCCGCTCGCCACGGCGCACATGTTCATCGCGCACGACCCGGTACACCTCACGCTTCTCGAGTTTTGCACGATATTTCTTATCCGTCCCATGATGGCATCTATAGTTTTCTCGTCTCTTCCTACACCAATTTCCGTGGCAATCAACGCTTTCTTTAACGTCGTCGCGTTCGATACCCGAATCGTCTTTACGTCCGTTTCTTCGTTCAAGTCGTTTCCGCCAACGTGAATCAATTGCGACCCTCTCCCCTTCACCCCGACAAACATCTCTCTCGTTATCGGGTTAAACACAACTCCGACGACGGGTTCTTTCTTCATAGTCAAACCAATCGAGACGCAGGAGTTTGGATACGAGTGAATAAAGTTCGTCGTTCCGTCGACTGGGTCGATGTACCACGTCGGTTTCGCACTCATCTCCGGAATAACGTCCCCACCAGCCGCGGTTTCCTCCTCACCTACGATCAAATGGTCCGGAAATCTCTCGTTTATGTATTCTTTGATCATCTTTTCGCACTTTTCATCCGTCAAAGTGACTAAATCCACGTCGTTCTTCTTCGTGTTTTTCACTTCACTCGAAGTCGTTCCCCAGGCGTTTCTGATTTCCTTCCCGGCGAGTATTGCGCACCATTTGGCCGCGTTCAAAGTCTCCTCCAGAAATAACGCCTCTTTTCCTTCTTCGTCTTCTTGAACGTCTTCTTGAAAAGGAGGAGGCATTATATATAGTAATATGAAATTAGAGGAGTGTTTTTACAAAGCTCCTCGAATGTGTTTTGAAGAGATTTTGATGACTTTTTTTTCCTTCACAAGCATGACAAGAGACTTTTTCAAGCAAAAAAAAAACGTCACACGCAACTTTCCTTTGTGTTCTTCTTCATTCATTCATTCATTCATTCATTCATTCATTTCTTCTACACAGAGTTGATTGACGACAAAAAGAGAAGAAGAAGAAAGAAGATGGAAATTGCAGAAGGAGACAAAACCGAAGACGAAGAAGAACGAGGAGAGAACCCCAAGAACGTTTTGAAGAACAAACGGTACGTGACCGTGGAAATCAAAAGCGACACCATTTTGTTCGATGATGATTCGAGAGACGATGACGAGAAGAGAAAAATCAGAATCGACGCGCAGAAAACGGTGAAAGACTTGAAAGTGCACGCGAGCAAACGCGTATCGTTGTCGTCTTCGAATAAACCAACCAATCCGAAATACATATGTTTCCTGTACCAAGGCAAAGTTTTAAAAGAAGACGAGGAGACGTTGGAAAACGCGTTGGGGTTAAACCGAGAGAAATTGAGATATCTGAGCAGCGACGACGAGGAGGATGTGGACGAGGAAAGAAGACGAGGAGGAAACGAAAGAAAAAACGATATCGACGAAGACGAAGTGAAGATTGTGCACATGATCGTGAGAAAATCAAATCGAGAACTGGAACGCGAGAGAGAAGAGAGAGAGAAGAGGAGATTGGAGGCGAGGCAGACGAGCGCCAGCGGTGACGATAATAGGAGTAGGAGTAGTAACGTCGATAGGAACGTTTTGGCCCCGAGCGCGCAACCGAACGCAACCTCGACGCCACAACAACAACAACAACAACAACAAGTACAACAATCTCCACCACCAGGCGCGGTGATGGTTTCACCAATGGTGATGAATGCGTACAATGCGGCTTATAATGCGGCGTTTAGGAGCTTGCGACCGAACGCGACGGTAATTCCTAGATCGCCGGGATTGGCGTACGTGCAAACGAACGCTGCTATCGAACAATCAACATTTTTTCAACGGCAAGAAAATATGACGAGCCAAATAGGAGGAAGCGGTGCGAGTGGCACTAACGTCGCAGGAGCAACGGCAGATGCTGCCCTAAACGCGCCGCAAGGAGCCGAAGCAGCAGGAGCAGCGCTGGCCCGGGCGAATAACAACAACAACGATCCAGACATCGATTTCGATCCGAATCAACCGTATCAACGCATCGTTCGAAGAGGTGAGGACGGCGAAGAAATTGTCGAAGTAATTCGAGTCATCCAGTTTCGAATCGACTTGAAACTCATGTTCAAGCTCATTTTAATCACCGCATTCGCTTGTCAAGACGCGTCGAGGAAAAAAATGGCCATGTACATCACGGCGGCAGTCATCGGATACTTGTACCAAACCGGCGTTTTAGAATCCGTTTGGGACGCTCTCTTTGGCGCCTATTTACCTCCCGAAAACGAAGTGCAACAAGGAGGTGGTGGGGCAGACGCTCGAGCGAACAACAACAACAACAACGACAACAACGCGAGAGACGAAGGGAATAACAACAATAACAATAGAAATAACATCAGGAACGGACGTCGTCAACGCTACCGACGACCGCCGCATGTCGCGGGATATACCGACGCTATGCCGCAAAGTTGGTTCGGCGAATTGAAAATATTCGCCTATTCCTTTTTGGCTTCGTTGTTCCCGGCGTGGAGAGTTCCAAATTTGCAACAACAACAACAGCAGCATCGGCTTCAAAACGAACAGAACAACGACAACAACAACCCACGGAGACACCTTCATCAAGATTAAAAAACCCACATTTATAGATCTCTATAATACAAGACTGTACTACTACGAAACAAAAAATAACGAACTCTTCTTCACACAAATACACGCACACACGCGAACAATGCTGCGGCAGCAGATGCCTCGGCGTTCTTGTTTACAGACGATCGTGAGAAGAGCGATGATGGTTTTACCGTCGTCGTCGTTTACGTCGTTCGCACCGTTATCATCATCGTCGTCATCATTGAACAACAACAACAACATTAAAAAGAAGAAGAATACAAAACTCGAATTTCCAATCGCCGTCGGACAAACCTTACGCGTGATGGATTTATGCGGAAAGAAAATAGTGGTTCGGAATTTAGACCCCGGCGACGAACGCGTGGAGATTTCTTCTTTTGCTTCTTCTTTATCTTCTTCGTCGTCGAGCAGAAATGAAGGCGGTGGGAGTGGTGGGCGATTACGACTGCGGGCGGAAAAGCTCGAGAACGGCGACGTGTACGCATACACCGTCTCAGACGAAGAAGAAGACGAAGACAACAACAACAACAACAACAACAACAACGAGGTCGTCATCGAGTGCAAAATTCCACCTCGATTTGTATCTTTAGACGTGCTGATGGGGAAGAAGAGTTCGTTGACGGTGGACGCGAATATCGCCGAGGCGAGCGTGGACGTGACGGTGGTGGACGAGGACGACGACGAAACCGACGAGGACGGAACGGACGATGCGCGATCGGCAGCATCATCATCGCCGCCGGCATGCGTGCAATTCTTAAAGAGCGTCAAAGGTGCGTACGTGAACGTGGAAACGTTAAACGGTGATGTCTTATGCGAAACGATACAAGCGAACGCGTCGATTAAAACGAACGGTGGCGACGTGATTGCCAAGAGAGTGGTAGCGAACGATTTGCGAATAGACGCCGGAACGGCTGGTAACATTCACATTGATTCCGTTTTCGTGCACGATTGCGAGTTGCACACGAAGAAAGGCGAGATACGCTCGAAGAAGAATTTTCGCGCGAGTGGGAATACCAAATGTATCACGAATGGTGGTGACATATCGTTAGAAAACGTGGAATGCGGGGACGAAGACGCGGAAGTGACGATTGACGCGCGAAGTCAAGGAAGCGATAATGGTGGTGATATATCCATACATTTCGCCCCGAGAGTCACGAACGTTCAAGTGTACACGAACAACGAAGGTTCGATCAACGCGCGAGTCCCGAGTGGGTTCCCAGCGTTCGTCCTTCGACGAGAAGAAAACCAACCGGACGAAGTCATCGTTCCCGAGACGAATAAAGAAGCAAACCGGTCTTTCAAAAGCTTCGGCGAAACAACGACAAAAGAACTTTCCCAAGAAGACAAAAATAATAAAGCCGTCTCGGCATTCGGTGCTCGAATAGTCCACGACACCGACGACGTGCTCGCGCGTAAAATGCGCGCAGAATACGAGTCGAAATCCAGCGTCGTCTTCTCGCTCGGCTCCTCCGCTTCGACGGACAAAAAGAAACGTTTATCGCTCGTCGAAACGTCTTGGTTGGATGAAGTTTTGTTCAAACAATAATAGAAGATGACTCTTTTTTAACGACGAGTAAAAAGTGAATAGAATAGAAAGAGTAGTGACGATAGATTATTACTTAGTTAGTTAATAGATAGATTATTAGTTAGCGCGTTGTGTGACCATATAAAATAATAGTTCTGAGATGATTTTTATTTTTCACTTTTTTTTCCTTCACACTGACAGACTGACTGAATTTCAGTCGTTTTGACGGCTTATCCACCAGAAAACGACATAAAAAATAAATAAAATGGTTGCATACCACTCCATCTTACGAAGAGGCTCCCGGGCGGCGTTGAATTCGCTCGCCGCTGCTCAAACGGGCTTCGGCAAGCCGTGTTCTTATTCGTCCGTTCCGAACGTCATGGTGGGTTGTCGTCGTTTTTTGTCGTCTTTGTTTTATTGTTTTATTGTTTTGTCTGCGCGCGGGAAAAAGTTCGTTTCTAAAAGGTCTCTCATCATCTCTTCGCCGCCTCTCTTTCTCGCCGCTACTGATGCTGCTGTTGCTGTTGCTGTTGCTGTTGCGGCGCTCTCGCTAAACGATTTTGACGACGATGATGGCGATGATTCATTCACACGCGCGCAAATTAGCACACGTATCATTTTAACTTTCTCTCTCCCCAATAATAAAATAAAACAGACGGCTGCGGTGATTCGCGAAACCGGACCGTCCTCGGTGATGAAAATCGAGAAAGATTACCCGACGCCAAAGCTGAACCCGGGGTCGGTGTTGATCAAGAACAAATTCTCCGGGATCAACTTCATCGATACCTATCACCGCTCGGGTTTGTATAAGAGAGACTTACCTTTTATTGGCGGCCAAGAAGGCGGCGGTTTCGTCGCGGCGACGTCGCCGGAGGCGGAAGCGCAAGGCGTGAAAGTCGGCGACAGAGTGGCGTATTCTTCGGTGTTTCAAACGTACGCGGAGTACACTGCGGTTCCAGCGCATAAGGTTGTTACCGTCCCTGAAGAGATTCCGTTAGATGTGGCCGTTTCGTGCGGGGTACAAGGCATGACGGCGCATTACTTGACCCACTCCGCGCACGCGCAGTTGATCAAACCGGGCGAGTGGATGCTCATCCACGGCACCGGTTCCGGGACCTGCCAATGGGCCGCGCAAATGGCAAAGTTAAAAGGATATAAAGTCATCGGTACGTGCTCTAAGTCTAAGGTGGATATTGCCAAAGGTACTGGCGTGGATGAGTTGATTGTCTACGACGAAGCACCCGGGACTTCGTACGAAGACTACTCCTCGGTGGATTTAGTCCCAAAAGTTATGGAAATCACAAACGGGCAAGGCGTGAAGTGCGTCATTGACGGGATCGGGTTAGCGACTTGGGAAACCTCGATTGAAGTCTTGGCCACCAAAGGCATCTTTGTCTCTTTCGGCAACGCTTCCGGTGCCGTCCCGGCCTTTCCGCCGTTGAAGTTAATCAACAAATCAGCGTTTTTAACGCGACCAAAATTGAACGACTACACGCAAACGAGAGAGGAGTTGATGTGGAGAGCGAACGATATTTTCGGTTGGATTAAATCTGGTGAGTTGAAGGTGGCGGTGGACAGATGCTTTCCGTTGGATCAAGCGAAAGAAGGTCACGACTATTTGGAAGCCGGTAAAAGTCGAGGGAAGGTTTTGTACGAGATCAACTGATTTTAACAAAACACATATAATATTCCATAGAAGAAGAAGAAAAAGAAGACAAAGAAGGGTAATATTAATAATCACAGAGCATCATCATCAATACTAACAATACCACGTACTCAACTTCTGCTCTCTTCTTCTTTGTCTTCTTTTTCTTCTCCTTCTTCTCCATCTATCTAATAAGCTTCTTTGAGCATCCGTCGGTTAACCACGCCTCCTAGCGCTTTCACTTGCTCTAAATCCGCCTCAAACTGCCTCTCCAACTTATCCTCCAACTCTAACCCGTCCAAACTCTTATCCAACTTCTCCTCTCTGTCCCAGGCGTCTTTTTTCGCCTGTAAAACCGTCTCTTTGTTTTTTATTCTCGTCTCCGTGAATGTTTTCAAGCGATCGAGTTCGTCCATGAGTTTCTCTTTATCCTCAAACTCTTGCGCGAAAGAGGAATGAAGAGAGAGGAAAAAGACAGCCACGACGAGGAAGAAAGAAATTCTGCGTGTCGACGAGAGTTTCGATGATCGCACGCAGCGGCAACAAGACATTCTCTTCTCTGTTCTTTCTCCGGTAAGTGTATCTCTCGGTTTTATTTTCGCAGGAGTTGGTGTGAGAAAGTGCCGTAAAAAGGTCCAATTGCGCTTCTTTTTCACCGTGGTGTGACAATATCATATGTAAACGTCAGAGTAGAGCAGTTTCATTTTTAAAACGCATATCATTTATAACATAGTAGTAATAGTAGTAGTAGTAATAATAGTAAAAGCAACAGCGCGGAGTGACAATGTTGTGATAACATCTCTCTCTCTCTTTCTCTCTCTCTCGTGTATGCATTCATTTTTTTTCATCGTACCTCTTCGTATTAGTTGGTATCGCCCCATCGAACGTTCCAGCGACTGGCCAAATAGTGCGCGCCGATCGGACCTCTGGAACCGTACGGGTACAACTCTGGCGGGATATTTTCGGATTCGATGGTTTCAAGCAACGGTGTGAACAACTTCCACGCGGCTTCTAACTCGTCGTTACGGATGAACAATCTCTTATCGCCGTGAATGACATCCAAGATGAGACGTTCGTAAGCGTCCGGTAACTCGCCGACGGAGTATTTCGATTTGTACGTCAAATCTAAAATTGATCGGTCCATCTTGTGCCCTAAACCTGGAACTTTGTTGTTAATTTTCAAGTAAATAGCCTCATCTGGTTGAATACGAATGACCAACTCGTTGCACTGCGCGTTGGAAGAGTCTCCCGCGGTACCTCCGCCGCCTCTCGAGATTGGTTTCGATTTCTTATCGGCGTAAATGTTCCCCGGCGCGTGTCGAAACTGGATTCGAATTTCGCACCCTCTCTTGTGTAAAGCTTTTCCCGCTTTCATCAAAAACGGGACGCCGTCCCATCTCGCGTTGTCGATGAATAATGCGATCGCCGCGAACGTGGCACAATTCGAACCTTTCGGAACGGTTTCGTCGTCCAAATACGCAGGAAATACGTTCGAGCCGCTCGTTTTCCCTTTGTATTGTCCCAGAACGACGTTGTCGATATCGATATCCCGAATCGATCGAATTACTTTAACTTTTTCGTCGCGAATATCCTCCGCGTCCAACGATGCCGGTTCTTCCATCGCAAACAACGCCATAATCTGTAACAAGTGATTTTGCATGATATCTCGAATGATGCCGTAGTTATCGAAATAGCCGCCCCTGCCTTCGGTACCAAAATTCTCCGAAAAATTAATCTGCACGTTGCGAATGTAATTTCTATTCCACAACGGTTGAAACATAATGTTCGAAAACCTCAGAACGGTCAAGTTTTCAATCAACTCCTTCCCTAAGTAGTGATCGATTCTGTACGTTTGCTTTTCGCTCAACTCCGCGGCTAAAGCTTTCGTCAAAGCTCTCGAACTTTCCAAATCTCTTCCGAACGGCTTCTCCACGATCACTCTCGTTTCCCCGGTTTTCGATTGCACGTATCTGGAACTCATTTGCGCCACCGGTACAAAAATCGACGGCGGTATGGATAAATAAAACACTCTCATCGCTTTCTTCCCCTCTTCTGTCTTCAACATCTCTTGGTCTAACTTTTCGAAATCCGCGCCTTCGTCGTAGTTCCCGTGCACGTACTCGCATCGCTTCAAAAACTCCTCCATAAATTCATCGCAGTTCTCCTTCGCGTCTATTCTGCATCCTAAACTCATTCGTATTCTCTCGCGAAACTCCTCCGAGGTCATTTTCGATCGCGCGTACCCGAACACCGAAAACGACTTTGGCAGTCTCCCTTCGTAAAATAACGCGAGAAGCGAAGGGTAGATTTTCTTCTTCGCGAGATCACCAGAGGCGCCAAAAACGCAAAACGTCATGTGATCGTGCGCTTCACCGGACGGCCACACGTCCACGCCGGTTTCTTTCGCCGACGCTTTGGTCTTCGTTTGTTGTTGTTGGTCTCTCCCTGCTGATGCTGCCGCCATCACCGGCGAAAAGGAGGAGGAAAATTTTGATTGTCTTCCCCTCTTCTCATCTCTCAAAGCCGCCGTCGAAAACGAATTCGTCGCTTTTCCCCCTCGTTGACTGAGAAGAACAGATCTGAGGAGTATTTTGCGATCGTTCGATCTGTTCTTCTTCGTGTTGTTCTGATGATGATGATGATTCTTTGTTGCTGTTGTTGCTGCTGTTGCTGCTGCGCGCATCGTTGTGAATTATTTACGGAAGGGGGCGGTTAAAAATCTGTTGAATTTGAGACTTGACTTTTTTTCTCTTTGGCTTCCTTTTTCTTCTTCTTTTCGAAAAAAACGCTTCTCTGTTTTCTCCCTTATTTTTCTTCTTTCTTTCTTTCTTTCTTTCTTTCTCTGTTCGTTTTCTTCTTCTTCTTCTATTTTACCACGACACGCTTTGACGAGGAAGTTGAAAACGAGAGAGATCTGAGAGAAAAATCACCTCTGAGATGATCGTGGACAGTTTATGTCCGATGGACCCGATCGAAGCCGGAGAAATATACAGGATGGAAAAGTATACAGATTTCGTATTTCAGGCGAAAAAAGTGGGGGCGTTTGACACTCCCGAGGTGCAACGCATGTTGAAACAGATGCGAAAGTTAACCGTGGAGTTGGCCGAGATCGCGGGGAAGGAGAATGAAGCAGAAAAAACTTTAACGGCGGGAAAGAAGACTTCGGTGATCGATCGCAACGCGAAAAAAGAGTGGTGGAAGGACGGAGAGTACGACGAGAAGAAAGCGGACGAGGCGAACGATCTCGGTTCGAAATGTTTGAAAACAGCAAGGGAAAGGAAAAATGGTACTAAAAATCAAAGACGCGAAGATCACGAACACGCGTTCGAGGCGTACACGGAGGCGATCAGATTAGAACCGAAGAAAGCGGTATACTTCGCAAACAGGGCGTTTTGTGCGTTGAAGTTGGAACGATACGTCATCGCCGCGGAGGATTGCGACAACGCTCTGAAACTCGACCCGAAATACGAGAAGGCTTTGACGAGAGGCGCCAAGGCGCAAATGAAGTTAAATAACGAAACGAAAGCGATGGAAATGTACGAGTTTATTTTACGACACATCGACCAGACGCACGCGGAAGCTACGAAAGGACGAGAAGAGGCCAGGGCACTTTTGAAGAGTAAAACGGAACGCGCGAATAAGCAGAACGAGGCGACGCGCAAAGGCGAACTGAGAAAAGCTCTCTTTGAAGAAGCGGAATTTTTGAAAGGAAACGCGGAAAAGAACGCGGAGAACTTAATCGCGAGCGAGGAGATGTTGAGACAAATTCTAACGACTTCGATGTCTCCTTTTGAGAATAACGCGCGATTTGAGTACGTGGAAAATTGCATCAAGTGTCAACGCGTCTTATTCGCCTTGGACGAGTGCGAAAACAAACTTCCCAGAGACTCTATCGATCGTTTGTACCTTCTCGCCGAGTGTAAGTGGAGAGTAAACGACGTGAGCGGTGCGTTGAGATGTTTAGAAGCATCGAGCTTAGAGCACGAGTGCGACGAAGAACTTTTGAAACACTCGCAAAAATGCGAGACGCTCGCGAACCGATTAAGAGAAATCGAAACGATTTCAGAATCCATCGAAAGTTTAGCAGATCAAGAGGAGCATCAGTTGTGCGTGGAAAAGTGCGATTATGTCCTGGAACAACTATCCATGGGTCGACAACCGACGCGGTTTCGCGCGAATATTCTCGTCGTTCGCGCGTCCAGTCTGGTAGGAATCTTAACGTATTCGGGGGGCGCTTCCTCCGGAACGAGTAGTGGCAGCGAAGAAGACGACGCGTTATCCTCGGGTTCGGATTCAGAATCATCGTCTACTGTTCTGAATGAACGTGGATTCGAGTATTCATCGACGAATGCCGGAGAAACAAACCGAGAAAAACTCGACCGTAATCGACTGGCAAAGACGGCGTTGAAAAGTGCCAAGGAGGCGTTACTCTTACACGCCAACAACGTTGAAGCGCACGTCATTTCGCACGATATCTATCTCTTAGGCAACAAACGTATGAAAGCGTTCGAGTCTATCCGTTTAGCGCAAATGCTATCACCGGAGGATCCGATCATCGCTCGAAAAGTGCAAAAGTTGGCCAAGCTCGTTTCCACCATGAACAGAAAAGCGCGGGGCAAGAAAAAAGGACGCTACGGCTCCGACGTCGATTTGAACGACGACGACGACAACGATAAAGATGAGGATATCGGCGAATCATCCCAAACCCCAAAACTTTATAAACTCCTCGACTGTCGACAAACCGCTCGTCCGATACAAATAGCCAAAGCGTACAAAACGCAAGCCATGAAGTGGCATCCGGACAAACAACACCACCGCGCTGCGAAAGACGAAGCCGCGAAACTCCAACAGGCGGAAACGAGGTTCAAGCAAATCGCGTTCGCGTTTTCTATTCTCAGCGATAAAAAGAAACGCGCGGAATACGACGAGGATAACACCAAGTACGATCAGATGTTGTGATTGATGATGCTCGTGATGAAAATTTCGAAAGTGTAATATTTTAAAATCTTTGAGTGATTTCTCTCTTCTCACACACCACACAAAAACACTTCGCGCATTTGCGAAGACTAAGAAGACAAAGAAGGAATGGGCGCCTCCGTTCCAAGAAGAGCAGCAGCTGGGTCGTCGAGAAGAATTAATAAAAGAAAATCGTATTATCGCGTGTGCAGACTCGCTCTGTGCGTCTCGCTTTTCGTCTTTATCGTCAAAGAGTTTCTCATCAACGACGGTGATGAAAATGGTGATGAAAATGGAGTATTCGCGATGGGTGTGCGATTGATTGGAAGTTTTGCGTCGTCGTCGTCGTCGAACTGGGGGAGAGATGCGACGACTCGAGAGGAGGATAAAACGATGCGCGTTTCAGCAGACATCTCCTCCTCGTCGTCGTCGTATGAGAAGGAGGACGAGGAAGAGTTGAACAACAACAACAACGCAGACGAAGAAGGAGAAGAAGCGACCACCGCCGGCGTCGTAGGAACGGCACGAAAAGGACGAAGAAGAAGCCGCTCGCGATCATCTTCTAAAGGAAGTAGTAGTAGTAGTAGTAGTAGTAATAGTAATAGTTTTGGTGGTGGGAGTGCGAGCGACGAGGAAGGGGACGATACCGACGGCGGCGGCGAGGACGAGAGTACCGACTCGAGCGCCGGTGGCAATACGTTCCTCCCGACCGCAGACCATCGCGTTGGCGCGGCAGCCAAAGAAGCCATGAACTTGAAGAAACTGAAAGAGTCGTTCGATTTCGTTCTCCCACAGTTGTGGATACCGAAAACGCCGGAATGGAAGAAAGCAAACGTGAAGAGAATTTTAGTGACAAAGGCGCAAAATTGTAACAAGTACCATCCGAGCGGCAAGAACAATCCAGAAGTGTTACCGACGGAAGATTTACGCGAAAAGCAGTTCAAGTCCTGTGCGGTAGTGGGAAACGGTGGCAGCAACTTAAACGCCAATTATGGTGAGGCCATCGACGCGCACGACGCCGTTTTCCGTTTCAACGACGGTCCAACCGTCGGTTTCGAAAACAAAGTCGGTTCGAAAACCACCTTCAGAGTTATCAACAACGCGTGGACCCGAACGTGGTTGCGACGGAAACCAAGAGGTGCGTCCGAAGACGCGTTGCTCCTCTTCGGTGCTGGTGCTGCAAAAAGCATGGACGCTCTGTACAAAAAATGGGGCAGCGAGGAAAAAATTTACTTCATGGCGCCCGAATTCGCCGGCGCCGCGCGAGGCCAATACAAAAAAGCGTACCTCGCGTTCGCCGACCTCAAAGCCGTCTCGGTCAAAGGCCGCAACTCCCCACCAACCGGCGTGGAAGGTTTATATTTTGCCATGCTCACCTGCGAATCCGTCGATTTATACGGTTTTGGCATCGAACCCGACCCATCGACCCCGTACCACTACCACGACAAAGTCAAAGGCGTGGAAGCGGCGCACTCGTTCGGCTTCCAAGCGGTGTTTTTGAGAATGTTAGAACACGGCGGGCACATGAGCGTTTGTTTGGGAAAGAAAAGCGCGGATCCGCCCTCGTGTTCTTCTTTTTCTTCTTCTTATTCGAGTAGTAGTAGCAACGAGTAGTAGTAGTACTAGTGGTTTCATCACTCGCGGCGGCGGCGACGACGACGAAGAGCACCATAGCTTTTAGTATTAGACATTTTGAAAATAAAGGTCGTTTTCTTTTGACAATTTTAATTACTCTGTCGTCGTCATCATCACGTTGAATTGAAGTTTTCTTTCTTTTATGAAAAGGCAGCCGCAAAATTAGAGAGATTTTCCTCTTGTATATTTGTGCGGCGCGCGCATTAACACACACACATAAAAAACTTTACATAAGAAAAGGTACGTTTGTATACCGAACAACAACACGCTTTGGGAGTTTCAAGAGTTGTTTGAGCAGCGCGAACAACTTTTTGTACCGTCTTTGTTTGTCCATCGTCGTCGTCAGAGAGAGAGAGAGAGAATTACGTCGATTCGATTAGTCACATCAGGATCACATCCGCCTCTCTCTCGAATTCCTCTGCGCTTTGAAGCGCTTTTGCGATTAGTACAACGCGAAGAGACGACGCTGACGACGAAACGAATCTTTTTTATTTCTCTCTCCTCCTGAAAACAACAACAGCAACAACAACAGAGTAGTATTAAAAGCGAAGAGGAGCTACAACAACAAAGCGAAGGAGAAGAAGAAATTCGTCGACTCGAGAAGAAGAAGCTTTCGTGAGAGGAAGAAGAAGTGAAAAGAAGAGAAAAAAAGACAATAAAAAAATGACGCGAAACGGCGGCGTCCGACCGGCGGAGAAAGCCGCGCAGGAAGAGAAAGAGAAAGAAGACGCGGAAGTCGCGGAGAAAACGGAATTAGGAGACGAGGACGACGAGGAGTACTACCCGAGCGGCGCGAGACCGGCTGAAAAAGGTGAACTTTTGCTCTCGAGAACGCTCGCCTTGAGGTGCCCGAAAGGTTTTGCCTTTATTAAATCGAGCGAGTTTGAGCACTTTAAAGAGAACTGGCAAGAGATGAAAGGGAGGAAGAAAAGTCATGGGTCGATGGCGAATGGGGGCGTTGATCCGATGTCGTGGCGGTCTGGGATTTTTGATCGACACAAAGTTGCGGAGCCGTACTCGGGAGGAGGAGGACACGCCGCCGCCGCGCCAGTCGCACCAGTCGCGCCAGTTCCGAAACCGGAACAGTCTGCGCCACCTGAACCACCGGCAAAGCAAGAAGTGGATCCTGCCATCCTTCAAAAAGTCGAGTCGATTATTGCGACGCCGGTGTTGGAGATTCCATTAGCCGGTGGCGATAAGACGGACGAAGAGTGCACGGAGGAAGAGTTAGCGGAGAGGAAAAAACAACGAAAAGCGATGAAAAAAAGAGAAAAAGAATTAGCAAAACAAGAGTTGAAAAAGAAATTGGAGGAGATTGCAAATGCAAAGAGAAGAGTCGAGGAAATCGAGAGGCAGAAGAAAGAAGCGGCGGAGAGAAAACAAGAACAGTTACGAGCGAGCGGCGGCGTGAGACCAGGCGGGTTCAACCAGTACGATGACATGTTCAACGACATGTTACCGCCACCAGATGCGTACAGCGCGAGAAGACCGGACCCATACGCGAACAGAACGGTGAAGCCGGCAGGCATGAGTCTCGGTTCTGACCGCTCGCACAAGAGAATGCGCGATGGACGCATCATTAAGAATCGACGGATGTTGAGAGAAGCGCAAATTGAGGACGAACGACAAAAGAGGAGAAACGTGTTGATCAAATCGTGCAGAGACGTTTTGAACCACGTGAAAAGAAACAAATTCCACTGGATTTTCACGCAACCCGTTGACGCGGTAAAGCTTGGCATCCCTGATTATTACGAGATCGTGAAGAACCCGATGGATCTCGGTAAAGTGAAAGAGAAGTTGGACGGGAAGAAGTACACGTGGCCGACCGACTTTGCGGACGACATGCGATTGATTTTCGATAACTGTGCCTTGTATAATGGGACGACTACGGATGCTGGACAAATGGGTGAAACAGTCCGCGGCGCGTTCGAAGAAGGGTGGGTGAAATACAACGTTGAACAGAAAATGAGCGACGAGGAGGACATCCGCACGAAGGAGGATATTGAAATCGCAAACACGCCGGAGGATCCGATCAGACAAGAAGAGGTTTTCGCGGAAGAACAGGCCAAGTTACTCGCGGAAATGAAACGTGAATTGGCAGAGTTGAGAAGACAAAAGGGTGGTGGTGGCGGATACGCCCCTCGAGAGCGCGATATGGACGGATTCTTAGACGACGACTTTGACGCGAACATGTACGACGACGATCCGGAGGAGTATGCGAGACGAGGTAAACCAACCGGTAAACCAAGAGGTCGCCCGGTCGGAAGTGGCAGCGGTCAACCGAAAGCCAAACGACAACGCGCGACTCCACAAAGCAAAGTTACGAAAGATCGCAAGTACATTGAGCTCGATCAAGAGCCGTTACCGACGAGAGAGATGACGTTTGATGAGAAGCACGCGTTGACGATG
>Ga0209090_10001045_pt1 | contig 17712 bp, 17 predicted proteins | sample ArcticOcean_MG_C_9_FD_187432 | JGI IMG/M metagenome (GOLD analysis project Ga0209090, IMG submission 187432) | Marine microbial communities from western Arctic Ocean - ArcticOcean_MG_CB2_152 (SPAdes) (version 2) | ecosystem: Environmental > Aquatic > Marine > Oceanic | place: Arctic Ocean... | reverse complement strand
GCTCGACCCACACTCCGCGTACCTCGACCAGGAAGACTACGGTGATTTGCAAGAGCATGCCTCTGGGAAGTATGGCGGACTCGGGCTAAGGGTAGGCGGCAAGAACGGCGTGATTGAAGTGATCGCTCCCATCGATGATACCCCTGCTGCCAATGCCGGCATCGAGGCGGGAGACCTAATTATCGAAATGAATGACGCCCCTGTTCGTGGCATAGGCGTGCAAAAAGCAATCGATAAGATGCGCGGTGAAAAAGGTACCAGTATTAAGTTAACAGTCTATCGGGAGAGTGAAGATGGGCCGCTGGAATTTACGATTGTGCGTGACACTATTCGGGCTAGCGCTGTCCGGTCTCGCTTCCTTGAGCCCGGTTATGCCTATGTGCGGGTTTCACACTTTCAGGAGACTTCCGGGGCGGACTTTATTACCGCCGTAGAAAAACTTCAATCAGACTCTATCAAGACCCCCCTTAAAGGACTGGTTCTTGATCTGCGCAATAATCCCGGCGGCTTAGTGCCGGCCTCAGTTGAAATGGCAGGCGCATTATTGGCGGGTGGGACGGTCGTTTACACCGAGGGTCGTCTACCCAGTTCCAACCGTATTTTTGAGGCCGAGCCTGGCGATCTCCTCGAGGGTTTACCCATAGTCGTGCTGATAAATGGTGGCAGCGCCTCAGCATCTGAAATTGTTGCCGGTGCGTTGCAAGATCGCAAGCGTGCCGCGATTATTGGCACCCAAAGTTTTGGCAAGGGATCGGTGCAAACCGTTATTCCCCTTGGAGATGGTCGCGCAGTAAAGTTGACTACCGCCCGCTATTTCACCCCTAATGGACGTTCGATTCAAGCTGAGGGCATTGTTCCTGATTTGGTAGTAAACCGCGCAGAGATAAAGCCTTACTCCTTACGAAAAACCACGCGTGAAGCAGACCTAGATGGCCATTTGGAAACAGCTAATGAGGACCAAGAAGAGGCTTCCGCCACTGATATCGAAGACCTCAGTGGCGACAACCAACTCTATGAAGCGGTAAATTTATTAAAGGGCTACCACTTATTAGGCCGTCAATAAACGGACTCGGTATAAACATCATCAATACTACCGACTAATTAATCCAAATCCCTCTCCCTTATGGATTCACATTGCTATGATTTAACACGCAGTAATATACGTCTTACGTACTCACGCAGCACCACTTCCTAATTTTCAGGCATGTCGTTCACACTATCGAGACCACTTTCAATAATTACTTCTAGTGACATTTCTAATGTATCCAGAAGCTCATAAAAAATACATCTACTATCAGGCTCATTTGATGCCTAAATTCTGAGCGGCTTTTACCGAATAACTTTAGATCGGAGGCTGTGGACGACTTAATACTGTGGTTGCCCAGCAATTCAGAGTACAAGCCTTCTGGCATAGACTCCAGACTCGAGCAAGGGCCGCGAGCACCTTAAGGCGTGAAGATGCTTTTCCTTTTCTCATTTAACTGGAGGAATATGAATGCCCATAGTAGGGCTAAATATCACATCAACATGTGCTAGCTGTTGATCCAATAACGTCCCCAGTAATAAATTGATCAACATGCTCAAGAGTAAAGGCTTTCACTGGGAAGGCGCCGGTTGACAAATCAAGATAAAATTGCCGTAGAATTTCACTAACTGAAGAAAATGCCAACTCATCCCAGGGTATCTCACTTTTCATATATAGACCTGCGTCCTTACTCTCTAAGCCTACACCAAAATCACCATTTACCACCACGCAACGATAGAGTATATAAACTTGATTTATTGTTGGTGCATCAATAACACGATAGAGGTGCATATTATCCACTCGGGCCCTCGCCTCCTCCCAAGTTTCTCTGGCAGCCCCCTCAGCTGTTGATTCGCCGTCCTCCATAAATCCTGCAGGCAAAGTCCATAGTCCTTTACCTGGCTCAATGGCTCTCTGACAGAGTAGAACTCTGTCCTGATGATGAGCCAGACACCCAACTATCACTTTAGGGTTACTATAAAAAACCGTGTCACAATGAGGGCATACGGAACGCTCTCTATCTTCATTGACAGTGATTCGGCGAATGACTTTTGAACCACAGCCCGTACAAAACTTCATAGCGCTTTATGCTTAAGAGTTATCATCATGGCTTAGCGGGTTATTCATCCTGGTTCTTAAAAGCCTGCATTATGTCCGGAGAAATATTCTCACTACCTTTTTCCTGCGCATGCTGATCGATTTTGGCTTTGATGGCGGCTTGCAAGGTGCCTCTAAACATTTCGTTATTCTCTCTCAGCCAGCTTTCTGAGGACAGCCTGGCATTGTTGAGTTTGTTGATTTTTGGTATTGCATGGCGGGCAATTAGCTCATAAGAACGCCGTCTCTCAGCCCAATCGGCCCACGGAGTTTCGAGATGTAAAAATGCTCCGAATCCTCCTGACTCCTGAACGAGTCGGTCTACATGAGCCACGTAGTCATCGGGTGTTCCAATTACAGCGAATCCTGTGTCAATCATATGGTCAACTGCATCAACTCCGGGAGGAGGTGCTAAAGGAAGTGCTGCTACCTTTGAAATGTATGTGATCCATTTATCTAAGCCAAATCGCATGTTTTCACGCGCCTTTTCACGCGTTTCAGCAACGTGCACTGGTCCAACAAGTCGCCAATCCGACCGGTTGACAACTTGGCCATGATCTTGCGCAACATCTTGAGCAATCTTCCAGTTAGCCGCAAGAGAATTGAAGCCGCCCTGAGAAGTTGCGCCAATAGATAACAAGCCCATTCCATATTTGCCGGCTGCGCGGGCGCCGGTTGGAGAAATTTGACTGGCGACGGCTAATGGAGAATTTTCTCCATTATAGGGGCCTAACTGCAGCCGGGCTTCCTTAAGCTTGAACCATTCCGTCTCCTTCGTTACCGTCTCTCCGTTTAACAGGGCAACAACTGACTCAATTCCTTCTTCCATACGATCACGAGCTTTAGATACTGGTACACCAAGCATGTAGGCATCAGACGGAAGAGCGCCCGGGCCAAATCCGAATATGGTTCTCCCTCGGCAAAGATATTCTATTTGGCGTAATCGGTCAGCCACATGAAACGGATGATGGTAAGGTAACGAAACAACACCCGTGCCTAATTTTATTCGGGAAGTTCGTTGTGAAGCAGCAGCAATCATTATTTCGGGGCTAGCATAAATTTCCCAACCACCGGAGTGGTGTTCTCCGAACCATGCTTCATCGAAGTCCAGTTTGTCAAGGAGCTCAACAAGGTCAAGATCATACTGAATTGATAAGGCAGCGCTTTCATCGTTCGGTGCATGGTTAGCTATAAAAGCACCAAAGCGAATACGTGAATGGCGCATTGTATCTCCTCCTTGTTGACTGACCCTGACTGGAACATCAATTATCCACAATTAAGGCCATTGTTATTTTTGGGTCGGTTTCAGTGACAGTGGATTTAACTTTACTATCAGTCTTTTTATAGATATTGTCAATGTGTATCTTAATTTGTCTATAGGCAAAACAATCATGTGGCAAACTACCCTAGGCCAGCGTATTATCCATCATCTATATACTGTCTATTTATGGGTATTTGTATCTCGTTTAAAAGCAGCATTACACTCCCTACAATAGACTGATATTTTGAGGGCTCACTATGCCAACTCCAGAGGCCGCCATTCTTGCCGCCCATAATCATATTGCCGCGCAGATGTCACAGGACATTCATGCCCTAAAAACCTGCACTGGTTTCCCTTTCGTTCATATTGATACTAGCGGTCAGCTTTTTACGTATCCATCCGCCAAAAAGCTCGCGTCCCGCGGTAATCGGCCTTTTATCACTAAGATTACTCACTGTGAGATAATTGAAACCATTGATAATGTCGCAGTGCTCAGCGTCCAATTTCAACGTTTCGACCTTAATGAAAAACCAACAACAAAGGCCAAGGCTTTATGGGGAGCGGTTATTGAAAATGATCGCTGGCTTATCAAGTGGCGTCAATTTCTTGGAGAGATACATGACACTTAAAAAATAGACTCACGCGGAATCTCAAGGGGGGAGACCTCAATCTCCAAAAATTGTTACCGTGTTTTTTATTGTAATTGATTAATACTGCGACGCCGGTAGCATCACCTCGAGGCCATCCAGCTCATCGGTAATTTGAATCTGACAACTTAGTCTACTGGTTTGCTTTGGATTGACGATATATTCAATAAGCTCTTTTTCAGTTTCTGACATCTCACCGATTATTGAAGCCCAATTATCGTCAACATAGCAATGGCAGGTTGCGCAACTACAAAAACCCCCGCACTCTGCAATAATTGCGGATATCCCATTATCAATAGCACCCTGCATTAACGAGATGCCACTCTCCAGCTGTGCCTCTGTTCTTTTTCCATTGTGTTCGATAAACGTTACTTTGGGCATTCTTCTTTCCTCACCAATGACTTATTAAAATCCTACCTCTATACTACTTCATATCATCAAATAAACTTAGAGCCTGAGCACCGTATACCATAGCCGGTCCACCTCCCATCTCAATGGCTACAGCAATGGTCTCCTCTAGCTCAGCCCTGCTAACACCCAGCTTTAACGCCTTGTTTAAATGAAACAAAATACAACTCTCGCAATGCGTAGCTATTGCAATAGCAATTGCCATAAGCTCTTTATTTTTTCCACTAACAGCTCCAGTTTTACTCGCCTGTTTTATTACCCCATTGAATGAATCCATTAGCTCGGGCTGAGCCTTATATAAATTGGTTAAATCGGAGTTGAGCTTGACTAGACGATTTTTAACGACATCCTGGGACATATTTAATCACTCTTGTTATCTTTTTAATAAGCTTGAACACACAGTTACTTGCTTGCGAATACCATAACTTGCTCCGCCTGTAGTTTTATCGCTGCTTTTATATTGGGGTCTATCAACCGGCCATCTGGATCAAAAGGTTTTTGATCCAGTGAATTAACAGCAATACCCAGCGGTGTAGGCCAACCTCTTAAAGCATGAACAATACCTCTTAAAGCTTGTAAGGTGACTCCGCAAGCCTGCCATCCCGCTGCAGTGACCACTAAGCCCACAGCCCTGCCACTAAAGTAGCTATTTGTATCTTCACGAAGATCTTCCAGCAAATCGATAGCATTTTTTACCAAACCCGAAACACCACCATGATAGGCAGGTGATCCAATAACCAATCCATCTGCTTGACGAATTGATTCAATAAATTGTTGCTGCTCCGCACTACGCTGGGGGTTTTCTGGAGTAAAATGAGGTAAATCAGCAAGCGCCTCGCCACCAAACATTTTAGTTTCACCTCCCTGGGTTTCTATTTCCCGCAGCACACAACGAACAAGTTTCTCACTGGATGAACCTGCTCTTGTCGTGCCACCAATACCTACAATTAAAGGTTTATTTTTCATCTTTTAAACATCCGTACATAGTAATAAGTCAATTATCCAGCGATCATGCCACCATCGATAACATGCTCTGTCCCTGTAATGAAAGAAGCATCGTCGGAAGCTAAAAAGACCATTAGAATAGCTACTTCATCAGCCTCGCCAAACCGCTTCATGGGAATCAGGTTAACTGCTTCATACCCCGCCTCATCCAAAGCATCTTCATTCATCGGTGTTTTTACATACCCCGGATGGATAGAGTTAACCCGGATATTTTTATCGCCATATTCAACAGCAACATGCTTTGTCATACCTCTAATCGCAAATTTACTACTGACATAGGCAAGATTTGGGCAACCCACTACCGCCAACATACCGGCAATTGAAGAATTGTTTACAATTGCCCCTCCACCATTGGCGAGCATAGATGGCAACACTGCATGCATACCCAAAAAGACCGATGTCTGATTAACCTGACTAATGCGATTATAATCTTCTTCGGTCATCTCATGAGTACTGGCAATGACACCGACAATCCCAGCATTATTGACCAAAATACTGATGGGGCCGAATGCACTTTCTCCCTCCGATACGACCCGCCTCCAATCTGCAGAGGACCCAACATCATGCTCAAAAAATATTGCCTGGTCACCTAGCTCCGCCGCCAAGGCCGCCCCTTTGTCAGCTTTAATATCTGTCATAATTACTTTTGCACCCTGAGCAATAAATGCTCTGGAAGCCGCGGCACCGATACCTTGAGCTGCCCCCGTAATGATTGCAACTTTTCCCTCTAATTTTCCAGCTATGCTTGTCATGCTATTTAATCCTCTGTTAATTATTATAAACCCTAGCGGTTTACACCCAACAAAATCAACGGGCTTTCTAGTAGATCCTTAATTCTATTTAGATACTTTAATCCTTCCACACCCGTATGAACACGGTGATCTCCGGAAAATACGACACCCATTTCTTTTTTTAATACGGGCCTACCGTTTTTATCTGGCCGAAATATGTCTCGCACACTGCCAGTTCCAAGGATACTTGACTGACCTAAATTGATAATCGGGGTTAACCAAGTTACATTAAACATGCCTGCATTAGATAATGTGGTAGAACACCCTTCCATCTCTGCTGCAGTGAGTTTGATGGCGCATGCCTTCTCTATGATACTATTGGTTTGAAGGATTAATTCACTCAGAGACTTCTCTGCAACATCACGTACTACAGGGACATACAAACCCTGGTTGGTTTCAACGGCAACGGCTACATGACTAGAGCTGTATTGAACAATTTCATTTTTGTCCCAACAACGATTAATATTTGGAAACTCCTCTAGAGCGTTACCTATTGCCATTAGAATAAAATGTGTGAGAGTTGCTTTAGCTGTGCGGTTTTCAGAATTCAGCTCATGACGCGCCAACAACAAATTGGTCATATCGACTTCCGTTGACAGGTAAAAATGTGGCGTACCCTGCTTAACACTAGCCAAACGCGTAGCCATAGCTTTTTGCACAGGACTAGGCTGTACTCTCTGTATTTGTCTAATAGTCGGATTTTTCGAACCATTGGAGGCCTGCAAATAGTTTTTGACATCTTTTATTTTTATCATTCCTCGGGCACCTGTTCCGGTTAACTTATCCAAGGAAATATCATTTTGACTCGCATGACGTCTAGCCAGTGGTGTTGCATAGATGCGCTGAGATGCTGCTTGCCCTGTAGCACCCATTGCTTCTATCAACTCGGATTTCGATACCTTTCTACTGTCAGCTTTGGATGCAGATTCAATTGCTTTTTTCGACTTTATGATTTTTTCGATAACAGGAGTATTGGCACTTTCTTCGCCTTGCTCAGTAATTATCGCGACCACTGTACCTACTGGAACAGTTTCTCCTTGTCCAATTTCATGTCTCAGCAAAGTACCCTCTGTAAGAGCTTCAATTTCATTTGCCGCCTTTTCTGTTTCTACAACGAATAGCACCTGCCCTTTGATATAACGATCGCCAGGCTGAACCATCCATTCCTGTAAAGTACCCTCGGTCATTGTTAGACCCAACTGCGGCATAAGGAGCGCTCCAGACATTTAGTCACTCCCCCCGAAATTGTGCTTTGCGTTTTTCTAAAAATGCTGAACAACCTTCATGAGCATCATCAGTATCGAATACCAATCCAATCATTGCCTGCTCATAAGCCAAAGCTGCCGGTAAGGCCATGTCTTGACCCTGCTCAAGATTGCGTTTTAATATTTTCAGCACTAAGGGCGAATGGCTGGCAATACGCTTGGCCATCTTCATCACCTCTGGAATTAACTCATGAGCGCTGACCACGTGGTTTATTAAACCAATATTCTTGGCTTCTTGTGCAGAGATTCTATCTCCGGTAAACATCATTTCTCGAGCCCTGCATGGAGCAATTTGTCTCATTAAACGCTGGCTACCGCCTGCTCCAGGGAACAACCCGAGGGTGATTTCCGGCAAACCCAGAACGGCCTCTTCAACTGCTATTCGAATATCAGTGGAAAGCAGTAACTCAACACCGCCGCCCAAAGCCCAGCCGTTAATCGCACTAATCGTTGGCTTTTCGCACAACTCAATTTGTCTAAATACACGGTGTATTAACTCTGCAAATTCAAGGTAATGTGGTAGCCCGCGTCGCGAATTCAAATCCCCAATATCGCCACCCGCGACAAAAGCTCTATCTCCTGCGCCGGTTATTACAATCACATGGACGGAATCATCATGCTCTAGTCCCGTAAATTTTTCAGATAGCTCCTCAAGTGTTGAGCTATTAAGCGCATTTAATGTTTCTGCGCGATTGATCGTAAGCGTTGCGATATTATCTGCAATGCCAATTGTTATATTTTCATCCGACATATCTCTCTCCTATTCTAAGGCACTGTAAATAGCCTGAATCACGTCTTGCGAATCAGGAATATATGCTTTCTCTAACGATGGTGCATACGGTACCGGCATAAACGGCGCACCCACTCTGCCAACGGGTGCATCTAACTCGTCGAAACAGATCTCACCAATCGTGGCAGCTATCTCCGCACCAGCGCCATAAGATCGGACCGCTTCATGCACGACAATTGCCCGATGGGTTTTTTCTAACGACGCTGATACTGTGGCTTTATCCCAAGGCTGTAGTGTCCGCAAATCGATTACCTCAACCGAGATCCCCTCATTAGCCATCGCCTCAGCCGCTTTTAAGCAGGTAAACACAGCAGCGCCATAGCTGACTAGGGTGACATCCTGACCTTCTCTTAGTATCAGGGCCTCGCCAATTGTTGCGTCAGGTATATCGTCCGGAAGCTCCCCTTTCATCGCGTACAACGCTTTATTCTCAACAAGAATAACTGGATCCGGATCTCTGATAGCTGCGGAGGTTAAAGCATACGCATCTTGCACTGTGGCAGGACAAACGACTTTCAAACCAGGCACATGACTAAACCATGCCTCCAGACACTGTGAATGCTGCGGGCCTGCGTTCATACCGCCACCATGTGGCATCCTCACAACCAAGGGCACACTGGCCTGACCACCAAACATAAAACGCGATTTCGCCGCTTGATTAACAATGCCATCCATTGCCAAGGTAACGAAATCCATAAACATGATCTCAAGAACTGGCTTTAAACCAGTGAGTGCCGCGCCCACAACTAAACCCGATAAAGCAGCCTCGGAAATTGGTGTATCACGAACCCTGTCGGATCCAAATTTTTCGAGTAAACCTCGGGTTGCCTTAAAAGATCCTCCAGCATTGGCAATATCTTCGCCTAACAGAAAAACTGAATCGTCATTGCTCAACTGATCTTCAAGCGCTTTATTCAGCGCATGTACATAACGTAGTTCAGCCATAAGACTTTACTCCCTGATCGCTATAAACATCCTGTAAAGCCAAACCAAACTCTGGCAGCGGCGCAACTCTGGCCTCATCAATAGCCGCCGAGACTCTTTCTTCCACCCTCAAGCTCATCTCTTCCATTAGCTCACCGGAGACACCAAGACGGGTTAATTTTTTAGCCGATTGATTTATGGGATCCTTTTTATCAAACTCATCAATTTCGGACTGTGCTCGATACTTTTGTGCATCTCCTTCAAAATGCCCACGAAAGCGCGTCGTCATACACTCAAGGATTATGGGCCCGCTGGAACCAGCATAAGCTCGCGCCATATCTGACGCGACTGCCACAGCCTCTAAATCATTTCCATTAACCTTGCTATGCTTTATATTAAAAGCCGAAGCCAATCCTTTAAGAGAACCACTAAATTGCTGATCTGTTGGTGAAAACTCTGACCAACCATTATTTTCACAAGCGAATATCATCGGTAGCTGCCACAGTGCCGCCATATTTAATGACTCATGAAGCACACCTTCTGCCATGGCGCCATCACCAAAAAATGCTACGGCAACACCACCGGTTTTTCTCACTTGATGCGCAAGAGCACTTCCAAGAGCTATCGGCAAACTGGCTCCAACTATCCCATTAGCACCCAATACACCAATACTTAAATCTGCTACATGCATCGAGCCGGACCGACCTTTACATATCCCCGTAGATCGCCCCATCAACTCTTTGAAGAACCCATCGAGTGGAATACCTCGTGCGAGCACATGACCATGACCTCTATGAGTAGTCACCAAGGTATCTAAGTTACCTAGCGCAGAACATACTCCAACCGCAACAGCTTCTTGCCCATGAGACAAATGAATAAAACCGGGTACATCACCAGAGGAAAAAAGCTTTACCAAGGCGGTTTCACAAGCCCTTATCGTTAACATGCTTTCATGTAATTGACTAAGCACAGCAATGTTCATCGGACTTTCTTTCTGTTTACTCATACCAATTTTTCCAAGCCAATTCGGAATATCTTAGTGACCCACTGTTTTATCTCGCCTCTCAAAAAAACGCTTTGTGACTGCCTTTATCTACCTAGGTCAAAGGATGAAGCCAATCCAAGTGATTGTCAATAGGAATGAATAATTGTCTTTATACAAAATAAGAGGATCTCACTAAATCATTACTTGTTAAGACATAGACATCCTCAACAGACGGAAAAGCACAAGCATAGCGCACCATTACAGGCCACCAAAAATGATTACCGACAAAATAAATTGCGCAGAATTGAAAAATAAAGATTAAAAAAGTCGCGCCACTATTCAGACGGAACGGAGAAGCTAGCTCTTCACTCCCAAGTGACACTTACAAAAAAAACCGACAAAACTAACCCAGCACTCCCTCTATTAATAGCGCCTCAATGGCTTCTGAGTTGATCCCTAAAATCCCAGAAAATACTCTCTCCCTAGCCGAGGACGCGTCTCCGTTATGCGAAATAGCCGCTCGACCTCCTTGCAGGAACCACGGAGGGGAAGCTACCCAACCAACATCAGTGGTGTACTGAAAAAAATGTCGGCACCGAAGATGCTTATCCTGCCAGATATCTTTCGCATCAACCGAGGCAAAGGCTGAAACACCTTGTGACTGTAACGTTGCTACCGCTTTCTCCGTATCCAGAGATGACGCCCATGCTGTAATGGCTGACTCTACAGCCGCTCGGTCCTGATTTGATAAACTGTCAGTATCGGCCACATGCCCAGCCGTATAACCTATCAATTGAAATAGCGCCTGCCTTTGTCGATTATCGCGGGCAGCTATCGTAACCCACTGATCTTCACCAGCGCATCGATAAACCCCATGGGGAAATATCGTTTCATGGTTATTGCCTTTCCTATGATTAATGGCTTTTCCAGACAAAGCAAACGATGATGTTAGTGTCCACAACAAAGCATCTCTAGCAGCCAAATCAACGTAACTGCCCTCCCTTCTCTTTAGATTAGCCACACCCGCAATGGCTGCAAACGCCATTAATGCGCCACTCGTCAGGTCACAGGGGTAACGTATTTCGGTTGGACGCCCATCCTCAAACCCAGTCAGATCAGCCAAACCAGATAAGGCACTGAAGATGGGCGCATAGCCTACGTAGCCGGATTCCTGTCCACCGCGGCCTAGTGCCGAACCTGAAATCATCACTAAATTTTTGTTTGTTTGGCTAAGAGTCTCAAAGTCAAAACCCAGACCTTCAATAACACCCGGCCTGAAGTTTTCTAAAAAAATGTCCGACTTATCAATTAAGTCATGCAGAATTTTTTTCCCACGCAGTTCTTTTACATTCACTCTAATACAGGTTTTACCTACATCAAAAAACCGGGTGATAGATGCTGTAGTCGAGTTAGCTGTTGCCTTGAGTGGCCGCGAAACCTGTATCACTTCAGCACCCAGACCAGCTAACAAATACCCGGCATATGGCCCCATGGCTGCCCAAGTAAAATCAATAACTCTAAGTCCCGCTAGCGGGCCACCCTGACTCATCAAACCAATACCTCTGATGCTACTAGCAGATTATATTCTTCTGCTGATATACCCAGTAAATCTGACATAATACTTTCGGTATGCTCACCCAGTATTGGAGCATGCCTCCATTTAACATTCTCAGTCGACGACATTCTCCACATTGGACCAAAGATCACCTCGCTACCCAGCACTGGATGCTCGAGATCCTTAAACGTTTTTCGCGCCTTGTAGTGAGCGTCTTTTAAAATTTCTGCTGGCCCCAATAAAGGCATCGCTGCCACTCCGCGATTCTGTAAAGACTGAAACAAATCGACCCCATCAAAAGCAGCGGTAATAGCAAACAGCTTAATATCCAATAAACGCCGGTTCTTCCAACGATCATCCGCCGAAGCAAACTCAGCGCTGCCAGCCAAAGCTGACTGATCCAAAACCTCACAAAGACTTTGCCATTGCCGGTCAGAATCGACCGCTATCGCAACCCAATTATCATCACCTAGAACAGGGTAATGACCATGGGGCGCAAATCCGAAACGATCATTTCCCTGTGGCAAAGGCACCTCACCAGTCATTCCATACTCAACAACTGCCTCACCTATAACGGAAATTGCCGCTTCTGACTCTGCCAGATCAATATGCTGCCCTAGACCAGATCGCTTTTGCTCAAGTAAGGCCGCTATTAACCCGAAAGCTCCACTAACTCCCGCATTAGTATCTGCATAAGGCTGTTGAATACCCAAGATACCCTCGCCCGGATAACCCACCACACTATCAAGCCCCGAAAGTCCCGACAAAAAAGGCGCGTACGCTGGAATATCACTTAACGGCCCTGTCTGGCCAACGCCAGACAGGGATAACATGACCAATTTGGGATTAACTTTCGACAAGGACTGATAATCTAAGCCTATTTTTGCCATAAAACCAGGCTTAAAATTTTCAATAAGTCCATCACACTGACTCACCAAACGCTTTAGAAGTTTCACACCCTCTTCAGACTTCAAGTTGACTGTAATGCTTTTTTTATTTCGATTCACCGCATGAAACCAGGGATTTTGCTCAGGGTCAGGCTTGTCACCCACTAAGGGCCGCCCCAAACGCATATAATCAATCCGCTTGGATGACTCAACCTTGATCACTTCCGCACCCATATCAGCCAAGATTTGGCCCGGTATAGCGCCCGCCCAAACCCAACCCATATCAAGGATACGCAAGCCTTCTAAAGGTCCCCTAGTGGAAGGTCGGCCTTTAAGTTCTTCGACTGGTGCGGAGCGAACTCCCAGATTGGCCAACATGGATTCAGTACCCTCCCCTAAACCTGGGACCACTTGCTCTCGTCGAGCCGGAGTTCTTAATAGGGAGCACGCGCTATCTGGGACTGATATTTTTTCACCATCAGGAAATTCTATCGAGGTAAAAAAATCCCGGTCCTGTAATTGCTCGTCATTGACTAGTTCGTTAATCGACCTGACCGGACCCGACGGCACACCGTGCTGCCGACACATGGCATAAAATTCTTCTTTGCTATAACTCTTAAGCCATTCGATAAAATATGAATCCAACTCATCAGCCAAAATAGGCTTACTGTTACGCCCTCGACTGCGATATTTCTCGTCTCGAGCCCACCTGGGGGAACCCATCATTTCAATCAACTTTAGCCACTGCTTGGTCTCCGGAGTATTCAACTCGATATAACCATCGGCACAGGGCAAGACCGTTTGTGGGTAAGGCAAACTCCCCATTCGATGACCCGCACGTGTCTCGCTGATGTCAGCCCGCTGTAACCGCGTCACTGCATAGCCCGCATGCACGGTGGCAAGAGCCTCGGTTTCAGACACTTCAATTAATTGACCTGAGACACCACCTAGGCGCTGCAATAAAGCACTGGCTGCGGCAGAAGCTGCGGCATAACCCGCCTGATAACCCGCCTGAGCCAATGGCATCGTTAGAGGAGCAAGACCAGGTTTGCCGATACGCTGCGTCATTCCAGACAACGCATTGGCAGTGAGCTCATTACCCACCATGTCACTATAAGGACCCGTCATACCATAGGCGCTGATATGTATAGCGATCAACTGATTATGACTTTGGCTGATTGCTTTAAATAAATCACGCTCTTGCTGGGTAGGCGTATTCGCGGCCCCAAAAATCAGCACATCAGCAGAAGCCAACATGCCATGTAATATTTCAACACTGCTCTGCTCAACCACAACGCTTTTTTTACCTGCATGCAAATACCCAAACAATCCGCTCTTTTCAGTATTAGCGCCATTGCGATAAGGGCCATAGTGACGCAGGGAGTTACCTTGCTCTGGCTCAACCAAGGTAACCTCGGCGCCATAATCACTAAGCAGCCTACCGCAAAAACCAGAACTGATTCTGGCTCCTACTTCGACAGCTTTATATCCTGAAAATGGCAACAAAACATAACCCCTTATCAACCACTACTTTCTGCTTGCCCCAGTCAAAAAGAATAGCATAACTGCTTCTTCGGCACTGGAATTATGCCAACTATGCTCAGCGCCATTTAGAACTATCGTATCTCCAGCCGTCAGCTTAACGACCGACTGATCCGACAATACACAATCCAATGAGCCGGATAGGAGAATATTAACGTCTACGGTATCGGAGCTATGCATATCACTCGCGGAGGGCATATTTAAATGTTCCGGCATATCATCGACCTCCGACAGAGAGGCCTCATTGGGAGAAAATCGCGTCATAAACACACGAAAACCACCTACAGGAGGAAAAGTTCCCTCAAAAGGCGGAACCGTTCCAGCATCGGGTAATTCTAAAACGGAATCGGTACCCCAAAGCGAAAACAATTGACCAATGCCCGGGAACGCCGACGGTTCAACCTGATCCTCTCTTGCTACGAAAGAAGAACCATCTTCAGATTCCGCCAATAAAACCCGTCTAACCTTTTCAGGGACATCCAAACCGGTTCGAGTTACAGATGATTTATTTTTATCCATTCTTAATTCCCTCTCTTAAACCTGATTCTTTAAAATTTTTTACTTCAAACAGCGGCCGCTCTATCACTGGGGACTGAAAACCGACCCATCCCAACGGGGCAAGCATCCAGCCTCACCATTGCCTGAGAATACCCCTCGCTGTTGCAACCCTGCATCTCCCTGCAATTCATCCACCTTCATTATTGGAGCAATTGGTACGCCGAGGGCTTGCCCCTCTTGGTATAACTTAAACTTAGTGTGGTTTTGGGTCTCAACAGCTAACAGTCGCGATAAAACCTCGCTGCTCTCTACCCGCATTGCCTGAGTTGCATAAGCAGCAGAGGTCATCCACTTTGGTTTACCTAACAATGTGATTAAGCCCTCCCACTGATGCTCCTCAAGACACACAATTTGTACATAACCATCACTAGTAGGCAGAATACCCCCAACAAAAGTGATGTTTGGCTCCAGTCTATCAACCACGCTCCCACTATTTGGGTAACGGACCAGCTCAGTCCAGTGCATTTGCAAGAGTGCTTCCTGCTTCGAGCAATCGATAATATGCCCTTGCCAGTTGCCATTGCCTGTGACAACAGCCAAAGCAGCAACCGCAGCAATCAACCCACTTTGTGACTCTCCCCAATACCCCCCCGCTTGCAGCGGTGGCCTGGATTTATATTCCGGCCAAAGAGGGTCGTAAGGAATTTGCTGGGCATGCCCTGCAGAATGATATGAGTTTAGGGGCTCTGCCTGAAAATTTGCGTGGGGACCACTAAGACCAAATGGGGAAATACATATTGCAGTGAGAGAACCTTGCTCACCCAATAGCCTAGAGGCTAAAGGCTGGGACATTGGCCAGCCATCAGCGGGGCGATCCTCAATTAAGAGCGCAGACCCCTCACATAAAGCAATAATGCGACCGATATTCTGCGGGTTATAACAGTCAAAATTTTCAACTATCTTAGCGCTATCTAGAGCTTCCATTCGCTGTAGATCTTCTCCCGATAAACTAACATCCGAGGAACGAACAGCAACGACTGTAGCCCCTAACTGAGCTATTGAGTGGCCACAAAACGCACCTGCAAAACCACAAGAAAGATCAACAACCCTGACACCTTCGAGTATGCCCGAGAAACTTGTTTTTATTAGTGACATTAAATCATCCCGCTATCAATCTGGAAGCTGAATAATGGCCTTGCCCTGAGCAACGACTTCTTGCCGCTGATTTTGTGCTACAAGCTCAATGGTTACTTCCTTCTGACCATCAACTTTCTGCTTATCGATTACCTTACCACGACACCAGGTCGTATCACCCATAATAACAGTTTTGCCTAGCTTGATATCAAGCTCACGCAAAAAACCATTATCGCCCATCCAATTGGTTACCACCTGGCCCAACCATGCAATTCGCTGAGGCCCCATATCATAAGCACCCGCCAAACCTGATCGCTGTGCTAAAAAGTCATCCCAGTGAACAGCCTCAGGCGAGTCGGGAACGCCGGCCTCGTTACGAATGACCGCATGAGGGTGACGTCGACGAAATGCCGAACCTACCGCATGGGTATACATAAAGAAACCTCCCGACACACCACCAAAACCGGTGCGCATATAGCCCACCATATCAGTAACGGTTAACGGCCCTTTGACAACCGGAGGTAACTCTTCACCTATTCCCACATCAGCCCAAAGCCTTGGTAAATCCCCCCGAGTAACCTCTCGAAACATTTCATTTTCTAGCGCTGTTATCTCTTCCGGGGTATAGCTTTTCAAAATCGATTCGTTCCTCTCTCCGCTGCGCTTCCTCGCCTCTCCGCGCTCAGTGCGCAAATTCCAATGCTCAGCAGTACAAACTTTTTCTTTTTTCTGATTAATAAAATCAATTTTCACACCCTGCAAAGCCGTCTGACCTGCAAATCGACTTGGGCGTACCGATAAATCATGGATACAACCAGTACTATCTAACTGATCGCCATTCATTATTGGCTTAAACCATTCAACCTTGCTGCGTGTGTACAGCGCATGCACGCCTGGAAAACCAGTACCTACGTCCCACCCGCTCAGTACATAGATCATGGTTGAGGGTGCCATAAGTTCGCCGTGAATACCTCGCTTGGCGTATACAGGATCCGACCACAGCGGGTTAAGATCAGCCACACCCAGCGCATACCGATCAATCCACTCATCAGTAATGGTTACACTACGCTGTAAATGCCTCATGGGCTTACCGATGCGCGCCCGCATTTCTTCAAGCGCTTTCTCGGTGATTTTTCCTTCGCCCTGTTCTGTCTCTAGCTGTTCACTTGATTTTTTCACAATAATCACTCAGTTCATTTCAATATTGAAGTTCTAATCTATTATTTTTTTTGGCTTTTATTAACCGTCATTAAAGCCTGTTTAATCTGCTCCGGTGTCATGCCAATCTCTGCCAATATTTCTTCACTATGCTCACCCAAATTAGGAGCAAACCCACTGACAGAAGATGGCGTATCAGACCAAGTTTCCGGTGGATTCATCATCCGCAACCTCCCTTCGGTAGGATGATCTTTATAATCGAAAAATCCTACATCATTTAGATGAGGATCTTCCAACAAAGAAGGAATAGTGGCTAAAGGCATGGCGGGAATATCGTTCTCTTCAAACAATAATAACCACTGCTCTGACGTTTTAGATTCTAGAATCGGAGAAACAAAAGCGTAAACCTCATCGATATTTTCTCCTCTGGCAGTCTGCGATGAAAAACGCTTATCAGCATTAAATTTTTCTGGCTCTCCGATAAGGTCGAAAAATGCGCGCCAGTGAGTGTCGTTATAGAGCAACGCACAAATATATCCATCTTCTGTTTTATAAGGCCGCCGGTCCTTAGATATCAATCGAGTGTAATAAGGACCCCCTTGTGCCGGCTCATAAGAAAGCCCCGCCATATGATCCCCCAACACATATTGGGATAACACCTCAAACATTGGCACCTCGACCGACTGCCCCCTGCCCGATTTTTCACGAGAATATAGCGCCGCAGAGATCATACTAGAGAG
>Ga0209090_10001043_pt1 | contig 17732 bp, 13 predicted proteins | sample ArcticOcean_MG_C_9_FD_187432 | JGI IMG/M metagenome (GOLD analysis project Ga0209090, IMG submission 187432) | Marine microbial communities from western Arctic Ocean - ArcticOcean_MG_CB2_152 (SPAdes) (version 2) | ecosystem: Environmental > Aquatic > Marine > Oceanic | place: Arctic Ocean... | reverse complement strand
GTCGAAGCAGCCGTTGAAGCCGGTGCAGAAGCAGTCTCAGAAGTCGAAGAAGTCGAAGGAGTCTCAGAAGTCGAAGGAGTCTCAGAAGTCGAAGGAGTCGAAGGAGTCTCAGAAGTCGAAGGAGTCTCAGAAGTCGAAGGAGTCGAAGAAGGAGTCTCAGAAGTCGAAGGAGTCTCAGAAGTCGAAGGAGTCTCAGAAGTCGAAGGAGTCGAAGGAGTCTCAGAAGTCGAAGGAGTCGAAGAAGGAGTCGAAGAAGGAGTCGAAGAAGGACTTGACCTAGTAGTTGATGAATCTTATAAAGTATTCTCGTCTATGAATGATGTAAAAGAATTGACATATAATATAATACCAGAATTCATAGGAGCTGCTGCTTATTTATCTTTATCCGGAGTTGCAGTTGGAATGGGTGTAGGATCAATTATTCCAGTAACAAGATACATTGGTTCTCAAGCATATGGCGATGATCCACCGGGTTGTAAAAAGGTCACATTAAATGAGACATTGCAACATATTATACTAGTTGGAGGCATTCCGTTAATGATTGGACCATGGGGTGTGCCTTTTGGGTTAACATATGTAGCTAGTGCTGGTACATTATTAGCTGCAAATACTATAAGAAACCGACTATTTTCCAAAGGATATAGAAATCTAAGAGAAACGTCATTAAAATGGTCTCAATATTTAAAGCAAGTAACTGCACCTTTGTATAATAAGAAATCAGAAATGAAAGATGTATGGAGATTAAGTTTTCTTATAATTTCGTTCATTAATGCTATAAGAAATTCAATAGACGAAACAAATATTTTTTGGGTTGGCGGGTCAAAAGAAGCATCCGCAAATATTCTTCTTAATCATATAAACAATAAATCAATATTTGATGAAAGTGGTAAAAAATATATAATAGCAGTGTGTGTTCAAATATTAAACGAAAAGTATAATCCTAAAGATGTAGTACCAGAAGAATTGAAATACATGCATGTTAAAAAACGTCGCGAGCAATTTTTTGATACGTGTACTTATATTTTATCTAAAATGGATAAAAATTTACATGTAAATGTTAGAAATTAAAATCTACATTAAAACTATTTAGAATAAATAATGGAGGGTAAAGTTAAAATTGATATAAATAACTTCACACAATGTAATATTTTATGTCCTATTCATTTTTCTTATAAGGATGTATCAATTGTATATCAATCAGGTTATCAAGGTAAAAAATTTATTGTTAAAACAGATAATGATTCGAATTCCTATGTATCTTTCAAAAAAATATCATATCAATTGAAAGATATACGCATTATCCCACAAACACATGAAATCAATAATGATGAAGAGGTGTTAGGAGAGTGTTTGCTTATTCACGAACAAAATGGGAATCGTAATAACAGATTATTAGTATATATCCCATTGGAAAAATCAGTTTCAAAATCTCTTTCACAAAATTTTTTCTCAAACTTAGATTCATCGGATGATCTTAGAAATGGAAGTATGGATATAAAATTGAACGACGAAAGTCTTTTAGACCTAATTCCAAACAGACGTAAATTTTTTTGGTATGTATCGAATGAGATCTCGGAATCACAAAATGAAGAAGGGAATAACACATATATAGTATTTAATGATTCTATTCCAATATATGTGGATACCTTCAATTCTCTTAGTAAAGATGTGAAAGATTATTATAAATCAACTATAGAAATTATAAAATTATATGGAAACGATGGTTCAACTTTAACAATAGAAGGTGTTGAGAAAGCAGGTGTACAAGTAAAATGTAAAAAAGTTACAAAAACAAAAGATATAAGTTTAGACAAAAAGTGCGATGACGATAGTGATGACGATAGTGATGACGACGATGCAGATAAAAGAAATGAATTTTCGGTTAAGGATACTATAACAGCATTTGAAGGTAGAATATTGGTTTTTTTAACTGGTTTTATAGGCTTATTCTTTATTATTTGTTTATTCAAAATAAGTGAAAGAGGATTTGGAATGGAAAATCTAAAATTAATTCTTAAATTAATAGGTTTCTTGATATGGATTCCAATCCAAGTGTCGTATATTTACGTTGCAAGATTTATTACAAATAGTATTGTGCTTATATTTTGGTGTTTGGGGAAATTGAGCAATTTTTTAACATCTATTACGCCTTTAAAATATTGGCCCTTCAAAAATGGACCAATGCCCGAAAATGAATTCCTTTCAAGTACGATGAATTGTATAACAAGTGCCACATTTAATGGTCTTAATTGTAACAGGACGAGTAATTTAAATTTTATTATTGCTATACTCACATTATTTTATTACTACACGCTATTTTCGGGTTCTATACGAGTATCGAATAGAATAAATAAAAATAAAACAAAGATTTGTTTAAATAAAGTTAGAACATTAGGTCCAGGAATTCCAATAGATAGATGTGTTCAAGAAGTAAACTTGCCTTATTTTATTAAAGGTATCACATTTATCAACGGCAACCAAGTAGGTAGTATATTTCTATTTATTCAGTATTTTCATGAATATCTGGATAATGGTGGATATAGTTACAAAGAGTGTATTAAATATGTTGCTTTCAAATTAGATAAAAGATTTACTAAACTTCGCAATTATATAGTTAACATAGAGTTGAAAGATGGCATAAAATATAAATGTGAGTATAAGTTTTGTGATTTATTTAATTATTTAATTGAAAATAACGAAAGTGATCTTCGACAATTATATAAAAAAAAGAAATGCATTACAGTTGTGTTCGACGATACTTTCGATAATTCTTCTGATACGCCATCAAGAATTGATTACGATGATAGCGAAAACTCTGCGGATAATGCATCTGAAATAATAATAAGTACCACGCCCGTAGATCAATGTGATGACAATGAGAGTGATTACCATTTTAGAGTTGAGAATACAGATAAATTTGTTAATTCACTTCTAATTGTGGAAATTTCATATAGATCAAAAATTGATAATTATTATACAGAGGCTGGTAAAACTCCTCGTCATGCTGATTTAAATGGTACGGGAACCACCGTGCCATTAATAAGGTTTACACGATTTTGTATGAACCAATCAGTAAGTGGTTACATATTTAAGGAAGATGAGAAAGAATATATAATGTTAAAATCACAAAATGATTCTTCTAAATTTGACATGGAAACAATGACTGGGTATTATAAAATAGAAGAAATCGCGGATTATATTGAGAATGACTATTATGGAATACCTTTTTATATTTCTAAAGATCGTAATTATCCGAATGGCAGCTCTGGTGTTTCGTATGAGATAATCGCAAAAGACCGTAATAATATTAATATAACTGATTTAGTAAAAAAATTAAAGCTTGGAGGGCGTTATGGAAATAGATTAAATAATTATTATGATAAAACGACGTTTAATGAGGTATTAACTATTAATAATAAATACATGGGTCCAATTATAGAAATTAAATTATCAAATACCAAGTCAAGTGAAGCAGATAAATCATACAAAGGATTGTTATATTGCAATGACGACAAAACGAAGTTATATTTCATGTCCTTTAAAGACATTGGGTTTGATGATAACGATAATACAAATGAACCATTTTTTATTGTAGATGTTCATTTTAGCAATATATATCTATTGACTGGTAATAAATTAAAAATATTGAAAAATAATGTCAATACTAGTATTGAAGAATTAGATTTAGAATCTGATTTCGAAAAAATAGATAAAAACAAACACCCATTCCATAAAAATATACCTAAACAAGATGATGGAATCGATTTATTAAATAATAAACTTACCTTTAAAAGTGAAAACAGAACGATTCGTAATAGTAATACTGTTAATTATACCAATACGAATAATGCATCATTTTTAGTAAGTTTAAGATTGAATAATAAACATGGAGTCCCGGATCGTAATAAAATAATTACAAATTTAATAGAATATTATAAAGAACCCGCTCTAACAACTAAATCCTTCTTTTCTATACGATAAGGTACGTCGTATGATACATAAATACGAATACACGTTTAAAGTAAAAACACCCTTATTCTGGTTGTGTGGTAAACTTGATGCGAAAATGTCTGTTACGTTTTGGACTAGAGTGGAGTGAGCCCTTGTACCGAGCTATCCAAAACGTTTTATTTTCATTTAATAAAAAACTGATACGCGAATATTTTAGTTAACATAAATGTAGAATTTTTTTATTTAGAAGGACTAATGAGTAATGCACCTTTATTAATTAATTCTACCGATACATATCCATGTAATTTCTTATGTGATTTAAAATTAGAATATAGTAAATTGACATTTGATCGTGATTCTTCTAACAATAGATTTTTGATAACCAGATTGGAAGGTTCGGAAATTCATGATGTAATATTTAGAAAAAATAAATATAAATTGATATGGTTTACTATATCCAATACTGTACATAAATCGATTAATTCAGATTATAAAGGTGAATTAACACTTGTACATGAGAACATTGATTTTAAAAAGGAAAGATTGATAATATCAATACCATTAAAAATAATTAATGATGTTTCTAAAGAATATTCATTACCACAAGACGTATTTTATCAAATAAGAAGAAAAATAAAGATTAATAAAAGTGAGAATGAAAATTGGTCAATGCAAAACATTTTACCAAAAAAAAGGTCGTTCTATCTATATAAAGGCGGGTATCCTTTTCAAGAAACTTTGGATGAGAGTCTGTTTGACTATAAGAATATAGTTATGGATAATTATGTTTTTATAAAAGAGAAAGATTTTACATTTTTGAATATAGAAACAGAGGAGATTAGCGATGAGATAGACAGAACAGATATACCTGTGTATTACAATAATGGTGATACAGAATTCAAAGGGGATAAAAAATGTGATGGAAAACCAAGCAATTTTTACGCTGGATATAAAATGAACGATTCTTGTGTACAACCTCATATCATTGACGATGAACCCAGCGAATCATTTAAAAGTCTTAGCGAAAAAATAACTCTATTCATGGTAGCACTTTTCGGTTTGATATTTTATTTAGGTTTTTTCAAAGGGTATGAATTATTTGGAAGTATAATCATAAAATTTTTAATAAAAATAATTGGTTTTATGATATGGAGTGTCGCCCACATATCATTTGTTTTCATTTCGTGGATGGAAACACTGTTTTTATTTGTAGGTCCTTTAATTATAACTGGTATACTAAGAATTTTAACTAAAAGTTTCACAAATTTTAATAGAACCATTTCTACTGCGAATATAAACATTTATACTGCTATGAAAGAAGGTATATATAGTTCGGAACCTGGAATAAATTTCAATAGTATCTTTAAATATATTACACTCTTTTTTACAATAACATTTTTATTCACTTATTTTATTAATTTATTCGGGTTTCCTATTAAAGGGAAATCGTCATATGGTGCATTCAATTCTGTGAAGTATGTGAAAGGAAATATCCTTTGTAGAAACGGAATACGACAAGTGGGTAAAGATATTTCTATAGATGAATGCAATGGTAACATTAATTTAGAAGAATATATTACCGATCCTGAAACAAGAAATCTATTTATAGAAGAATATGAAAGATTGAAAAATAATAATATGAGTGCGTATATCGCAATGGAAGGGGCTTTAAAAAAATTAGGTAAAAAATATACATTTGATACAAATCATGAGAAATCCGACGGAAGTAAAGTTAGATTTTGTGATATATACAATGTTTTATTTGCGAAACAATTTAATTTGAGATGTCGTGTAAAAAAAACGTGATGATCTGAGAATCGATTCTTTCTAGAAATAAAATATATAATAATTATAAATGATCGGAGGATATATCAGAAATAATATAATTAGAGGCAGTCCGTCTTCGGGTTTTGAGATGTTTATGACACAATTGTTGATAGTTTTCATTTTAATTTTATTGAAAGCAATTATTATATACTTTTCTTATAACCGTGCTGTACCTGCTTTATTGAAATCTTATCGTGAAGAAAATGATGTAACATTCAAACCTATTCGTTTTGAGGACTCGGTAATGATTGCTATTTTAGCAATTGGTATTATATCATTATAACGTACTTATTTTAACATTACCATATAATTGTTACGTTTTCCAATCATTTGAATAATTTAGGTTGTATTTTGTTTATTGAATATGAACCTTTATGGTATACGCAGTGAAGTGATATGTATATTTTTATATATTTACTGAAATTACCATACTATAACAATATAAATTTAAATATGCAACTATATATGCTTGTTTTCCAGAACCTTTTAAAATGTACGTTATAAATCTACTGGTTAAATAACAAATTGATATAGTTTATTTATTGATGATCTATATTAAAAATTAGACCTGTGTGTTTTTTTATATGTTGTAATATTAATTATGCCTCGCCCAACAACTAGAGCAACAAAACTCGGCCGCGGCCGCCCTAAATCCTCATCCGATTCGTGTGCCCCAGCGTGGTACGCTAAAAAAAGACCTTCGACAACATTGAAAAAATGTACTCGCAAGACTCACACATGCAAATCGAAAGCGGGAGAAAGTGGTCTCCGGTGCCAAACCAAATCGAAACGCGGCCGCCCTCTAGGCTCAAAAAACAAGTCTAAAGTCCGCCGTTCGGCCAGACTTGCCAAAAAAGCTTAAATAGAATCAGGATGATGCCGTCTGTAATTTAAGTTTTCCCTATTTACAAAATTTATAAACTGCTCTCTTTCATGAATTGTAAGACTTGCTACAATTAGTCGAGAAACTCTTTTCCCCCACGCATATTGATCTTTAGGTGTTGCTATAAATTGCAATGATGGATATGTAATTATTACATTTCTATGATACAATCTAGAACTCATATCGAGTAAGTTAATATTGTGTGATTTTTTTGATAAAATAGTTGGAAATATTATACGAGTATTACAAAAAGATAGTATATCTTTAGCAATCCATATCCATATAAGTTCTGGTAAAAATTCTGATGCGAAATGCAAATTGCGTCTTTGATATAAGTTTACGATAGTCAGTAGCACTTTTTTGTAATTATGAATGTCTTTTTTTAAATCTTTATTAATAGGTTTTCTTGTAAATGGTTCAATTATATTAATTAATTCTAAAGGTATAGTTTTGTATAAGTTTTCAATAGAATTCATGATTGTAATTGTTGTATATATATAAAAAATTGAAGTTTTGATTCACTTTATCACATGCAGATACTACATATCGTCCTATTATTTTTTCAAATATAACTCTTTTATACATTCATATATAAAAACCGGCAATATATACACGAATGCATTCATATTCATGAATATAGAGAATATCAGAACTATAAGAAATATAATGTAATTTGGTAACATTATGGAAATTTTATTAAAGTAATATTGTCCAAAAATGATCCAAAGAGCAAGTATAATTGATACGTCTTTTCCAAATCTGCATATTTTATTATCATATGTTTCGCTTGTTGTAGGATGATACATATAATCTGAAACATGAGTATATTCTAGAGGACTACGAAATGAGTGTTTGGTTTTGAAAAGAAAAAACATATAAAGGATGTAGAATGATTCAACAAAATCCAAAATATGCAAATATTTCATATTATAGATATAGAATGTAAAGTTTATGAATTAAATTTAATTATAAAAATGATATATAGATAAGCAATGATTACAAAATAATAATATGACGAAAGCTTGGAATGGCGAATTTGTTAATATTCTAGAAGAGATAGAAACTATCTATAAAAATAGAGGAAAAAACTATGACAGTTCGGATCCCTTTCGTGCGAATGCTTACAAAAAGGCTAGAAATCAAATTCTAGAATTAGAGTTTGACATATCATCTGTTGATCAATTAAAAAAAAATACGAAAATTAAAGGATCTATTCTAGAACATCTAAATAGTTATGTAGAAACAGGGAAAGTGGATATTATTGAAGATGAAAAAAACAATATAATTCATCAGTTTTGTAAGATTCACGGTATTGGTCCTAAGAAGGCTTTAGACTTGTCCAAAGAGGTGAACTCAATTGAAGAACTCAAAACAAGACCCGAATTACTTAATAAGAATTACAAAAAAAACGGGGTTGAGAATGCAGCACAAATTGGTTTGAAATATTTTGAGGAATTACAAGAAAGGATTCCCAGGGAAGAGATTGAAAAATATGATAAATTTATAAGAAATAAATTAGATACTTTGAAGAATAATTCTACAACAAATTTTAAAAATCTGAAAATGGAGATAGTTGGTAGTTACCGCAGAGGTGCAAAAAATTCGGGGGATATTGATGTCATTCTAACAAGCGAGAATCATGACGATTTTAATAAAATTATCAATGACCTGATTGAATCGAATATATTAATTGAGACATTAAGTAGAGGATCTAAAAAGTTACTTGGAATTAGTAAATTAAAAGGAAAAATGCCACGTAGAATTGATTTTCTTTATACATCCCAAAAGGAATATCCTTTTGCATTGCTATATTTTACAGGTTCTAAGACATTTAATGTTAAAATGCGTAAACACGCTATTCAAAAAAAGTATAGATTAAATGAATCAGAACTTGTAGGTGCTGAAAATATAAATATTAAAACTGAGAAAGATATATTCAAAGCACTCGATTTTGAATACAAAGAACCTAAAGATAGAATCTAAAGATAGAACCTAAAGATAGAACCTAACTATATAATTTAATGGAGAATGTGGGATTTGAACCCACGGCTTTTCGCATGCAAAGCGAACACTCTACCCCTGAGTTAATCCCCCTCTTGAATAAACGACAACTGCAAGATTTGAACTTGCGCCTCTAATAGAGAATTCCTTAGCAGGGAACCGCGTTAACCACTCCGCCAAGTTGTCCAGATATTAATTAACATTATAGTGTATTCTTTAAGTTACAACACCCATTACTCTCTTATATCTCTTGGCATAAAAGAAATACCACAACCACAGGATGTTGCAATTTTTTTATCAATATTATATACGAATTTGTTATCAAAACTTCCAGTTTGAATGTCTTCTGTTACATAATCTATTGTAGTTCCTAACAAATATAGTTCACTAAAAGGATCGACAAATAGAGTTGCATTCTCGTGACTCAAAACATTTATAAATTTTGTATTGCTTAGTTCTTTATAAGTAGTTTCATCTAATAAATTTAGATTGAAATTAAAACCATTACAACCACCTGCTGATGCAGAAAATAAAAATCCAAATTTGTTATGAGAAGACTTCATTACAGAATTCATCTTATTCCAAGCATTTCGTGTTACATTTACAGCTGTCATTGCTTATTAATAATCTAATATGTATTTATAATAATGATTTAAAAATATTTTGATAAGATATTATAAACAAAGATGAATAATACAACTAATTGTGTTTATTTTAAGATTGTAGCAGATCATATTTTTACTTCAAATGAATGTTACACGATTAGTTGTACAAATAATTCAGAATCATATGAAGTAATAAAAAGATTAAAAGAAATAGAATCACAATTTACGTTAACATCTAAACATAATTTTAATAGTAATGATTCTGATAAATTACACGATATGATAAAGAATCTCCGTTCACATATAAGAGCAGTTAAAATTTATTGGTACTTGTGTCCATATACTGATGTATTAAAATATATTGAAGAAATAGATTATAGAATAAATGTGATTAAACAGGATAGAGTGTTATCCGCCCGGTCATTCAAACGGGTTTTGGGAAATTTTGAAGAATCTATATCTCCTAAAATGATACATAAAATACTTACTTGGTTAAAAAAAAAAACACCCGAAACGTTCCTTTGCATAAAACGAGGTATAAAAGAAGAAATTATAAGTGATATTAAGAAAACTGGTATTCAATTTGATGCAACCTTTCTTTCCAAATTTATAGATGAAAATAACCCTATGGAGCATATTAAAGAATGGAATGTCAAACCATATAATAATGGAAAAAGGATGAAAAATTTCGAGATACGTGAATTATTAAAAGAGTCCTTTCACGAACGAGAAGTCAATAGTATTCGATTTAAAATAATAAGTCCAAATCTTGGATGTTTACCAGTACAAGTTGAGAATAATATTACGAGTTATTTAGGATTTTAATCAATAAAATAATTGTTTTAAAATTTATGGAACTATCTTAAATATATTGAATCTTCCATTTTATTTTTTGCATGTCTCTTTTGTATTTAAATAGCTCATCTTCATTGAATTTTTTTGGGAACCAATCCTTATTGACTTCATCTTCTTGTTTTAATAAATCAACGAGTATGTGTGTTATTTTAGAAGATGTACGAGTATATTCCTTTTGTGTTACTACTTTATAATTTAGATTTGATATACCATTGTTCTTTATAACCGCCATTTTTTCATAAGCTAATTTTTCCTTTTTTTCATTTAGGACGACTTTTACTTTATTTTCAAGAGATATTGATTTGTCATCCTGTTCTTCCAAGTCTATTACAGAACCTTTATCTGGATAACCAATTTTCATACCAACTTCATTGATTTTCAATGCTAAATTTGTATCTTCACCACCCCATCCATAAAAGGAATTTGAATATCCGTTTATCTTTTGAAATTGTTCCATTGTAAATACGCATGCAGCACCCATAAAAGGTTTACCGTCATTCTTTTTTCTTGAATGATACCGCGTCCCTTCAATCGCAAGAGCAGTAGGTATCATTGGTTTAGTTAGGTAATAATGTATTAATTCAGTATTTGGAATAACATCTATATCACTAAAAATAATATGAGAAAAGTCGATACCAGATTTTTTTGCAATGTCAAATCCTATGTTTTTTAACTTACCTATATTGAATAGATCGCCTTTGATTTGTTCAACAAGTATGATAGACAGATTTACTTTTTCTTTGAATAATTTAGGCATTAACTCTAAGAAATGATCTTTTTGAGTTTTTCTGGTTCCATCTTCAGAATCTCTGTAAATTGTTACCAAAGCAATATTTTTCATGTTTTTTTTTGGAGTTGCTTCTCCCAAGAATGTATTTCTAGATCTTAAATAGCTTATATCTTTTAATGAATTAGAGAAATGTTCTAGGATTTTATCTTTTGTTAAATGCGACTTATAGAATGCGAGTGCGTTATCTGCTATTTCTTTGCAAGCGGTGTCATTTTGTATACACCACTTTGTTTTTTCTACTAAGTCTGATAAATCATTTTTGATAGGTACGTAGTGTTTCATAGGTTTTAAATATTTCGAGAACCATAAAGAATAACTTGAGTCGGGTACAAAAAGCACACTCCCCGATGCAAGTTCTCCTCCCATTCTAAATGCAGCAACATGTCCATCCAGATATAATATATATTTGTATTTGAATTTTTCTTCATCGGTAATTCTAGGTTTCAATTTAAAATTAAATTTTTCTTTGTCAATAACTCGAATCGGCTGCTTTTTAATTTTTTTGGGTCGGGCATTCCAATCCACTATGCCTAGATCTAATATATTAGGATGTTTTTTACCTAAAAAGGCAGCCCTTAGTCTAACGTTTGTTTTAATTGTGATACCACACCCAGTTGCAGAACCTCTGAAGATAACTTTATTAATTTTATTATCCCATGATATATTTGATTCAATTTCAGGTGTTTTATAGCATCCTTTTTTCCAATCTAAATAATGTTTTCCGGATACTCTTGACCAATCATCTACATTTGGCATTAAAATATCAGCAAAATCGTCTGTTGTACTTGCTGAGAATATAGGAGTAAATGGTTTCTTTTGATATTTTTTAGGAATATAATTTGGAGTAATATCGTAAAGATGATTATATGGTTCTCTTAGATCATTCCTTAATATAGGGAAATCTCTGACGTTTATAAAGAATTCGCAATCAGGTACATTGGGCATAGTTTCACATAATTGTTCTAATAAATCTTTATAAACATTTGTACCATGTTCACCTTCTACGTTTCCTGTTTTTGGTGCACGTATGTTACAATTATTTACAACCCATTTATGTCTTTTATTGTCTAAGCTTAATCCGACAGATTTGCTATACTCATCTACTCTTTTTTGAGCGGTTTTATTCATTTTATCAATATTTTCTTTCAGTCTTAATGATTTTTTCATTTTTTTTAATAATTCAGAATCATCTTTATCAAAATAAAGTCTCTCTACGAATGGATTTATATAATTTGCATTGGAAAAAGGTAAAAACACCTGTAATTTTGAGTTCCGAATTGAAACAAATATAGCCTTTTTTAAATGATAAAAAATGTATTTGAATGTATTTGAAACAGATTGTAAATTGTAGTCTTTATAAATAGGAGATATGTCAGATATTTTTTTACCTTTATATTCATTTGATTCGCTTGTTCTTAATGGTAACAATCCATATCTTTCAATATCTTCCCAGTCCCCACCATGGTAGTATATATGATCAAAACGTACTCTAGTGTTATTAAATTTATAATTCGTTAGAGGATATGGTTTTGAGTTATTTTTACTATTATTTTCACACTCACCTATGCTGTAATAATAACCTATAAGTTCATTGTATCTCGCAGGGTCTAACAAACGTGTATAATTTATATCTTGTATTTCTTCAGTGACAACTTCGTCTGTGATAACTTCTTCGTTTATAGTATTCTTTTCAAAGCAACACATGTCGCCATGTTTGTTTTTATGTGCTACCTCTGTATCCCTACATGGAAGGTCATATGGAGGCTTTTGACATGTTGTTTTCTTTAATTTTTTGAATGTAATTCGTACTTTCCCATTTGTTTTCTTTTTTGTTTTTTTAGTTTCATAATTACTCGAGTTTTCTTTTACATACGCCTTTATTGCTTTTTTGTATTTGTCTAATGTATGTCCTTCCAATTCTTCTAATTTTTCCTTTACATATTTAATTGTAATCTTTTTATTGTTTTCGTTTATGAGAATAGTATCTATGTTTTTTTTCAATACAACAGTTAATTCTTCTTGAGTTTCAGCTTTGACTTTAAGTTGAGATTTTATTAACTCTCTTGGTATTGCACAATCATAATGATACCCTTTATATGCGATACCAGTATTATACAAAAATATTATTCTTGAACATCCATCTAATGTGTAATTGGGTGAAAATATTTGCCACTCGTTTTTTGAATGACCATAATCAGCATATACTCCAATACATATACCTAATACTTTTGATGTAAAACGAATTTCTTCGTCTCTTGCCCAAATGTCATTTGATTTTTGAAGGAGTCTTTTTTTCATATCTTTTTTATCTTTGGATTCCAATTCTTCACCAAAAGTATCGATATATTTTGCTAAAAAATTACGGAGTTCTGTGCTACCTTTATTGTGATCTTTGTAAGCGAAGCCTTTTTTAAAGTCAGGATCTTGTATCTTGGAATATTCTGGATATAATAATTTTAATGCACACATAACACCATGGTAAAAGCAAGACCCATCTTGTAAACATTTGTATAATATCCAATCTTTATCATTATATTTTGGTATTGTATCATAAGATAGATATTTTGTTAAATCTTTAGTAGATCGAGGTATATATTGATCTAGACTTTTCTTAAGGTCATATGATACAGTGGCTTTTTTTGTAGTTTGCTTTTGTTTACCTTTGTAACAACATTCTTTACCATTTCTATTTTCTACATGAGAGTCTTCATTACACGGTGGTTGTGGGTTTCGTTTGGTACAAGACATTATTAATAACTATTTAATAATTATTAAAATATTTATAGATTAAATAAATTTATTGAACTAAGTAATATGGATTTAGGTAGTAGAGAAAGAGTGTTAAATTCTAAATTAGTAAATGAGAATGGTAAATATATATCATTATGGTTAAAGAGGGACTTTCGATTTGAAGACAACTGGATATTTGTTAGAGCTATTGAATATTCAAGTTACTATACGCTTCCTATTAAAGTATTCTTTTATCTTCCAGACAAACTATATACAAATAATAATCCATCAAAATATTGTATATTATATCCTTTGAAAAGACACTTTGAATTTTTATTTAGATCCTTGAACTATCTAGAAAAAACTCTAAAGACACATGGTATTCCATTTGAGTTTAGAAGTTCAAAAACACCGTATGATGCATTAAAAAAGGATTTTAATGAGTCACTTTTAATACTTACTGATTTCAAACCTACAAATTCAGCAATGGAATGTGATAAGAATGTATCATCAAAAATAAATGTGAAAATGATACAAATAGATTCGCACAATATCGTTCCGGTATGGTTAGCCTCGCCAAATGCAGAATATATGGCTCGAACAATAAGAACAAAATTATGGAATAAATCTTCTGACTTCTTGATTGATTACCCAAAATATACCAAATTCAAACAAACATCCATTCGTACGATCAATGGATTGCCTCATTTCAATTCGTTGGATTATATAGAGGATACATTTACTACAAATACAGAAGAAGGATACATATCAGGTATGAAAAAATTCAAAAATTACATTAAAAATAATATAGAAAATTATGATAAAAGGAATGATCCAACTATAGAAAACGCCCAGTCATGTATGTCTATTTATATTAATCATGGTACTATTAGTGCACAAAAAATGGTACATATATTACAAAATATTTCAACTACAAATTCTAATATTAAAAAAAATATAGACGAGTATATTGAAGAAGTTTGGATACGAAGAGAATTGGCAGAAAATTATTGTTATTACAGAAATTATGAATCTGTAAAATCTGCTTGGGATTGGGCTTTGAAGTTAATGAGTAAAGAACCTAAAAAGGAGCAAGATTATACATTGAAAGAAATGGAAAATGCAAATACAGAAGATTTAGCGTGGAATGCCGCTCAATATCAAATGACATCAACAGGAAAAATGCACGGGTATATGAGAATGTATTGGGCTAAAAAAATTGCAGGATGGTCTAATAATAGACAAACCGCATTAGACATTGCTAACTATTTAAATGATAAATATGAGATGGACGGGAGTGATTCAGGTGGTTATACAGGAACCGCATGGTCAATTATCGGAGTTCATGACCGAAATTTTTATGGGAAATTTAGACCAATGACTTTGGCTGGATTAAAATCTAAAAAAATCGATATAAAAAAATATATAGAACGTTATTCAAAAGAGTGAACTTATAAAAATGATACGCACATATTATCAATTAATATAAACACTCATACGTCTAACTCAAATAATGCATACAACAAACCTTTTTAAAACATTCCATTATACAAATATTATCAATTATTTTAAACGTTATTTATATAATACCAAAATTCCAAATGGTAGATGGAATATAGAGAATAAATAGAATGGTTCAATGAGTAATATTGCTACAAAAAACAATGAATATAATAATCACGATCATTGTGGTGGTGATTTATGCAGGTATCCCCCAAAACCCAAAAATAAAAATCAACCAGATAAGTAATAGTGATTTATCCATGCAAATAACCCTACAAAAACATCTGTTAGTAGAACATACCACGCATTCGTATCACCTTTGAGTGCATATATTGAATAAAGAAGAAATAGTATTCCATGAATTGGACGATATGAATTCCACCATATCCTTCCACCTGCCTCAATTCCATTTGTTCTTAAATCAAATAAATATATAGATATAAAAGATATCCCAATTATTGCTGCCGGAAGTGAAGATAATTTTAAGTATTTAACTGATAAATTCTTAGCAATCAGTGCCAAACATAATCTTAGACCTAAACATATAACTAAAAAAACAAATGCTCTTTTCATTTATTAAATACAATATAAATTATTTTCGAGTATTTCTCTTTTTTTTCGATATATATTTTCTATTCTTTAAGGTTTTAACATTTTTAATAAAATGTGTAAATTTCACATTGTGTTTTTTTGTAATTTCGACATCGACTCTCCTTGTATTACCTCCCATAATATAGCTATATACTCTTGCGTATGCCCATGATTCTGGTGTTTGATTGGGTCTCGATCCTCCATTGTAATAAGCAGCCATACCCTTTTTAAAAACTTTCTCTAATGCTTTAAACGGAATATTTGATACTTTTGCTATGTTTTTTAAGTTTTTACCGTCAGACATATTTCCAATTTCATTGCCATAAACAGAATTAAATGTTTCTGTCCAGTTTGACTTTTTACTAATAAACGACGTTTTGGGCCGACTTGTGCCTTCAAATATTGATTTTATTTGTGCAGTCCTTTCTTTTCCTTTAAGTCCCTCAAGATATCTATCAGGAAGATTTTTAGTTGTACCTTTGTAATTTACTAACACCATTAATATAAATTAATATAAAAAAATATACGGGGGTGATAAATAATGAGTAAGATATTTACAAAAATCTAACATTTTTTATAATATTAGTTAAAAATGTTCAAGTAAATTTCATCTTTGGTCAATAGTTCTTGAAGCATTGTTGCAGCGATACCAAATATTGCTAATCTACCATTGTTTAATTCAACGTTCAATCGACGTTCCGAATCTTCATTGAAAAAATCGCATCACTTCTAAGAAATGCCCCACCGGGTTCGTATATGTCCTTCAAAGTGAACGGTTTACCCCCATTGAACGGGTTATTCCACCCTGCATCAATTATTCACAAAAAGACTATAGATACAACACGAATAAGTCTATTGAATATTTGAAAGATATGAAACAAACTTTATCAGAACTAAATACATTGAAAGAGATTGTGATGAAAGATAAAACAATAAATGATACAGAGATTGTAGAATATAAGAAACAAATTTCGGAGAAAGCTTTCAGTTTATAAAAATGATGAGTTCGCGTCCTTAAGTATATGATACGTTAACACGAGCCCATTAAACTATATAACCATTATTCGGCATTAAGACAGTGAGCACTGTACATGAATGAGCCAGGTATTGCTACTACAGTCGTTCCTTACGAAAAATATACAGATTTTCAAAAGCCTTACAAGAAGAAGGAAGCGGCATTGATTGACAAGTATGTGCAACAAAAAAAAGACGACCGGGAAAATGAAGTAGATGTCCAAGAACTCGAAACAAAATTAGTAAAATACAAAGAAAAACACGGGACTGTGAATGTTCATCGAAGTGACAAAGAACTTGGATCAATAATCAACCACATTCGGAATCGATGCGACTATATAGTAGACAACCCAAAATTCTTTAATTGGCTCTTGGACGAGGGCTTTATTATGGCTTATGGCGCTGGTACGCCAAAAAAAGACGAGAAAAAAAGGCACTTTGAAAAAATCGACGAGGTCAGAGCTAAGCAACGACAGGCAACCGAAGCCTTTGAAACACAACAATACCGTAAATGTGTTTTGGAATTACAACTTCCGATTTTGAAAGAAGAGCTAGCCGCCTTAGAAGAAGAGTGTCAAAGGGAATTTCGCGCCCATATTGAAAAATGCGACATCGCATGTAAAAAAGGCCACCATCCGATCTACGGAATACCCGAACCCCTTAAAACGAACAGTCATGGCGACGCAAGTCTCGTCCATTTTAATACGACGTCGGCAAATCCAGATGAGCGGGGCGAAAAAGTCACATTAGATATAGAACGCTGGATTCAACCCGACGGCGGGATTTATACGCTCAAAAAAAATGACGAGAAAGGGAAAATTAGTTATGGTACAAAAAGAGACATGAGCTACGTAATAAATATTACCTTACCATCAAAGGCTACTGTTCCAATTTACCTTTTGGTGCTCTTCAGCTACTTCCCGCACTTGAATTGGAAACCCTTCTGTCGCGCTGCGGGTAAAAGTATAAAGGCTGAATCATC
>Ga0209090_10001042_pt1 | contig 17733 bp, 10 predicted proteins | sample ArcticOcean_MG_C_9_FD_187432 | JGI IMG/M metagenome (GOLD analysis project Ga0209090, IMG submission 187432) | Marine microbial communities from western Arctic Ocean - ArcticOcean_MG_CB2_152 (SPAdes) (version 2) | ecosystem: Environmental > Aquatic > Marine > Oceanic | place: Arctic Ocean... | reverse complement strand
CGCCGGGAGATTTGTCCATCCGGCACAGGGATATATTTTTACGAAGACTCGTTTCCGACGACGAAATTGGCATCGACGGCGATAAAGTGTTATTCATCGTTCAAGAAGACGACGTGTTTATCGACGAAAAACACGTTTCGCAATTCTTGGAAACTTCGAAAATCACGGAGCGCCTAAACGATAATGATAACAGAAGAGAAGGAAAAGGCAATTTCTATCATCCCTTCTTCTTCGATTACGAGAAGGATAGCGATGGCATCGCGTACGTCGATTGGAGAGTCAACGCCGGCGTCGTTCAGAAAATCGCGGATTGGAATAACCAAACCGTATTTACCAGCTCGAAAGCTTCCGGTGGAGGAAGAAGCTTGATGATTCGCGGTCGCTCTCGCTTGCGAGATTTAATATTTTCCTCGAGGACGACCACGATAAAAAGTAGTAGCGACAACAGTAATAGTTTTCAAACTACTGTCGACGAGATGAAAGAATGGCTCGAACCACTTGCAGCGCATCCTGGGGAATATAACGTCGAAATAGCGACGAATCGATGGATTCAAAGAAGAGTTAGCGCTCGTGGCGCAGAAATAAAAATGCTCTTACCTCTTGCACCAAAATGGCACTTAAAAACTTTTCTAGATGACGCTGGTATTTGGCACGCTTCGAACACATACGTGAACAAAAGAAAAGAATTGCTGCTCGATTTTATTCCATCATCACCAGGAGTGAATGGAGACACTTTAGAGCGTTTGAAATCCGACGAGCTACACAAAATCTTCCACTCGTGTTTGACGGAAAAGGAAGACATAGAGACAGAAGAAGGAGAAGAAGAAGAAGAAGAAGAAGAAGGGAAAGACCGCGAGGAGGACAAAGACAAAAGAAATGAGTGTTTCCGATGTTTGAGTATGAAAAAAACGAATAAAGCACAATATCGCGCGCGTATTTTCGTCGCCGGCGACGACGACGAGCGAGCAGAAGCAAAAGAAGAGGAAGAAGAAAGTAAAAAGGAAAAGAAACCGCGAAGAAGGAAGAGGAAGCGAGTAGTGGAGGTTTCGTTTTCGTGCGTCGAGTTTTCTAGTGCGAGCAGTAGCGTAGGAGTCTAAAATAGTTATAGTTTGGGGTATCATTCAATCACCACTTTCAAACCATCATACCATAATCATACTGAAATCACACAATCTTAGAATATAGATATTCGTTTCTTTCTTCTTTGTTTCTTCTTCTCTTTCGCGCGCGCGCGCGGTTCTATTTCATACTAAATTTATGTTTTTACAAGGTTCTATATATTTGAACTAAACCGTATTCTTCTTCACGAATACGATTGAATGTCGCAACGCGCTTCTGTTCAAGTTTGCAACGTTCTCTTCTCCTTTTTCTATAATTGTAGCCACGGATGGCGGATGCGCTTTAGAAGCGTCGTCGCTGCTCGAGTGGCGTATTCCGTGACGTAAAAAATAGGCTCCGTTCGTATCGTTGAATTCATCTCTATATATCAAAAGAGATCGCGGTTGTAGAAGTACTTGCGCGACTGGTTCTTGCTCTTTTTGCTCGTCTGCTGATTCCTTTGGCCAAAAATCCATCAAAGCTCTTCCCGTCGTCGTAACTATGACGACGTGTGGGTTGTACACGATGCCGTCAAAGTGTGGATCGATACCGGCGGGCACGTTGTATTCATTTATTAAGACGTGATTCGCCTCGTTTTGACCATCCATGGCCGTCGTTTCTCGCAGGGCTTTCTTTAACGCGTTGATCCATAAAGGCGTATTCTCGTTGTTCGGTGCCGCCGGTACGTTCAATATTTTCCTTTTCCCTTTGCTCTCTACCCATTTAGCTTCTTTTTGTGTCCGTATCGCTCGATTTATCCTTCGCTCTTCCTCTTCGTGTATAAACTCTGGCACGTAAAACAAACCAGGAATGAATTCATCCGGTTTATCTCTCCTATGCACTCGATATGTATCCCAATCTTCGATCGGTTTCCGGGTAAAAAACTGCGCAAAGAACACTTCGTCGCTCATCAACTCGTCCGCTTTTTTCATCATCTTTTCGTCATCGTTGTCGTTTTCGTTTGTTCTTGTTGTTTTTGATGAAGGTGGTGTTTTCATCTTCTTCTTCTTTTCAATCTCTTGGGCGAGAAGTTTCGAAAAGTTTATCGACATGTGGGCTGATTCTCTCCCCCTCTTCGCTTTTTGCTCACACTCAGAACGATACAAGCGCGCGAACAAGCAGGAGTCTCAATAACTCAAAGTCTAAAGCCTTTCTTTTGTGTGGTGTTCAGATGTGTTCAACTTCACAAAAATATTTATTTTGACTTAAGTCTCTCATCACAAAAAACTAAAACTAAAAATCTAAAAATATGCTGGACGCCGCCGCGTCCGTCGCGCGCGCGAAGAGAACGCGCGAGAAAGAAGAACACAAAAGTGGTTTCGTCGTCCAAGAAATCGGAAGCGGGTTCTTTGTTGTGCGAGAAGAAGAATTCAAAGAAGGTAGAAGAAGAAGGTAAACGGTGTCGCTTTTTTCTCTCTCTCTCGTTTCCTTTTTAAGTATTTTTAGGTATCTTCAGATCTGACCTTGTCTTTGTTCCTTTCTCTCAAAAAGACGACGACGACAAAGAAGACAACGAAGGAGCACACGACGACGAGAGCAGCGAAGCGCTCTTTGAGACCGTGGAATGCGTTCTCAATCTCGCGCGGCGAAAGATGGACGCGTTGTTGGAAAAGAGCACGGAGAAGGTGAAAAAAGAAGAAGAAGAAAGACGAGAGGTTTTGACCGAGAGCATAAAAAATGAAGCAGAGCGAGCAGAAACGCACGCGAGGCTGCGACACGAAGTGCGCATAGATATCGCAGAAGACGCAAAGGTGAGTTGGTATTTTGAAATGCTCGACGATGTGGGGAAAGAAATGGGAAGATGTAGTGACGGTAGTGAGACGAGTAAATTTTCGAAGACGTTCCCGGAAAGTAATAGTACGGCCCCTTCAAACGACGAGGACGACGAAAGCGAAAGCGAAAGCGAGAGCGAAAGTGAAAGTGAATGTGATAAAGGAAAAGTGAAAAATGATGATAGCGAAGAAAATGATGTTGCTAAGGATAGAGAAGAAGAACCAAAAATTGCCGACGAGAAAGAATGGATATCCACTGCAGCCGCTCGAAAGAACCGTCCAAAGAAGAAAGAGGAGAAAAAGAGCGCGCGAGCGATGAAAAAGGCGCAAATGAAAGAAAGCGTCGCAAACAAACTCGAAATAAACAAACGGCTATCGCACATTCTGCGCTTAGCAGATGCAAATTATGTCGAGGTCGTGGCACATCACAAAAACGCGATTGAAGAAATTCGTCGAAAAACAGAGCAACAAGTGCACGAGTTGGAGAAAGAAGCTACCGAAACTAAACAGGCGTTTGAACAGTTTTTGAGGGACGAGTGTCTAAACAAAATGTTGAAGCGAAACACCGCTACACTCGCGAGGATATACGGGGAAATCGCACAAACAGAAGCAATTAAAATTGAAGAAGCGATCGCGCTACTCGCTACTCGCGAAAAGGAAATTGACGATGCGCGAGAACGCGAACGCGCTTCCGTCGAAAACGAACGCGAAAAATTGGAGAGTGATCTGGAAGAAAACGAAACCATACTTCGTCGATTACACGTTGAAAACTCGATACACGAGGACAGATTGCAACGCGTCGTTAGGGAGTTCTCGGCACGCGAAAAGGCGAGACGCGACCGCGCGTCAATTTTAGATCGACAAACGAAGGATGAGTATCGCGCGCTCAGTGAAGCCAAACGACAGTACGAGCGAAAGTTTTCAGAGCGCGAACACGCGGCTGCACGACTCGCGTGGAGAAATAAAGATGCGGCTGCAAAACTGCTTCAACAGCAACAATACGAGCGCGAATACAAAGTACACGCGTGTTAGGTTGTGGAGGATGTAGTCTTCCATCATTCCGTGCTCGAGAGTAAAACTCGTCTGTTTCTTCCCGTCTTTTGAGATTCTTTTTGAGAACTTCATAGTATTTTCACAACTTTTTCCAAATCCTCTTCTTCATATCATAACGAGTGTCTATATTCCAACTTTTACTGAAGAGGAATACTATGCGTGGAATTGCCATTGTACGGACGAGCGCGTCTTTTGCGTTTGTTCTGATCACGGTCGCAGTATCAGCGCATACCTTTTCCGGCTTTTCCGCGCGAGGGCGTGAACTTCTTCCTAGCTTTCTCGCTGGCGATGAGGAGGTTTGTTCGGTGGGAAGAACGTCGTTGAGTAAAAGCCTGGATAGTGGAGAATACGCTGAAGCAGCAACACCCGGCGTAGAAGCAATTCAACGTGCAGCACCAGATATCGAAACAAGCGGTGCAGTTTTATCCGAGGAAGAAGCGCGCTTCGTAAAGTCGTCAGCCAAGAAATACATCGTTCGGTTTACGTCGTACAAGATGCAAAATGAGCACAAGAAAACGCTCGAACGAATACTAGGAAAGAAGAGTGGATCCTCAGTCACTCTTGCGGATGATGAGATTGACGATACGCTCACGAGTAACGTTAGGCCAGTTGAACACACGATATTAGATCGTAAGAATAGAGCGGAAGCATTTCCCACAGATTTTGCACTCGTCACTTCCAGGAACGAGGCGGCGCTTATAGCTTCGCTAGCGGAACCGCTCGCGCGTACACTCGGCGTGAAGGATTTCTTTGTCGACGCTCGTTTGACGCGTTTTCCAAAGTCAAAAGAAAGTACAAGCAGTGATAGAAGTAGTGATAGTGATGAAGGAACCCACGACGATGACGACGACGACGACAACGACGACGGCGTTGAAGAAGGTAACATACATAGCAGCACGTTTAGAAGAAAAGGTCGACGTTTGAGAAATCGGCTACATGCTCGAAATGGCAGAGGTCAACCGATTTCAAGCGCTTTCAACGCGGAGTCGTTGTGGAGACAAGGATTCAAGGGACAGCGCGTCAAGGTGGGTATTTTTGACACGGGCGTGGACTCTGAACACTCGCACTTCAAAGGCCGAGTGAAAGATCGATCAAACTGGACGCACGAAAATACACTCGCCGATGGACTTGGCCACGGCACATTTGTTGCGGGAGTGATTGCTTCGACATTTCCACAATGTTCCGGTTTTGCCCCCGAAGCTGATATTCACACGTTTCGAGTGTTTACAAATGATCAAGTATCGTACACTTCGTGGTTCCTTGACGCGTTCAATTACGCCATCGCAACTGAAATGCACGTGATTAACTTATCCATCGGTGGACCGGATTACTTGGATTTACCGTTTGTCGAGAAAGTAAACGAAATCACCGCAAATGGTATCATCATGGTCTCTGCGATAGGGAACGATGGTCCATTGTATGGCACTCTCAATAATCCTGCGGATATGATGGATGTTATTGGAGTAGGTGGTGTCAACTATGAAAGGCGTATCGCGCCGTTTTCATCTCGAGGTATGTCCACGTGGGATTTGCCGGAAGGCTACGGAAGAGTGAAACCAGATATTGTCGCCTTTGGTCAAGATGTATTCGGTAGTAGAATATCCGGTGGTTGTCGCTCTCTGTCGGGCACGTCGGTTGCATCACCTGTAGTTGCTGGAGCTGTAACTTTATTAGCTTCTGTCGTTCCAGAACGAGAAAGATGGTTGAAATTAAACCCAGCGTCAATGAAGCAAGCTTTAGTCGAAGGCGCAGTCCGACTTCCGGAAATTCCCATGTACGAGCAAGGTGCTGGATTATTAAACTTGGAAAATTCAGCCAAAATATTAAAAGAATACGTCCCTCGAGCCTCTTTGATTCCAGGTAACATTGATCTCACGGAATGTAAGTACGCTTGGCCGCACTGCAGACAGCCAATCTATCATTCCATGATGCCACTTATTTTTAATGCCACTATCGTGAACGGTATGGGTGTTCGCGGATCTTTAGACGCAGAACCTAAGTTCAGTCCATCGTCTCACGATCTGGGACAACATTTGGACGTTCGGTTCGCATTTTCAGAGACACTTTGGCCGTGGAGCGGCTATTTGGCAGTTTACGTGAGAGTGAAGGAAAGTGGCAAGCAGTCGCAAGGCAAAGCATCGGGGACAATTTCGTTCACAGTTGTATCCCCACCCGCAATGGGACATGACGGTATTTTTGAAACAGAAATACGCTCTTCTACCGTTGTTGTGCCGATTATAGTCAAGATCATTCCGACGCCGGCGAGAGAAAAGCGCATCCTCTGGGACCAGTTTCATAACGTCAGATACCCACCAGGATACGTACCGCGGGATAATTTAGACGTCAAAGCGGACGTGTTGGATTGGCACGGTGATCATCCACATACTAATTATCACGCTATGTATGACTCGTTACTTGATAACGGATATTTCTTAGAGGTTTTGACTGGTCCTTTTACATGTTTTGATGCCACCCTTTACGCGTCGATACTGATTGTTGACGCCGAAGAGGAATACTCTAAGGAAGAGCGCAAGAAGTTATCAAACGATGTGCGGACTTTAGGATTAGGATTGATTGTTTTTGGTGAATGGTATAACGTGAAAACCATGCACACGATGCGTTTCTTCGATGACAATACGCACGAGTGGTGGACACCCGTTACCGGTGGCGCAAACGTACCGGCGCTGAACGATCTGCTCGGTGACTTTGGATTTAGTTTCGGTGACCGTATCGTAGAAGGCATTGCACGGATCGGAAGAGATAATGTACGAATATCCTCTGGTGCCAACGTTATGAGCGCTCCGAAAGGAGCTTTCGTGCATTCTGCATCTATGGTCGATAAAGCCGCAGACGCGGCTGCGGAACAGAAGACTACGCATACCCAACGGACGCCTCCTCGACGTGGAGTAGCAGCAGACTACGCAGTCTGTGCTCTATCGGATGTAGGTAGTGGTCGTGTTTTTGTATTCGGTGATTCAAATTGTTTGGATTCGAGTCACATGGTTGCCAACTGCTTTAACTTCCTTCTCTCGGCGGTAAAGTATGTGTCGGATACGGAGAAACAGAAGGATTCGTGTCCCGAACCTCTTTGTCCCACGGGAGCTGAATTGCATACCGCTATGACCGGAATTGGGCACGCTCCAGAGAGACGAACGGATGTCGCATTCAAAGAATTCTCCGCTACACTCGGTGGAAAACCCGGAAATATTGGAACGACGAAGTGCTCTCCGTCCTCTCCTTTAAATTTTCACGACGCGAAATCCTCTTACACCACGCCGAGCTGGATGCCGACGTACAAAAAGTCGTCTTTATCGTCAATATCCTGGTCGTCGTTGCTTTCCAGTAAGATATCTGACAAAATTGATAGCATGAGTGTTAGTAGCAACGATGGTAGTACTAGTGGTAGTAGAATTAGCAGTAATAGTAATAGATTTGCGCGATTGAATCTTCAGAACAACCAAAACGACGAGGAGAAGATTAGGGATTTGAGCGTCGACCAGCCGGCGGTTGTTTCGTCGTCGTCGTCATCATCCTCGTTACGTCGAAGCGAACAACATCACATGCGTGATGAAACTTGGGTTATGGGTGGTATCGGTGCACTTTTGGGGGTATTTTGCATTCGAATATTCCGAGTCAGGAAGCGTCGCAGGCGCTTGAGAGGCAAGTAGTTGCTTTGTAATTTATCGATTGATGAAACATTGAGTCATGGAGACCTTACTTTTTACAAACGAGTTCTTCATTTACAATAACAGCATCATGATAATATAGTACGTAAAAAAATGCCCGCAAAAACACAACAAAAGCGGAAAAAGAGCGAAACACCGCGTTATCTCGAAGAACTCGAGGATTTCTTTCGCGAGAGCGTGAGAGCAGAAGCCAATCGCGTCTCTTACAAGAGTCTCTCGCCACAAGGTCTCCAATCGTGTTTAGAATTTGGATTTTGTAACGGTGACTTGAAATCGCTATTACGCACGTGTAGAGATCCAAATAATGAAGAGTTGGACGAAGAGGAAATATATGATATGCTCGAAGCGCTGCATGAAAATGGAACTACCATAAATCAACCTTTTTGCTTTGCTCCTGGAGCGGTAGCCATAAAGCAAATGCTCGTATCCAACCGATTAGTACGACACGAACGAGTCGAGTACTACACGCACGATATCGAGGTGGGAATTTACGCATCGAAGAACGTGAAGAAGGATGGAAAAGAGAACGATTTCGCAGAGTGGCATTGGGACGAAAACTTGAATTATACGATTCAGCTCACCGGTGAGAAAGAGTGGAAAACGGCGCGAGGAGAAGCAAACCCGCTTTCGAGTGGTATGAATTTAACGTCGCCCAGAAACGCCTACGAAAAGAATAGAAACAGATCGCGTGAACTATGGGGGAATACTCTTAATTGTAATGGTTTGAAACGAGAAAAGAAATACGATTTATCGCCATCAACCGAGGTTGATATTAAAAGCGAAAGATTAAAGCCGGGAATGATGATCAGAGTCTCACCCGGGGAATGGCATCGAGTAGAAGCATGCGAAACTGGTAAAAAAGATGAAGTAACCATAAGTATAAATGTTCGACTCGCGCACATCACGCCGGCTCGATGGGCTGTCGAATGCATATTCTCTGGTCTAGCTATCAAATTTTACGGCTCTCATAGGGACGTTCACAGGCAAATGATAAATGATTCCAAATCGTCAAGTGATGCGTCTTTTGATTCGCACCTGAATTTTTGCGCGTCCCCAAAATTTATCGCCGACGCCAAACGAAAATGTCCGCTACTTCGTATACTTCCGTTCGATGCGAAAATCTCGAATGGATTGATATTAGGGAACACAGCTTCAAATCTTTTAGCCTACGCCGAAAATGCTTCCACTAACGAAACTGTTACGCCTGTGCTAAAAACCGAAGGCTGTGCCACGCTGAAAATTTTTGCGAACCGGCTTTGCGCAATAGAAGTCACCGACTATAGCGAAATAGGGAGCGAAGAGAAGGGATTCGAAAACATGAAATGTATGAAGATTACAAGTACGAGCACGTTGAGTAACTTCGATTACATGAACACGTTTTACATAGTGCTCGATGACGAAGACTTTAGCCAAGAGCTCGTGCAATGCTTCGCGGATGAAAAGTCCGAGGACGACGACGCCAACGACCGGGGCGTTGAACTCGAGCACGTCTCGAAAAAGTGCGCCCGCATGCTCGACGTCTTGGTCGATCATGGAATAGCGATTGTTCTCTCTAGCTCCGACGACGACGAGGATTGAGAAAAAGTCTGGAACGAGGATTCTTGTTCCGCACGCGCACGTGTTTTTTTGTCGGTATTAAACTAGTCCTAATCTTATTTCTATTACAGGCAGCCGCACTATCAAGAACTCTCTCTCTTTCTATTTCAGCCGGTGTTTAGGAAGGAGGTGGAGGAGGAGGAGTCCGACTATTAATACCACTACTACTCCCAGTCCTAACGATGTTATCCATCATCTCCCTCGCCTTCTTCGCTAACGCGTCCTCAAACTGCATGGTCGTGTGCGCTGTTTTGTGCACGATGCTCTTCAACTTTGCGTGCGTTTTCTCGTGCGTGACGAAATAATCCAGAAACTTCACGCTCCGTCGATAGACTCGTTTGATTCCGAACGCGCGTATCGCGGCTAACACGGCTACTTTCTTCGCCACCCACAGTTTGAAGAGCAACAATCCTCCAGCTGCCGGGGCAACCATTATTTACTCCTTTACTCTCGATTGATTATTATTATTATTATTACTCGTAGTATTCACTCACTCAAAGCTTTAAGAGTACGTAAAAGAGAACGTCATATACGACAACCCTTTTCGTCGTGTTCGGAAAGTGATGAATTGTGTGTAAATTGAAGCGAAAGATGTCGTCACAAATTTTTTTTCACGCACAGAAGAGATTCAGAGATACTATCTCGTACGAGTATATCCTAAACACGACGCGATGAGAACGAACGCGTTCTCGCAACCAAACACGATGTTATCGACGATAAACGCATCATCAAATGCGCGCACTACTACTCGAACGTCCTCAACGTCTTCTTTTTGTTCTTCTTCTTCTTCGTCTCCGTTCTCCGCGAGCAGATTTTGCAACAACATCACCAAGAACTTTAACGCTCACAACGATGCAACATCATCATCATCATCAACGAAAGTGTTTTTGAAAACAAAGATTTATACTAATAGTCGTCAAAACCAGCAGAGCCGAAATCGACGCTTCGTCGTCACTTCTTCTTCTTCTTCATTTAGCGCAAACAGCGCGACTGCGACGGATGTCGACGTCTCGACCGTTACTACTACTTCTAAATTTAACTGGCAAAAGAACTGGTATCCAGCCTCTCCCGTATCTTTCCTCGAAACCGACGCGCCAAACGCGATAAAAATTCTCGGTTTAGAGATGGTAGTTTGGCAGACGAAAAATGGATGGTCGTGCTTGGAAGATTCCTGCCCACACAGAAGAGCGCCGTTATCGCTCGGGTTCATCGATTCAAATAAAGATGCGCTCGTGTGCAGATACCACGGGTGGGAGTTTGCCAAGGACGGCAAGTGCGTGGACATCCCGATGTCCATCGATGAGAACGCCAACGCAACCGCGTGTAATTCGAAGAAAAGCTGCGCATCAGAGTATCCGTGCAAAGTGCACGCGGGTGTTTTGTGGGTGTGGCCAGAAACAGGCGCGGATGCGTTTTTAGAAGCCTCGGTAAAGAAGTGCGCGACGGAGAACTTTAGCGAATTGCAAGGAGCCGGCGACAACGAGTGGGGGATGGTTGAACTTCCGGTGGGATATAACCCAGCTTTGGAGAACCAATTCGACCCGTCGCACGCGGAGTGGTTGCACGCGAGGTACGACGCAGAATCAAACATAAAAAGCGTCTCCGAAATGGCGGATTTTGTCCCGATGACGAAATTCGAATCGTTCGATGATGACACCACGGAGGGTTTCAAAGTGAGACACGGCGGATACAATGCGGCGAATTCAAACATCGATGCCACGCGTGTGTTCACCGCGCCGTGCTCGTCGCGTTCTGAGTACCTCGACGATAAAAGAAAACCGTATCTGAGCGCGCACATTTTATACACTCCAACAGAACCGAACCGTACTTTGATGTTTACAAAGTTTCAAGCGTATCAGTTCACCGCGGTGCAAGGCGCCGGAACGCGCAAAGTCTCTGTGGCGGACAAGATTGAAAATTTGTTCACGACGCCCGTGCGCAACTTGTTCAACTTGTACATCCAGAATTTCAACACCATTGGCGACGCCCGCTTGATTTTCACCGGCTTGCAGCACGGTGCTGGGAACGCGGCGTACACGCTCGGGAATCAAGATATTCGAGCAATGCACGGCGTAGAAAAGGATATGAAAAAACGTGGAGGAAAATGGAACAAGGCATATTATCTTCCCACGGTTGCTGATAAAGGCGTTTCCGCGTTTCGAACGTGGATGGATAACTTCACCGAAAACGGAAATGTGGAATGGCTCGATGGAAGTGCCGTAGACGCCACTCCGACTGTTTCCGAGGAGGAACAAACGGAGCGATATCATCGCCACACGAAACATTGTCGCGCGTGTAAAGCGGCGTTGAACGAATTGGGAATTTTAGAAGAAAGATTACTGTTCGCGAGTAAAGTTTTGTTGGCGACGAGTTTAATCACCGGGTTTGGTGGTGCGCTCGTCGGTAACGAGGGTTTACCGGTACTGACATTAAGTCTCGCCGGTTTGAGTCTGTTAGGCGTGGAGGAAGTTCGCGACATGCAACACGAATTCGTCTCGAGCACGCCGCGAAGAGGCGTGCCGAAACCGAAATTATGGTAAATATTTAATTAAACTGATTCTAACTTCCGAGTACAGTACATCTACTCACGTGCGCGACAAAAAATAATACTTTATTACGATATATAGCTCACTTTATTCGACGGGAATATCTCCCATATCGTCGTCTCCTTCCGCCATTAAAGTGTGGGAGTACTTACAGGCGTCTCCATTTTTACAACTTCCTCGGGCAAGAAAAATGCACGGGACGTTGGAGGTGTCCACCTCGACTCCAATTGCGTTTTCTTCCGCTCCATCCCTCGTCCACTTCTTTGATTTACCTTTACCAGCACCTCGGCCGCCGCCGATTTGTTGCGCGAGCATCATCGAATGCGCGACGTGTTGAGGCACCATCATCATTTGCGTTCCTCTTCCTCCTCTCCCCCCTCGCCCTCCTCGACCAGCAGCACCACCAACACCGTACGGAGAAAACCGATCATTGTTAGCGTTTCTCCCTCTCGATTTACCACCTGCTCCATTCCCGCCGTCTGGATTTGTGACTTCTTGTAACGAAGCGTAACATGTGTCGCACAAAGGCGGCCTCGCGTCTGGCGCGCTCACCGGACGAAACGGAACTTCCGTGTGCTTTTGGCAGCCTCCGCACGGGCCTTCGAATATAGATTTACCCGATTTTTCGTCTCGTTTGGTCGTTTCTCTCCACCCTCTCAGTGTTGGCGCCTGGGAGGACTGTTGCTGATGTCTTTGACTTCGTCTGTTATTGTTGTTCGTAAAATTCCTGTTGTTGAACTTCTCGGCTTTAAAGCAGGTATCGCATACTGGAGGTTTCCCACCTACGTACGGACGGAAGGATACTTGCATATCTTGCGAGCATTTGGAACACGGTCCCTTATACTGCGCTTTCAGAGCTTCTTCTCCGGTGACGCAAATCCACCCTTCCAAAGTTGGTTGGTCTTCGCCTTTCTTTCTCGTCGTCGGGTTATTCTCATTCAGCATCGTCTCCTCGTTATTGAGCGCATCGATGTCAATGCCGTTCGTCGGCTCTGCTTCCATCGTTTATTATTATTAATACTGTACTCGCTCGTGCGCGCTTGTTTGTGCAAAACAAACCTCCTGAGTTGATGTGATGATAAAACTAATAAGAAAACGAGTTCTTATTCTTATTAATAAGCTTTCTTCTTCTTCTTCTTTTATTAATCGAGAGTTGTCGGCGAATTGTGGATTGTGGTGTGGAGACATCAAAAGACATCAAATCACAAAAGAAGGAAAAAAATTCAAAATTCATTCGGAGACAGTTTTTTGCTCTTCACATTTACAGTTGCAAAAACTCTCATTATTATGTCGAACAACAACAACGACATAGACGACGACGAGAACACGAACAATACTCATCATCATCATCAACAACGACAACGACAAAAGGAAAAGCTCATCAGAAACAGAGTGTTAGCAGATTCGATTAAAATAGCAGAGCTGGAAGCGAAAGAACACGACGGCGTTTCTCTCTCTCCTCAAGCCGCTTCGGTGTTGGGAGAGTTGGTGTTCTTGGAAAGCGAAAAGTTAGCGTTCGATTTGAAAGCGTTTGCAAAACACAGAAACGACAGAACGATTACGAAAAAAGACGTCGAATTGTTCGTTCGTCGTTCGTCGGGAGATTTGTTAGAGTGCATAGAAGACGCGTTGCGTAAAGAAAACGTGATTTGACGAGAGCTGATGAGCGACTTGAGTCACATACAATAGAAATAGTACGAGTAGAAAAATCTAATCAAAACCTACTAAAATAATCTAAAGTACCGACACGCTTGGACTATAGCAGCGAATGTTAGTACGCTACCGATGACGGAGAAGACAATGACTAACTCGAACGACGACTGACTACCTTCCAATCCATTTCTAATGTTCATCCCGAACACACCGACGACGACGCCGAAACCGGACAAGCATAACGTTCCCGTCGTTAACAATAACTCTAACTTAATAAGCTGGTTCCGCTTACTATCCAGTTCAATCTCAATCAAATCTTCCATATCGTCGATATACTCGTTCAATTGTTCTAAATTTCTATACGTCGAATCGATATGAGTGAAATACGTTTCGAACAAATCCTCTACTTCTTGTAAATCTTTATCTTCGTCCCAAACCTCGCCGTTTGGGCCGATGATTTGAACCTGTCCGCTGTTCACGTTCGGAGAATTTTGCATTTGGTTTGGTGTTCTTTGCGACTGATTCAGAGGCGATAACGGCGGTTGCGAACCTAACCCTCGCCCTCCTCTGTTCGCACCAGCTGGTGATGGCGTCGCACCACTTTCTCTGTTCGAACGCGCCGTGTTCTGTCTGAGCTCTTCTCTCAATCTCCGAGTCAGGTACAAATCTCTCATATCGGAATCATCATCTAAGTAGCGCTGAATTTCCTCTCGAACTTTCGAGACTCGCGCATTGATCCGAACCAATCTATTCTTCACGCGACGAACTTTTTCGAGGTTGGTCTGGTTAACGTCTTGTCTCAACTTTTCCAATTGCGGTTTACCTTCGCGTTCGACTTTATCGGATTCGACTTCGAGCGCGTTACATACCATCTCTAAAGCGATTTCGAGCGCAATCAATTCAAACGGCAACGTCTCGTCCGAACCACCTTCGGAGGAAAACTCCGAGCCTTCCGGCGTGGGTCCGCCAAAGGTATCGAACGACGTGCGATGGTGGCCACCTTCGTGACCTTTCATCTCTTCTTCGTCAAAAGACGTGTAACCTCCGCTATTCGAAGGCTTGCGTTCGTGATGATCTTTCTCTTTATTACTCTTCTCTGCGACTTCATTCAGAGCGAAACTGGAAAACGTTTCCGGCATATTCTTCTTCACCTTGTCTTCTTTTTGAGAAGACTCCTTCATTTTGATCCGCCTTTGTAATCGACGCTGTAACTCGGGAATGTATCGCTCGATCACGGCGGAATTCCTCGAATCTGGGCAGATGACTTCCTCGGCCGTGATTAAGATTTTAATCTGCTCCAAGTTGACTACGATGGATCTTTCACGACACCAAATGGATGTCGAGTAGGACGAACTCATCGCCGGTTCGAGAACTCTTAAATCTCGAATAGGAACCCGAAGCATGTGCGAAATTTTGTGCTTTTCAATCGTCAGCTTCGTCAAGCGTCCAGTTGAATCCACTCGAAGCCACCCTTTGTTGTTCCCGAGTTTCGGGAAAGTGGTGGTGAGGTTCTTGTGATGTCTCGGAGACTCTGGATCTTCCGAAAGCGATATCGCGACGTCTTTCAACTCCGTGTAATTTCTCTTCTGAGTCTCCATGGCGGCTTCTTGCGCTTGATCTTTATATCTCTCGTTCGCCGCGTTCATTATCGCTCGCGTATTCAAACCGACTAAGTCTTCGTGCGAGTTCGCTCTCGATCCCGAGAGCGATGGGTTTCGGTCTGGGCCAATAATAGGAGCGAAAGTCACGTCTTCGTTTCGTCGCCGCTCCTTCTCCATCTCGTCTTCCTTATTTCCCGCCTCTACTTCTATGGCACTCGCAAAAGACTGACGATTATTATTATTATTATTATTATTGTTTTTGCTGTCAGAAGGAGGAGGAAGTTGAAATTCGGAATCGCTTGTGTTCCCCGAAGCAGTTTGCGACGGCGTCGTTTCAGTGTCAAGATCTCCACGTCGCTGTTCTTGTAAATATCGAACGTATTCCGGCGTCGCTAAAGGTGGTAATGGAGGTGTATACGCTCTCGAACTCGGTTCACTACTGAAGTCGTTATTCTTCTCCTCCGCGCCGTCTTCTTTTAAACGTTCTTGTGCGGAGGGCATTTTTTGCTCTTCTTCAAAAGCTCACACTAACAAACTACTACTACTACTACCACGCGTGAATGAAACAAAGAAAGCGAAACTGTGCGCACGTGTATATACGAGCTGTACTATTCAAACGACCGACGAGGAAGGGAAGCGTGTCTGTTCGTTCTTCGACGAAGGATTCTCTTTTCTCTTATCTGTTTTGGAGTGTGAGTGTGTTTTTGAATGATGTTTTTCGTATCACCACAATTTTTGTTTGTTTGTTTGTGTTTGTGTGTGTGTGTGTGCACGACGAACGCGATCGTGATGAACGCTCCGGAACAAACTCCTACTTCTCCTCCTCCTACTCCTCCTCCTACTACGAACAGTGGTAGCACCGATTCCATCGTCCTCGCTTTGAAAACCGACGAACGATTTCAACCATTCTTAAAGGAAGATTTCTCTCCAGCGCAATACGCTTCGGAGGTTTTAGCCTCCTCGAATGGCGTGCAAACGGCTTCGAATCAACTGACCGAGGGAATAAACATTCTAGAAAAAGCGGTCAGAGACGAAGTGACGCGATCGTACGATGTTTTGATGAATCAGTTGACTGGGATTGAAGAGGCGGAGAAAATATTGCACACCTTAAGAAACGGCGTGAACTCGTTACATCAGACGACTGGGAAGGTACGAACGGAAATCGCAGAGCCGCACAAAATTGTGAGCGCGAAAACGAAGCAACTAGAACGGCTAACGACGACCACAGATGTTTTGCACAGAGTTGTACGCGCGGTAAAGTTGACGCAACGCTTGCGAGCGTGCGTAGAAAGTAGCGATAGTAGCAGCGGTGGTAGAAACAACAGCAATAGCACCAATAGCAGCAGTAGCAGAACTGATTTTGCGAAAGCTGCAAAGTTAATCCACGAACTGAGAGAGCTCGAGATAGAGGCGAGTGATAGTATGGTTGGCGTTGAATGCGTCGACGCGCAGCGCGAATGGGTCGTTCAAGTCACGAAACTCGTTCGCAGAGAAGCAAACGAGGCTCTGAAAAAAGGTATGGAAGTACAATCGCAAGCAGACGTCGGGAACGCTTTGCAAGTGCACTACAACTTGGACGAGCTATCGATTGCCGTGGACGTGCAAGTGAATCAGTACGCGTCGATTGCGATTGAATCAGTAAAAGAAGCTACGGATTGGCAGAAAATTCAAAGCGCTGCGTCTTCGATGGCGTCCAAGTCCTCGAGTGGGTTGAATAACAATAACAACAACAGCACTCACAGCGCTTATACCAACCGAAGCGGCGTTTCCGGAGGTCAAGAGGAGATTTACCAAAACGTTCTCTGGGAGCGACTCGAATCGTGCTTTGAAGTCGTGCACGAATCGGCGATGAGTGTTTGGCATTTACAACGCGTCTTGGCAAAAAAGCGAGATCCACTCTCTCACGCGCTCTTTTTAGACGAAGTTTTGAAACGCGAAAGTTCCAACGGTGGCAGTTTCATGCATCAAAATAATGTCTCTTCCGCCATGGATAATTTACCGTGCGCAAAGTTTTGGGTCATGTTAGGAAAAGGAATGGCGGATCACATGAGCAAAACGCATGCCTCCGCTGGTTTTGTTCGCGACGTTTTGTTGCAAGGATTCCCACATCTGATGAATATCATCGAATCAATGCACGATCGATGTTCGAAAGACGGCGATGCTAAAGGTGTGCCTAGTTGCGTTCGTAAAGACGGCGCGGATCTCTCGATCTTGAGACGATCCACGGATGCTATTTCGCACACTTTCTTCTCGAGATCGTACAATCGATTATCGGAGCCAGTGAACTCGGGATTTTCATCTGGACGAAACATGAGTCGGGGCGATTCGGATAAGTTTCTGGCGAGAATCAGAGAAGAGATGGTTTCTGTCGAAGGGCACGCGAGTTTAGTGAACTCGTGCGCCGGCGGCGTCTCGAAAGCTTTAAAGTTGCTCGCACAGAAAGCCGAGTATTCGATTTCCTCAACGGATTGGACGGCAGAGAAGCAGAGGATTTATGCCGGAGAGCCACCTTCTTCTTTGCAACGAATGAGTCTAGCGCTTGCCACGGAGTTGAATTATATCGTCGATTTACTCCAACCGGTGGTGAATCAATACTCGACGGTACCAAAGACGTCTTTGCAAGCTGGCATCGATAGAATGAAGGAGGCATGCTTCGGCGCATTATCTCCGATTTTCGAAGCGTTGGAGGAAAAAGTAGAAAAGTTCATTTTGATGCGCGTGCACGACG
>Ga0209090_10001041_pt1 | contig 17737 bp, 7 predicted proteins | sample ArcticOcean_MG_C_9_FD_187432 | JGI IMG/M metagenome (GOLD analysis project Ga0209090, IMG submission 187432) | Marine microbial communities from western Arctic Ocean - ArcticOcean_MG_CB2_152 (SPAdes) (version 2) | ecosystem: Environmental > Aquatic > Marine > Oceanic | place: Arctic Ocean... | reverse complement strand
GATGTCCAGCCAAGGTAAGAGATTGTTGAAGTTGATGGGCTACAACCCGGAAGGCGATTTGATCAACAACATTGGTTTGGAGCAAGAGATTTTCTTGACGACGAGATCGGCGTTCTATAACCGCCCGGATTTACAGTTCACCGGGAGAACGGTTATGGGCAAAGACGCCGCGAGAGGCCAAGAATTGTCGGACCACTACATGGCCCCGATCTCTCGCGCGACTGGTGCTTTCGAAACCATGAAGCAAATCCAAGCCGAATGCTACAAAATTGGTATTCCGTTGAAGACGCGTCACCGAGAAGTCGCGCCGAACCAGTACGAGTTTGCGCCAATGTTTGGCAACGTCATCAACCAAATCGACCAAAACATGATGGTCATGCAAATTATCGAAGAAGTCGCCTCGGAGAACGGCATGGCGGCCTTGTTGCACGAAAAGCCATTCGCGGGTATCAACGGTTCCGGTAAGCACAATAACTGGTCTATCGGTACGTCCACTGGCGTCAACTTACTCAACCCGAAACAGTTGAACAAGGCGTCCGGCAACGCGGAAATCTTCCCGGTCATCATGGCTGCTTTGGTTTCTGCCATCGACAAGCACGGCGACTTGATGCGTTTGTCCATTGCCTCCCCGGGTAACGATTTCAGATTGGGTGCTATGGAAGCGCCGCCGGCGGTTATGTCCACGTACTTGGGCTCGTCCTTGACGGAATACTTGGAACAAATCAAGAACGGTAAGATGTCCGAGTACTCTCCGGAAAAGAAATCGCTGTCTTTTGGCGCCGCGAACGTCCCAGATATCACCGTACCGGCGGAAGATCGTAACAGAACTTCGCCGTTCCCGTACGGTGGCGCGAGATTTGAGTTCAGAGCCGCCGGTTCCACTCAAAACGTTTCTTTGATCAACACGTGCTTGGACTCCATGACTGCGGAAGCGTTCAAGATTGTCGCCGACCGCATTGAAGGCGGCGAAAAGCCGCTCGACATTGCCGCGGACCTTTTGAAGCAACACGAAAAGTGCATCTTCAACGGTAACGGTTACGATCCGAACTGGCCGGATGATGCCGTCAAGAGAGGCGTGTGGAGAATCGACTCTGGCGTCGACGCCATCGACCAATTGGACTCCGAAAAGAACGTCGCCATGTTCTCGAGCATTGGCGTCTTCTCTGAAAGAGAATTGCAAGCGAGAAAGTCCGTCTTATTGACGTACTACACCGGTGTCGTCGAGATGGAAGCGTTGACGATGATTGACATGATCAACAAACACGTCATTCCGTCCGTGAAGAAGGCGGACGTCGGCAACCCGAACAAGTTGAACGACGGCATCAAGCAAATCAAATCCGCGTTGAAGAAGATTCACGCCGAAGAAAACGAAACGAAACAAGCCCAAATGGCGAGATCCTTGCGTTTGGAAACCATGGAGGATGCCCGTAAGGTATGCGACGACTTCGAAGCCAAGGTTCCGGCCGAGCACTGGACTTTGGCCACGTACGACGAGTTGTTGTTCTTAGACACGTTTCCGGAAGGCGAGATGTGGTAATCGTCAATATTTTGATGATTGGAGATGAAGAATAAGCAGGTGATACATAATACGCGCCCAAGATACACTAATAAAACGAGATATTTTGAAACTTATTTATGATTCTATTTAGAGCGATAAACTCGGGTATTTTTTTTATGTGCATATCATTTTACTTTTGAACAAACAAACAAACAAACTGTCATTAATTCATTCAATAAAACACTTTATTCATCTTCTCCTTCTTTTACTAATTGCGTTGCTATATGTATACATTACATTAGTTATCACTGCGCTTGCTATTCATATCTACTAATATTTTCATTTCTTTACTTCACCGGGGGTGACCAGGGAGGCGGCAAAACGCATCCGATGCCCTCGTCGCACAGGTGTGTCGCTTTCTCTGGTTGTTTCTTCCCGAGAGGTCCTGCTCTTTCTCTAGATTCCCTAAAACCTGACTCACGTCTCTCTTTACTCGATGTTGAATCCGTGAGCAAAATCTTGATGTGTTCTTCGTCCGATAGTCCTCCTAAGCGTTTTGTAGAGTTAGTATTCTTGTTGTTGTTGCTGTTTTGCTTCAACGCGTCTCCTAGTCGTCCTTGTAAAAACTGTCTTTCCGAACGGTCAATATCATCTCTCGTTTGTAAATCGTTGGTTGCTTTGGGGAAGAATGTTAAACCAGACACTGCTTCTAAACTTTCCAATGGAACCGCAAAGTTCGATAACGGCGTGTTAGGATCGATGTACGCGTTTGGTAACACAAACGCGGCAACTTTTGCGGATTTTGGAGGCGCGTTGTAATCATCAACATCTCCAAGAAGAGTGACGTCTTTTTCTGGATCGTTCGCGTGTTCATCGACGAGGATAACTTTGAAAAAGTGCGTCGGGACGGCGACGAGTTCCGGTGCTTCGCCAATTAAAGGATATCGCATCTCCCATTTGACAGCTTTTTTGCGCTTCTCTTCGTCAGGATCAATCGGACGAACTTTATTTTGCTGCTGCTGCTGTTTCTGCTGGATAGTATCCGAAGAAGGCTGCTGAGAGGCAACGATTGCATTCGTTACCGAATGCTCGTAGTTCTCTCTCGTATCGTTTGTTGCGGTATTCTTTTCCTGGTGGTTCTGCTGTTGTTGAAGCGAGGCGTCGTCCAACGCGATGGCCATTTTCGATTGTTGCGTCGTCTGCGGTTCCAAAGCAGACGCAGTGCTTCTATTGTTTACGACTTCTCCTACCCCGTGTTGTTGTTGTTGTTGTTGTTGTTGTTGTTGTTCTACCACCGGCGTCGGTAAAAATAACGGACCAGTCACTACGAACACCTTCGCTTTCCTATGTTTCTCCTCTCTCGTCCAATTACGAATAAAACTTTCAAACCTGGCCCAGTAGTCTCGATTAAACCCGTTTCCGACTTGCGGACTGACATTGGCTAAAGTAAACGTCGCGTCCTTCTCCTCCTGTTTCCTCACAAAGTTTCCCGCAGCGGCTAAATGCCCGCGATCGAACCCAGAGTTTCGAAAATCGTTCAGTTTCGCCCGAAACGTCTTCGGCACGCCTTCATCTTCTGAAAACGACGGAGATTTCTTCCTCGAAGCCGCGCTACTGCCGAAATCACCAATCTCGTCCGGATACATCAAACTCTCCCTATCCATGACCTCTAACGTCCATCTGGGATTCCTCGTCCTCCCGTCGTACTGCGCGACGAACGCGTTCCCAAACAACCTCGCGCCGATACTTTCCGTCACGTCTCGAGGAAACCCGTACCTCGCGCACGGGTGTCGCTTCAACGACGACCCGCCGCTCATCTCGTCTCGTTTCTCTCCTAATATCATCGAGGACGACGACGTGCCGTCGAAATCGGAATCGTTCGAATGCTCTAAATAGTCGTCCACCTGGTGCAACTCGGAGACGAACAAGGAGGCGAAGGCACCGCAGAACGCGCCTAACGTCGCCCCGGCGAGAAAGGTTGGTATTTTTGCATCACCACCAAAACCACCACTCGAAGAGGAAGAAGATGAAAAATACAGGCGTCCTCGTGCTCCTCCACCTCGCGTCGTCGAAATCGTCGTCGTCTTCCCAAAGCTCCTGCTATTAAAAGAAGACCTTCCTCCCGTCGAGTTTTTGAAGGTGTTGTTCGTGAAGATGTTTTTGTTGTTCGGTCCTCCTCCTCCTCCTCCTCGGAAAAAGAAGAAGAAGGACGACAAAGAGGAAGACGTCATTGCGACGACGACGACGAGGCGAGAGAGGATCGGTCGCAGATGTGAGGGTTTTACTGCTCGCTTTTGTCTTCTTCTTCTTCGAAAACTTTGATGATGATGAGAACGAATTTGTTTGTTTTTGTGACGTTCTACGAGTAGTAATAGATTCTTAAATTCATCAAAAGAACTAAAAAACATCTCTCTCTCTCTCTCTCTCTCTCTCTCTCTAAGTAACGTGGCAAAACACTTTATTATTTTTACCCCTGCGCGGCTCTGGCCGCCTCTTCCGCGGCCTGCGCTCGTCTCTTCTTCGCCTCCTCCGCGGCTGCTTTTTCGTCTTCGATTTTCTTAATCACCGCGTCGACGACGGTTTCGTCCAACGTGTCCGCGCCGTCCAGGCCTTTCCTCACGACGGCAATTTCTACGTGTTTCGATCCCGGTTCGCACACCTCCAGAAGCGCTTTGACGCATAACTCGACGCACTCGTCGCCACTTTTCTCCTCGTAGTTCTTTTCCAACCACTCTCTTACCGGTTTGCTCGATCGACCGATGGCGTTCGCTTTCCACGCCGTGTACGTGCCGCTCGGGTCGGTGTGCCACAATTCCGCGTTCCCTTCCGGAGAGAAACCGCAAATCAACGTCGACAAACCAAACGGCCGAACCCCACCACTTTGCGTGTACTTTTGCTGCACCCCACCGATATATCTCGCCATGTGCTCCACGCTCGCCGAGTCTTCCAAAGTTAACCGGTGCGACTGCGCTTCCACTCGCGCTCGGTTGATGAGCACCCTCGCGTCCGCGGTTAACCCGGCGAACGCCACCGCGACGTGATCATCAATCATTTGAATCTTCCGCATCGTTCGCGGATCTTGTAACTTCGCGACCATTTTCTTCTCCACGCCGATGACGACCACGTCCGTGCCTCGAACGGCGACTGCCAAAGTGCCTTTCCGGACCGCCTCCATGGCGTACTCCACTTGGAACAAATGGCCGTCCGGGGAGAACACCGTGATGGCACTGTCGTAAGCCATTAGTATTTCTTTCTGTTTTGTCTACCTAAAGCGCTTTTAGTCTACTAAAGCAGAGCAGTGCACGTAGTGTAGCTCTCTTTGCGCGTGGTATTTCTCGTCAAAAAGCGCGGTTTGGGTATGTACTCTTATTCTTATTCTTATTCTTCTCTTATTCGATGATGATGAGATCGCGGGGAGAGTGTTTTCCGTCTAACGAACGATGATGAGATCTCTCTTTTATTATTCGTATAAATATATCTTTGAAAGAGAGCTTTTACGAATAACCGGTGGTTACGAATTCTCCCTCTCTCTCTCTCTCTCGCCGCAAAAGTCGCGTGTTAAAGTGTGAACGACTGTACTACTATTACTACTCTGCTACTCTCTGTGTAAAGGTACAGAGCGGCAGGGGAAAAATGTGAAGTGAAGAAATCTGCCAAGTTTGTGCTCAAAAAATGTTTTGCGGGCTATCGGGCTTTTCTTGTCAGATGATGGTCATCAGAAAGAGAACGCGCAGAGGACGGACGTAGGATTTTCGTCACCTTTGCTGCTGCTGCTGCTGATGGTGATGTGCTAATTATTCTAAATCGCGGCGTTCTTTATTATTACATTTCGAAGCATCACTATTTATCGTATATCTAGCGTATCACGCTCGGCGCTGAATACCGCCCATCCCGGGCGGCGCGATGACCAAGTCTTTTCCTTTGTTGTTGTTGTTGTTATTGCTGTGGACGTTGTTATTGTAATTACTGTTGGCACTCTTCGCGGTCGAAACGCGTCCCAAACTCGCGTCGCCGACGACGACGTCTAACGTTTCCAAAGTGAACGTATCCACTCTCCAAACGACGATGGATAAAACTTTCCCTGGGTCAGCTTCGAGAACAATTCTTCGGACTTGGTTCGCGTCGACGATGGCTTCGCCGTTACAATCAATGATAACATCACCGATGCGAACGCCAGCGAGGTGAGCCGGGGAGGCATCGGAGACCTTGACGATGAGCGCGCCTTCGCGAGGCGGGTTTTTCGTTGTATTATCGGTGGCGTTGGCGTTGTTGTCTCCTGATGACGCCGGCATGGATGACGCCGGGGATGAGGATGTCCCGCCCTCCAATAACGTGGCCATTTCTATTCCCAGGTACGGCCGCGCGATTATCTCGCCTCTCGAGAGCGCCTCTGCGACTCGACGAACGGTGTTGATTGGAATCGCGAATCCAATACCATCGGCATCTTGTCGTATAGCCGCGTTGATGGCGATAACCTCGGAAAACTCGTTCACTAACGGGCCACCGCTATTACCTGGGTTTATCGCACAATCTGTTTGGAAGAATTCCACGCTTCGTCGTTCGGGTATACCCAACTCCGTGGACGTTCTCGCTAAGTTTGATATTATTCCTAAGGCAACCGAATTGTCCAGACCAAAAGGATTGCCTACGGCGACCGCCCAATCCCCGACGTCAACCTCGTCTGAATTCCCAATATCGCAACTCGGCAACACGTGCGAAGCTCTCAAATTCAACTTCAAAAGCGCGATATCAGCAGTTTGATCTACGCCTTTCACGTCCGCGATGTACGTTCGACCATCCGTAAACGTCACTCTGACTTTCTGCGCGTCTCCGACGACGTGCGCGTTGGTCACCACTCGCCCTAACGTCGCGTCCAAAACTAAACCACACCCCCCGCCCGCATGCCACTCGTCGTATCGAGTATCGTTGCCGTTCACGTTTCTGTTATTCTTCTTTCGTTTCGGGGCTTCGTCCTCGTCCTCGTTCTTCTTCTTCGGCGACGGACCTTCATCTTCCCGCTGTTGTTCTTTTTGTTGTTTTTCTTGTTGTTGTTGTTCCTTCTGCGATGAAGAAGGCGAAGGCATCAACGCGTCCACCCTTACCACGCACGGTCCGACCGATTCCGCCGCTTGTCGCACGAAACTGTTCCGTTTCGCTCTCGATTTTTTATTCGTAGTCCCTTTCAAAATCCGAAACGTAGTAGAGTTGTTGTTGTTCTTGCTATTATTGGTGGTCGCGTTGGCACGCGCGGGCAACAGCGCGCTTTGAAGAAAAAACAACAACAACTGCCACGACAAAAAACTCGTCGCGATCGCCAACGTCGTTCTTAGCGCGAGATGTGATTGTTGTTGTTGTTCTTCTTCTTCTTTTCCTAATTCCCGATTCGATTCAATTCGGCGACGAGAATGCCAACAACGGTTTCCAATTACGTTTACTACTCTCGTCCTCTTTTCCTCCTCAAAATCATCCACGTCTTCATTCGTTCTGTCGCCGTTATTGTTGAACGAAAACAACGACCAAAACCCTTTAGTCGTCGTCGTCCTCCTCCTCCTCCTCGTGGTCCTCCTCCTCCTCCTCTCGTTGTTGTTGTTGTTGTTCGTTATCCGATGACGATGATTCTTCTGAACAGACGACGACGACGACGAAAGGTGTTGTTCTTGAAAAGCGACAGAAAAACAAATAACACGCATTACTATTCTTTACCGGTCGTCTGTCTCTCTTCTCCGTTCGCACGACGCTTCGTGTTATCTATCGACCAAAAGCGTGTGCACTAATGAGGAAGTGATAAAATTCTCTTTAAAATATAAATATTACAAGTTGTGTGTTATAAGTCTTTCATTGTCCATTTAATACCTAGTAGTCGCTGTCCCAAACTTCAGGCTTCCCGCTGGCTTTGTTGTTATGCTTTTTGGAGGAGGACTTTTTGGCTTTCGTTTCGGCGTCTTCGGCTACTTTGGTCGTGGATGTGGATTTATCTTGACCTTCTCGTTCTTCTTCAGTCGCCGCCGCGTCTTCGACTGGCACGTCTTCGATCGGCGCGTCGTCCTCCTTCACGGCCATTTTCTTCGCTTGCGCTTCGATTTTCTTTTGTTGTTGTATCTTCGTGTTGGCGGCGTTCTTCTCGTCGTCCTCTTTGCGGTTTACGAGTTGATCTTTGCGTTGTAACTCCTCGCGGATGCGTTCTTTGAGGACCAAAGCTTCGACGGAATCTTTCAAGATTTCCTCCTTCTCAGTCGTGGACTTGTTCAACTTTTCGACGGAGTCGCCATCGACTCTGCCCCAGCCGTTTTTGCAGCAACCGACGCCCGGGATCGGGACGCCTGGCGTGCACTTCGGGTCCGGGTTGCACGTTTGCTTGGAAGAAGAAGCGAGCGATTTCGCCAAAGCCGAGTCTTTTTGCGCGTCCACGTTTTGCGCTTGCGGCTGACGCTGGAAGCAGCAAGGGATACCCGCGAGCGGCACACCAGCGACGCAGGTTTCCTTCGGTTCTGGGTTGCAAATATTCGGCGCATTGCAGCACGGAATGCCTGGAATAGGGACGCCGGCGACGCACCCTTCGGTTTGCTGGTTGCAAAACAACGGCTTGGATGCCGCTTCCGGAGCGTCTTCCTTCTCTTCAACTACGACAGTACCTTCGTCGCCGATCAACTCTTGGAACTCCTTGGTTACTTCAGCTTTCGCGTTCGCGTCTTGCTCATCTTGACCCTCGGCCGCGTCTTCCGGGGCCGCTTCCTCCTCGGTAGTTTTACCTTGGATGAAATCGGCGATGACTTTGTCTTCCGGCGCTTCCACGTTCGCGCTAGACAAGTCGATGTCGTCTTTACCGACGATGGATTCGTATGAAACCTTCGGCTTTTCGACGCCCGGGATATCCAAAGACTTTGTCGCCATCATAAATTGCAAATCTTGCTCAGTGACTTCCTTGTACTCGATTTTCTTGAATCGATTTTCCTTATCGTCCCATCCATAGGTGCTCTTGTCCGAGCAGCATCCAAAGCCAGGCATCGGGGTACCAGCTTGGCAGTTCGGAGATGGATCTGGATTGCACGAATCTGGTGTGCAGCATCCGACGCCTGACCACCGTTGACCGGGGGAGCAATTTTCGCTGTTGTCACAAAACATCGGTGGGTCGTACTTGCCGTCCTTCATGAAGTTGTTGCCTTTGGCAGCTTGGTTGTTGTTGGCAGCCCCGCCGGCGGCTCCGGATTTCCAGGTCGCCTCTACCGCGGTTTCGACTTTGGACATGTCAAACATGTCTGCGGACTTGGTTTTCGCGTCCGCCTTGTCGTCGCCGGCTTTTTCGGTGTGGTGGTGGTGCTTACCCAACGCCGCCATGAGCTCTTCCTCCGTCGGCGCCGCCATGCCAAGCTGCGCGTGCTTGGAAGAGTGATGTTTCTTCGTCTTCACCGCCTCCTCTTCGAGTTCGAAGAGCATCTTTTGCTCCTTTGGATTTTTCAACTTCTTCACGACAATCTTCGTCTTCGCTGCCGGTACGATGGTGTCGTCACCATCTTCACCGCCTTCGATATCGCTGCCGCCCTCAACGCCGTCAACCGGCGACGGGTTGGTCATTTGTAAAACTCTCGCGTTGACGTAATCGTCCAACTCGGAGACCATGATGGACTTCGGAGTGCCGTCTTCCACGATGACATTGACCAAAGCTGTCGGGTTGGATCGATCAATTCGACTCGCTCCCCACTCCGGGCGCCAATCCTCGGCGTCTTTGCAACAGCCAATACCCGGAATCGGCACGCCTGGCATGCACGAATCCGCCGGGTTGCACGACGTTCGGTCGCAGCACCCTTGGCCTGGGCACGGGATGCCGCCGACGCACTGCAACGCCGGGTTGCAAAAGAGATCTTTAAAAGACTCCGTGCACGTGGACTGATCGCCGACCAAATCAGCGTTCGGGTCGACAACAGGAGTCACAATTACTCCATCTTCAAAACCAGTCGAAGCCGCCTCTTCGCCGGCTTCGATGACTTCTGGTTGCGGCGTTTCGTTGAACGCCACGGCGTCTTCGACAATTTCTTCAGATTGGTGTTGTTCTTGTTGTTGCAACAACAACGTCTTCGCCGCGGCTTCTTGCGCGGCTTCGATCGCCGACTTAGCGGCAAGTTGTTGCGCGGAAATCATAGCCTCGTTTTCAGCTTCTTGCTTCGCGATGGCCGCTTGAGCCTCTTCTTGCTCTTTACGCAAAGCCAACTTTTGTTGGTCGACGACCGTTTTCACTTTCACGCCGTAATCGCCCATCTCGGCTTCTTCGCGCATCAAGCCGTGCTCCGAACCGAATGAATGCCCTTCCCACATTTGTCTTTGATTGGACAAAGACGTGGAAAAGTAATTCGTCCTCGACGCGTTGTCGTTTTCGGCGTCCTCGGGTAAAGCGTACACCGTCGTCGACGCGCAAAAGTGTCTCGTCAACGTCGTGTACGCGAGAAATCCAGACGACCACAACTTGTTCTCGGCGCCAGATAACGGCTTGAACAACTCTGTCGCTTCGTTGGAGATGACTTCCGGCGTGACCACCCACCCTGGGTTGGCGTCCAAAAATCGATACACGTCCTCCGGCTTGGCCGATCCCGGATCTTGGTACGGAATTTCCGCGCTGACGGTCGACGAACCCAGAGCAGTCTTTTTCTCCCCCAACGCTCTCAAAACCAAAATCTTATGCTTCACGTTCTTGTCGATCATCGAGTGATCGCCTCTGTTCAACTCGTCCAGCGTGTGCGGGACGACGTTGGCGAACACGAAATCGGTCTTGCTCCCGAAATCTTCGCGAAACTTCGCGTTCTTCTCGTCCGCGGCATCCAAGTAGTGCGTGTTGATTCTCGCGACGCAATCGTGCGAATCAATCTCCTTGCCAAACGACTGGCCGTTCATATCCGGCGATGGAAGCACTAACGCGCACGATTGACATTCCATCGGGACCCCGAGATCCGCCGTTTTCGCCGGTCTCTTTTCCTCTTGTTGCGCTTCCGCCAATTCCGCTTCATCCGCCGAAAAGGATTCCTCTTCTTCACCAATTGTCTCCGTTTCTTCTCTGCGGTGTTCTTCCGCGAATCGCTCGCGCATTCTCGCAAAACCGGCGTTCACTTTCGGCAAAGATGATGATTTCACCGAGGACGCGGCCCCCCGGGAAAACCCACGCGAGGAAAACGGCTTCGCTCGTCTTACACCTCCCCCTAACTCCGCTTCGTTCGTCGTGGGAAGAGAAAAAGAAGAATTCAAAGAAGAAGGGTCGACACTTCCACCTCTGCTTTTAGAGGAAGCGACGACGGCAAACGTCACCGCTGCCGCGCTGAACGCCAACATTGCGATTTTCTTCCCCTTCGTGGAAGTGTCCGTCGACGGTAAAATCGATCGATTCTGCGATTCCAAGTCAACATTATTCACAACGTCTACGTCTTCGTCGTTCGAGACGGTCCCGTAGGAAGAAGAACTCTTCTTACGCGTTGTCATTTTTGTTAAAATGTCTCGCGTTTGTACGGTTTACACGATTATCCTATCGCGTTTCTTTCTCACGATTTTTCTTTAATTTCTTTCCTCGAGCGTCTTTTTCCCAAACCGCCCCCGCGGTCTTTTCTGGTATCTCGGGAAAAAAGAAGAAAACGACATCACGCTTTGAGCGATTGCGACACTTCAACACACTTTGCGCGTGGTCGTTCAGAGAGCGCTTTTGGCACACGCAGAAGAAGAAGACGAGGAAAGAGTACGCGCGAAACACAGCAGCATCGAAGGTTATTTATTAAGAGCGAGAGAGAGAGAGAGACGAGATGACTTTTGCACATCACGACGAGCGAGAAAGATTGCTCCACGCGGCTGCGCATCACCCGAAAGAGGATTTGCGCGAAGACGACGCTTTGAAGACGACGAGGACGACGAGATCTGGGATGAAATCTTCAATACTCGCAACAATTGGCGTGGTATCTTTGATGATCTGTTGCGCGTTTGTTGCGATGACTGCGTCGTCGTCTGAATCGTCGTCGCTCGGTGTATCGAAGTTCAGGAAGAACAACAACGGGCTCCTTTTGAACGTGTACGGCACGAAAGAAGCGGGCGCGAGCACGGCGTCGAGAGCGAAATTCTCCGCGACCAACAACAAGGAAGAAGAAAGTTTGACTCAAACCGCACAACTGGGCTACGCGGACGTGGATTTAGATACCGCCGCGTTGGGTGCGAAGGAAAGGAACATGATCCAAGCGTCGTTGGCGATTGAGGACGTGCAGCGAAAGATCAAGCGCTTGGAAAAGGCAAAGCGGCAACGCGCTTTGAACGTACAAGACGAGGACGAGTACTTGGAAGACGAAGTCACCGCCGACGTGAATGTCGGAGAGGGCGAAGAAGAGGCGGTGGCGACGGCCACGACGGGGGCGGAAGAAGAAGAAGAAGAAGAAGTGAAAGAAAAAGAGCGAGAAGCGGAGGACGAACGAAACGCGGCGGTGCGAATGTTAACCGGAGAAGACCCGGTCGTTGAAGAAAATGAAGTGAAAGAAGGAGATGAAAGTAACAACGATGAAGCAGAGAAGGCGTTACCGCAAGCGTCTTCTACGATCGTGAACCAAAAGTTGGAGGAAGAGTTGAAAGAAGAAGAGAAGAACAACGCCTCCGCCGAGTCAGAGGAGAGCGTCGAGGAAAAGCAAAGCTCTTTGGAGGAGATGGCTTTGGCGTTCGAAAAAGAAATGGAACGCGCGGCATTAGAGGATGAATTTACCGCGACACCGGAAGAAGAAGTGAAAGAAGGGGAACAAGAACCAGAAGCGACGGCGACAGCAGAAGTAGATCCATCTGAAACGGCCAACGAGAAGACGCCCGAAGAAGGAGAAGAAGAAGAAGAAGAACAACAACAACAACAAGGAGAACAAGGAGAAATAGCTAATCCGTTGGAATCGCTTACGACGACGACGACGACAATAACACCGCGTCAAACTTCGTTGCTCCGAGGTTCGACCAAACGCGACTTATCGGACACGGAGTTTTCCAAGCTTCAAAAGCTACTCGAATACAACGCCAAGAAACGCGGCGTCGACTTGAAATCATCGTCGTCCGCGGACACGACGCCAGAACAGCCTCCGAAAGCAGAACTATGCCCTTCCTCTGCCATTTACGCCGGTAAGTGCGAATGCTCCTCGTGCGCGTTGGTTTTACCGATGCCAGATATGGTTGGAACATCGCTCGGCAAAGAAATTGACTCGCACGAATGCGTCGCCAGAATGAACGCGCAATACATCGAAGTCCAGAATCCATCCGATTCGAACAAATTAGCCAACCCGAGAGATTACGGTTCGAAAACCGATTTCGTCTTTTCCAACGTCGTCGATCACACGTTAACAGATTTAAGGGAAAACTTGAACACGACGGAAGGTAAAAAGTTGAACCAAAAAGTCAAACACAAGTTTCTGCACGTGCCGTTTTGGAGACCGGCTTCGGAAGTGTTTGATTTCTTGGAAGCTCACAACGATTGGAAGACGATCCCACATGCGGTCACGAAGGAAGCGACCGATTTGTTCTCGCAGATGAAAGGTGCGGAAGGCAAACAGTGGAGTTCAGGATTCCTGGCGTACGTCATGTTGTCGAGACACTATTGCGCCAAGACGACGGTGTATTCCTATTGGAGAGCGGAGGAGGACCCGGCGAGTCAAGTGTACGTGACCAACTCGAAAGGTGGAGCGCGGAAGATGTGGAGCGGACACTCGTTCGGTGGCGAACACGAATTTATTAAAAATGCGGCGGAAAGCCACGATTTTGGAACTAGAGTACGATATTTAGACGCGCTTAAAGAAGGCGCAAATAAAGGTGAAGAAGTCGGGGGTATCACGCCTTGATTTCTACATTATCTATCATCATGAGTTGCTGTATAAACAAACTATTACTACTACCACAACAACAACAACATCATCATCATATTATTATTAACGCGAGCGCTTCCGGCCCGCTTTTCTTTTCACTTTCGCGCCTACTTCTTCTCGAGTCTTTTTCTGCTTTCCTCCTTCTCTCTTATCTTTGCGTCGGCGTTTCTTCTTCTGTCCAAACTCGGCGACGTCCACGTCTAACCGCATGGCAGCCCATTTTGCCTCGTCCCCGTCTTCCGTTTCGACCGCGTTGATTGCGTTCCTTTTCCACTTCTTTTTACTCGCGTTGCGAAGATACGCAGGAAGATGACTCAAGTGCTTGTTTGCGTCGTCTCTTTTCGAAATGGAGCTATCGTGTCGCAAGAGATTTAAGTCGTCCGGATTTTCTTCAAAGTGGGACGCGAGACGCTCGGAGTTTAAGAGTTCCACGCGAAGTTCACGCAAACGCGCGTCTTTAACCGCGCTTTTACTAATCGAGCGTAAAGTATCTTCCGCTCTGTATCGTAACGCTTCCGTAGCTTCTTTCGGAAGGCGCTCGAACGGTTTCAAAAAGTCGTCGACATCCTCTTCCTCGCGTTCATCTTCTTCCTCGTCATCGTCCTCTTCCTTCGCTTCCGCCGCTTTCGCCACTGCAGCCGCATCGGCGTATCCCTTCAATAAGACGTGATACGCTTCCTCGTCCGATGGACCGAAAAAAGTAATCGCCACGCCCGTCGCGCCGGCTCTACCCGTTCGCCCAACTCTGTGTTGATACGCCTCGAACGTCTTCGGAACCTCAAAATTAATCACCGTGTGTACCTTCTTAAAGTCGACGCCGCGAGAAACGCCAAATTCAGAATCTTTCTTCGCCGCCTGGTTCCGTTTTTCTTTCTCCTTCTTCCTTTCTTTTTTAGATTTTCGCGTTGGTTGTTCTTCTTCCTCCTCTTCTTCCTCTTTTGCATTTTCTTTTTCGTTCGCGTTACTCCCATCGTTACTACTATTACTGCTGCTATCGTCCTCCGCGGCGGCGACCAACACGTCGTGCACGCCGCGATTAAATTCCTCTAATATGTGCGCCCTCGAATTTGCCGGTAACTCCGAGTGCAAAGCCACGCACAAAACGCCAAACTTATGTAAAAACAGTCTCGCTCTCACGGCTTCGTCCGCATCCTTCACGAAGATCAAAATCTTCTTCTTACACAAACCTAAACGTAACAGCGCCATTAAATACAACAACTTGTCGTTCTTCCCTTTTTTAATCTCCAAACCAAAGTGGGTGATTAGCGGTTTCTTCTTCTTCTTCAACTCCTTCCTCATCTCCCGTTCTTCTCTTTCTTTCTGCTCCATCTCTTCCACGTCGTCGCAATCCACCTCGGCTGGTTTCGATAACAACAACGACTTCAAATTCCCAACCTCTTCGCTCGTCGTCGTCGCGCTCACCATCACCGTCTGCACGCCTTCTCGACACCTCTCGAATATGTACTTGATATCTTTCTCGTGGCCAAACGATAACAACAAATCGCACTCGTCTAAAACCATCATCTCTAACCCGTCGCCGTTTACGCTCTTCGGCGGGAAGAGTTTATCCTTCAGACATTGCGCTACGCGCGCCGGCGTAGACACCAACACGTCCGGACAGTTCCTCGCCGCTTCTCGAACCGCCGCGGAGGCGCTCGAACCTTGCGGTAACTCCCCGACGCGGTATTTCTTTTCATCGTAGTCGCCGCAGTGTTTCAAAATCTCTTGACACTCTTTCCTCACCTGCGTCGCCAACTCCCTCGTCGGCACCAAAACAATCACTCTCGGATTTGTCGTCTTCGTCAAATCCTTCTTCGTCTTCTTCTTCTTCTCTTGCAAGAAAACCTTGTGCAAACTCGGCAATAAATACGCCAAGGTTTTCCCGCTCCCGGTGTGCGCTCTGCAGGACACGTCCAAACCTTTCAATGTCAGCGGTATCGACCGGATCTGCGCGTGCGTCGGCCGAAGCAAATTCCGGGACACGCACGAACGAATCAACCGCTCGTCCAGTCCCAACTGCTCCCAAGTCGTCGTCGTCGTAGTAGTAGTATCGCGCTCCTCTTTCATCGTCGTCGTCCAACTCTCTTTTTGCTTTCGAGTTTCAGCAAAAGCAAAAGCAAAAGCAGCTCAGAGCGCGCGCAAGTATACTAAAGTGTTGTTGTTCACGTGTGTCGTAAACCAACTCTGGCGGCTCGGCGTCTGTAACCCTAAATACAACTTAAAACGGTAAAATTTCCGCGCAACGAAAAAGAAAATGCAACCACATTCAACAGAAACGATGACGGAGAGGACGACGGGAGCTTCTCCTCCTCTTTCTCAGAGCGCCAAGAGGAAGAGAGAGGAAGAGAACGAGGAGGATGCGGGTTCGTCGTCGTCGAAACTGTGCGAGTTGTGGACGGCCGACGGGGGTGTTTGTCGTGATATATGGCGAACGCACGTGGTAAAATATTTGAATCGGAGCGACCGGAAGTTCTTTTACTCGGTGAACAAAGGGACGAGGAAAGCGATGAAAGAGCTGCACTCGGGGTGGTACTTGTACTTCAAGCAACCGTTCAGAATTTCGGACTTGTCGTCGATATCGACGTTGGAAGTGGCGTGGGAGAACTACGACTTTACGAAAGCGAACGCGAGAGGGCACTTTATTCGAGAAGCTGCGGCGACTGGTGACGTGCAGTTGTTGAGATGGGTTCGAGAAGAGAAAGGCGTGCATAGAACAATGCAGAAAATCGTGGAATCGGCAGTTAAAAGCGGGCATCTTAACGTGGTGCAGTACTGCGAAGGAAATGGTTGGAATATTAAAGGAAATGGTTGGAATATTAACTACCATTTTGTTTATACGGCTGCAGAGTTCGGACACTTGGACATCGTTCGATACTTGCACGAAGAGACGGGTATTCCTCTCCGCGCAGCTGCGTCTGAAGTCGCTGTCAAAAATGGTAAGTTGGAAGTTTTGAAGTATTTACACGAAATGAACACACCTTGGGATCCTCGGGTGGCAAATTCGGCAGCGCTTAATGCGGATCCAAACTTCGAGTGCTTAAAGTTTTGCGTCGCGAATGGTTGCGCGTTGGATAGGTCGACTTTGGAGAAGGTGACAAGGAAAGGAGATCTCCAGATGATACAAATGTTGCACGAAGCCGGAGCTCCATGGCATCGCGATAATATATGGACCATTTACTATCATATTCGATCCAATCGCTTCAACATTTTGAAGTACTGTGTTGATAACGGTCTTGAACTCGATGGAAGAGCGTGTAAGCTCGCTGTCGAATATAACGATCTCAAAGGTCTTCAATACTTACGAGAAAAAGGTGCTCCTTGGGATGCAAGTTTACCAACGCTGTGCGCACGGGGAACAAAACACGTTGAATTGCTGAAGTTTTGTCTTTCGAACGGCTGTCCAGTGAATGGAGCCGATGCGTGTGCCGAAGCTTCGAGATCGGGAGGCCTCGAACATCTCAAATACTTGAGGAACGAGGGGTGTCAATGGGACCAAAGAACGACTCAATACGCAGACCGTGTTGATATTCTTCGGTACGCCGTCGAAAATGGATGCCCGGTGAACGGACCAGAGGCCTGCGCGGCCGCCGTAAGACAAGGGAGTATCGAGAAACTTATATACTTACGAAACTCTGGGTATAACTGGGATGCGAGAACGAGCTTCGAGGCGGCTGCTAAAAGCTATCTCGACTTCCTCAAAATCTGCATCGAAAGTGGATGTCCAGTGGACGAAACCGCCTGCGCAAACGCGGCAAAATGCAACAGGTTGAGGAATCTCAAATATCTCAAGGCAAACAACGCACCCTGGGATCATCGAACCGTTCTCAACGCCCGCCGAAAGGATATTTTGAAGTTCGCGCTCGACAACGGTTGTCCCAAGCCGCCGTCGAACGCTTTTTAAATAAGAGAGAAAAAGAGAGAGAAAGAGAGAGAGAAAGAGAGAGAGAGAGAGAGACAACCACCATATACTATTTTGAAATACACACGAGGCAACGATACGAGAGATACACACACACACTGCGCCTTCTTCAATCCTCTCTTAATAATAATACACGTTTGAGATGTGGTACGCGCTCGTAGTGCGCCTCGCTCTCGCGAATATTCGAGCTCTACAGGGGAAGAATTTTCGCGAGAATTCAATTCAATTCTCTCGTCAAAAAAGAAGAGCGCTCTCTCTCTGCGCACATATATATACACACACACATACGTATTACACACACACACACACGTAAACGTAACGCGCGCGAGACGAGGAGAGGGAAGAGCTTCCACGTTTATATATATAAGGGGTATCTATCATGGTGGCAAAGAAGAAGAAAATTGCAGCTTCCAAACCGGGAGCACCCCCGGCGTCATCACCCGTAACGGGAAAGAAGAAGACGATTCATGC
>Ga0209090_10001040_pt1 | contig 17743 bp, 17 predicted proteins | sample ArcticOcean_MG_C_9_FD_187432 | JGI IMG/M metagenome (GOLD analysis project Ga0209090, IMG submission 187432) | Marine microbial communities from western Arctic Ocean - ArcticOcean_MG_CB2_152 (SPAdes) (version 2) | ecosystem: Environmental > Aquatic > Marine > Oceanic | place: Arctic Ocean... | reverse complement strand
AACTTTTTTAAAATTCTCAAGAATAAGATTTGACACCAGACCATATGATATGATATACCATATGCAGAGAGAACAAAAAAATGATATTTCTTTAGGCGAGCAAAAAAAAATCTTCTTTTGTTATTTTAAAAAAAACGCTTTCTTTGCCATGAAACTTCACGTCCGCCCATATCTACATTTATTGAAATGGAGCATTTATTTCAATGCTCCAGTCCAATCGAAACTAAATCTCCTTGATGAGATCGAACTCGATGTTCCAGCATCAATGACCGTAGAAGAGATATTAAAGCTAATCTGGGATCAACAAAGTTACGAGTGTAAGGGAGACCTGGGTGCGATCGCAAATTTCGAAGGGAAAAAAGAAAGATTATTTCTCGATGGAAATGAACTCGATTCATCCAATCGACTCAATCAAAGTTGCACAGAAGACTGTGAACTTAACCTAACCTCTACTAAAGTTCAATTAATGACTGAAGGTATGTCTCATCGAATCTGAAATAATGATTTTGTATATTCTCGAGCACAGGTTGGAAAATAGTGACAGGAAACGAAACAGATTCCTCAACAGATGACCATGACTTTTAATCCAATTGCTCTTCCGCTAGTTGAACTGTTCTTTTTTCATGACTTCTCAATGCCCTATTAGTTAACGAACCGCAGGGTAATTGTCTACCATATTTTTTTTCTTTTTCCTTCCTCTACTTATGAGCTTGTTCGCGTGGTTTCGGGGAGCTCTATTCCAAAAATATTTCATTTCCTTGCCTGGTCAAAGAATGCAATAAACAAAATGGGAAAGTAAAAGTTCAGAGACAATACGGGCGAAAATATTCTCAGAAATAGGTGTGAGTATCAGTAGTTATGACCAGTACCAGGTACTAAAGTTGTATAAATTCGTACCTCTTCACCACGTCGGAGGATCTGGCTATGAAATAAAAGTCACTAGTTCTAAGATCTTGTCCTCTATAGATAAGAAGAACATTATTATAATACTCATATCTTTGGAAACAAAAAGTATTCTCAGTTTGCTCTAACTAGACCAGCGGTTCTATCCCATTCCTCAACATTCATCACTTTATCGATAGCATTTGAGTCCTTCTGAATTATTTTATCAATAATGCCATACTCAATTGCATCTTGTGCACTCATGTATAATGGCCGCTGAATATCCTGTGAAAGTATACCTTTGAGATACCTATAGTAAAAAATAATTTTCTTTTACCTTATCAATTTTCTCGGTGCTATGGCCAGTTGTTGAACTCAGTATATTCAGCATTGCTTTCTTCTGTGTTAGGACTTCCTTCCATTTAATACTAAGTTCTGTTGTCTGCTGTTGTCCAGTTGATGGAATCCTGGGTTGGTGAAGCATCGCAGTGGCATGAGGTGTCATAAACCGTTTTCCCTTATCTCCAGCAGATAAAAGAACACAAGCTTGCCCAATTGCCACTCCAGTTCCAACTGTGTAAATCTGATAACAAGAAAATCAGAAGATTCAATCTGAACAAAAAAAAACTGACCTCATTCCCAATATATTTCATGGTGTCGTATATTGCTGTTGCTTCAGTCTCAAATCCAACAACTTCTCCATCTGCGCGACTGCATCCAGTTGAATTTAAATAGATATAACAAGCTTTATTTGGATCAGTATATTGCATATATAATAGTTCCGATACGATTAGCTCAGTAACGGCTGGAACAAGCTTTAGTAAAAAAAGTTTAGAAAATAATCTTAATGGGGAATAAACATCAATACCGGCATTCCTATGTAAACTATGCGACTGTCGAGGAGAAGCGAAGGAAGATCCGGCGGGGGAGTCTTTGGTTTATGCTCATCATATCCAGATCCTGGATTTGCACTGGCAGGAGAGGAAGACGCATTCAAACCCAAACCTGTAGTGAAGTTTCGAAAATATAAGATTAGTTCATAACGCCAAACAACGAATACGGAAAGGTTTCAAAGTGATTCGCCGAATGCCAAGATTATAGTTCACTTACTACTACGGCGCACGTGTACTGCGCGCTTATCCCGTATCAAGCGTGACCCTGATATGAATTTTACTGTTCTCGTTCTCGTCACACCCTGACCGGAAACTGGTATAGCGGTATTATCTGCGTTTCTACAGGGATGAAAGTGCAACGACATTATTCAGACACAAACACTACTATTCTAACTTTGAGTAAGAACGATAGTCCTCCTTTTACAAATCTTATACAGAAGTTCTGACCCGAGTGGTGTGAAGGAAAGTACAACATTTTCTGTGTTTTCTTGCAAAAGATACACAGAACCCTAAATTACAAGAATAAAAATTTCACGAGAGCGGTAGCGCAGAACTCGTATGCTCACTCACAAGAATGATGCAGTATTTGCTTTATCCGCTATTGAATTTAAATTTATCTGGTTTGTTAGCTTTTACTTAAGCGTTAAGGAAGGAAACTTTTCTTTATGCAAAGAAAGCATCGGACCAGCTAGAAAAGGCCTACGCGGCAGATAAGATTTAACGTTTTTGTCCGTTATTCGTCTATTACTTTATGCAAAAGTTCCTGAATCACCGGTTAGACAGTCCCAAATAATACATATGCAAGGTAGCCATTACGATGTACTCGGTTTGCCAACGAGTGCCTGTTTGGAAGAAATCCGAGCTGCTTACAAGAAAAATATTTTAAGTCATCATCCTGATAAATCTTCATCAGATAAATTCGAAATGTTTCAGCGAACGAAGGAAGCGTGGAGGGTACTCAGTAATTTTGAAACGCGAAAAAGTTATGACGAGTCTTTAAATCAAACAAATTCGCGCCTGAGAGATAGAATAAAATTCTCTGATCTTGTTATTGATAGTGAGCAGACGAACTGTTTCCAGTATGTTTGCCGCTGCGGTTGCACCTTGAAAGTGAGTTGTAATGACATCAGAGATCTGAAGCATAAAGATGTTGGGGAAATCGTGATATTCTGCGATGATTGCAACTTCGAGCTAACTCTAAGTTCATGAGTGCCACCAATTTCTCACTCTTCATATATTTTACTCATGTTTACTTGATTAAAAAACTTTTACGCAGCAGAAAAGGTATCAAGTCGAAAGTTTTTGACGAAGCGAAGTTAGGTATTCCGCTGAATTTGACTGGAGGAAAGATGTGCGCACATCAAGCAAATATCTATGAATATGGTATCTATTATGAACTTGGAGAAGAACCTCGGCCGTAATTTCATGAACCTGCAGTAAGTGATGAATATAAGAACAAGAATGCCTGCTGCACGTATTACAGCGACAATCGATACTCAGTGGTCCAGAAGTACGCTGAAATCTTGTAGACCATAGATTCTTTTTAAACTGATCACCTCCAAGCCTTGCATGAGGCTTTTTTGAATAATCTTTCTTTAGTCTCAGTTGTACACTATTCTGGGGGCACAGTGCTAATGCACATCCACAGCGTGCGAGTCCATCTGCCCACGCAAATGGAATTAAATTAATGCCTCTCTCCATGTCATCTAACATATCTTCCAGAATAGTTAGACTATTAGTGTTGATCGAAATATATATTTTAGCAGTTTCCAATTCAATCCTGTGTTGAATTCTGCTAAGAGAATTTTGTTCCGTTTCTTTTTCCTCGCTTTTTGTGTGATTCATATCTTTCACTCTTGAGAATCTGTCAGACACACTTGATATATTCAATACCTCTCGAAAGCTAACTTTGTTTTTCTGAAATCCTGAAAACTGACTTAGACGAAGCTCTCTTGTCAAAAGTGAGAAGTAGAAAAAACGAAGATTACCCGCTTTGCTTCGAATTCATCGGTTCTTTGTCTTATAGAGAGAGCGAAGCACGATGTGACTAATATGTACCTATTTCATGCGGGTGCTCCTCAATATTCACACTCTTGACAATTTTTTAAGTATAGATGGCCATTATGACCCTGCTGTGTGTGGTACATCATGTACTATCACACGAAAATAACAAAATAAGGGAGTTTTATTGCCTTTCACTTTAGGGTGTGCCGACGCGGTCTCTGTTGATATCTAGGGTGGGGTGTTTGGTCTTATATTTCGAGTGAGGCCGTCGTTAGAACGACGGGTGATATTATATGTCGTGGAAAAGAAGAGTCGATCAGAGACGCGGAACCGAAGAGGGAGAATTATGGGCAGTACCCTAAATAATGTCAGTTTTTGAAAGCTGCCGACCTGCCATGAAAAAAAGAGAACATTAGAAGATATGCATCCTACAATACATATGATCATAGGTCATAAACAGATATCTATGAAAATGGGGTACTTATTTACTAGAATATTACGCTCGGAGAAGATTCACAAAACGGCAACAAAAAACCTCGAAGATATTTTTGTGAAAGATTTTTGTGAAAGTTGAAGAGAGTGTAGAATCTAAAAGAGAAAAACCAATATTTTCCGCACTTAGACCTCAGAACCAAGCTTCAATGCTTCAATCTTCTTAATCAGCTATATACACTATTCTCATTTTCACTCTTTCCTGTTCCGAGAATTCCATTAATACAAGATGAGCTCATAATATTTGATGACAAACAGTGATAATATGCGCGTGTGCTTTCAAGATATTCTACAGAAAGTATGTAGGAATTAAAAATTGGTAGCATCAGCTCAAAGTGTGATTATGTCCTACTGTTCATATCCAAACACAGTAGAAAAAACTTCTAGAACACGACTACCTTCGTCAATTGAAGCCATCGGATCTTTGCGCAAGCGATGGCGAAGACAGAGGGTAATAACTGAGTATACGTCCTCATCGGTGACAATTTTTGAGCCGCGATAAGAAGCAGCAGCACGAGCAGCACGAGTCGAAACAAGATCGCCTCGAAGGCCATCAACATCGAGCTCCGCACACACTTGGGAAATTTTAAGTCTGATTTCCATAGGAACCTCCACCTCTGGTAATAAAGATCTCGCAAGTGTGATCTTACTGATTATATCTTCTTGCTGCTCTTTGTATTTTGCACGAAACGCTTTTGGTTCGGTATCAAACTCTGTGCGCTCTTCGACAACACGAACTCTTTCCTCCGGAAGTTTGACCGTTTTGATTTGGGCATGCATTCCAAAACGATCAAGTAGCTGCGGTCTGAGTTCACCCTCTTCTGGATTTCCAGATCCAATTAGAATAAAGCGTGCCGGATGGCAAATACTAATCCCTTCTCGTTCCACTGTATTCCATCCAGAAGCCGCAGAATCTAAGAGCACATCGACCAAATGATCATCGAGAAGGTTTACTTCATCTACGTACAATATACCACGATTAGCTTTAGCTAATAAACCGGGCTCGAAAGCCTTCGTACCTTCAGTGAGTGCCTTCTCAATGTCAATGGTGCCACAGACTCTATCTTCTGTGGCACCTAGCGGTAAATCTACCATATTAATGGGTACCTTCTTTATTTCAAGCTCATTTCCAGCGCGAAAATCACTTAGAACGTCAGGAGACATCAGGTTTGGGTCAGTCGGGCTGCTCATAAATGGATCATCCTTCACTATATCAATATATGGAAGAAGATCTACCAAAGATCTTACAGTCGTAGACTTTCCTGTACCTCTATCTCCCATCACCATGATACCACCAATGTTGGGATCGATGATATTCATAATTGCGGCAAATTTCATTTCCTCCTGCCCGATAATAGCCGTAAATGGATACACAGGCCGTGCAACATTCTCTTCAGCACTGTCCGTATCATTCCCTGACACTACAAGAGGAACTGAGTCTTTTGCCTTGCATAAATCCAAAATAAAATGTTACCTTCAGTCGCGGATCTCGTGAGAATTCTTCTGCTAGTTCTATCGATCTGCTTCCTCGAGCAACTCCTAATTTGACACAGCATTAAAACAATGTTTGATACTTTCCAAATACAACGAACCTGGAGGCTTTTATTCCTATTTAGTTTAGGAAAGGAGGAGAATTTTCATCAGTTTGGAAAAGTTGAAAAAAAAGCGTAAAATCGGAATGGATTGTACCATATTTGTCGGAAAACTCGACGTAATCCACACGTTGTGAATACAAGATTTAGCAAGAAAAAACCATGCGGTCGCACTTCATCTCGAATTTCGTAGCGCGATCAGGAGGTGGAAGGATGAGAGAGACTTTAGCGCAAAAAATAAAACGCGTTGTTTCGTACCTGCGAAACCAGAGAAGGATATTAATGGTGCGGAAGTAGATGAAACAGCATGCGAAAACATTACTGAGACTTTGAATTCTTGATTTGGAACAGCTTTAATGTCGTATTGTGGTGATCTCAGCGTTTTCCTAGACAAGTTTGGATAAATAGAGGTGAAATTTAGTTTTTTCTCTTTTTGGGCAGACAGGGGCCGCAAAAAAGCCGCTGTGAGAAAAAAAAAGATCTTCTACGAAGTACCCGCGTGTAACACCTTAAATTATGAACAAAAAATCCTCTTGCCTTAAAACAAACCAAACCGCAAGCAAATCCAAGTGCTCGCTCAAGTGCAGAATATCAAAGTCAGAAGTTTTTGGAGGTTTTGATTTAACTTTCTTTAATTCTTCTCCCATTTCAATCTTAAAGTACCTTGAAAAATGATGTTCCGTTCAGTTGCGGCAGATGTGCTCTACTTGCAACGTCAAAGAACGCGTCCAGTGAGAAAGCAGCTGAAGAAAATAGTGAAAAGTCGTTCAACAAAATCTAGTGTTGGTGACATCATTACACCTGATAATCCTCTCAATGTCGTCGTTGCTGGTGGAGGACTTGCCGGTTTGTTAACTGCTATAAGCTTGCGTAACGCTGGCATGAAAGTTACTGTCGTCGAGAAGGCTAGATCATATCTTCCACTGGGAGGTCCTATACAATTGGCTCCAAATGGACTTGGTACGCTGAAAGCTATTGATGAGAAGTTGTATGACGAAGTTCATAAAGTAAGCAGACCGTTTTGGGGAACAGAAAGTGGTTTAAATGATGGTATCTCGGGCGAACCAATGTTCAAATTTGATGCAATAACAGATTTACCAGAAGAGTTCGACTTACCATTTGCAGTTTGTATAGATAGGTCTGACTTACAAAAAATACTGCTTGCAAATTTGTTAGAAGATGCCGAAGTGCAGCTAGAAATGTCTTCCACTTTTGTATCATACAAAACACTTGCATCTGGTCAAGTGTGTGTTAACCTTGAAGATGGCCGTCAACTAAAAGCTGATTTATTGGTCGGTGCTGATGGTATCTGGAGTAGGGTAAGGTCGCAAATGTTCAAAGAGTTACCTGGTGTTCGGAATGCTAAAGTGTCAGCTTCTTTTACAGGATTCAAATTGTACAGTGGTTTGCCCCTATTGAAAACCAAAAACTTCTTTACAACTGGATATTGTGCATTTTTGGGACCTGATAATTACTTTGTTATATGCCCTGATAAATTTGGTTTTGTACAGTGGTATGCTTTTGTGAAAAGCCCCCCAAATTCAGAAAACAAAATCAACTGTAAAAACTTTTTGCAGAAAGCATTTGAAAACTGGTGCTCTGAAGTTACTGAGCTCATAGAAGCAACTAATAATGATGAAATAGAACAAAGGGATGTATGGGATCGTCCCCCAAGCGTACTTAAAAGTTGGGCATCTGATAACATTGTATTAGTGGGTGATTCTTGCCATGCGACCATGCCTAATATTGGGCAGGGTTGTGGTATTGCATTCGAAGATAGCTATTTATTGGTGAAGATACTAAAGAAAGCAAAATTCAGAACTGAAATTCCTAAATTATTGCAGGTCTTCTATAGAAAGCGCATCGTTCGTACGGCAATCATTCAAGGGCTTGGGAGACTCAATAGTGAAGCAATCAAAATTCTCACACCACTACTTCCTATACGTAGTGTAGTAGATATAGTATTAGGACCAATTTTGCCGCTGATCTTTCGAATACAGTTTGCATATTGCTATTTGTTTTGCCCTGAAAAGGTAGCAGCGGATGCTAGTATAGAATTAGCAAAAGAAATGAATAATAGGCACGAGAAAGATTCGGAAGCATCGTGGTGTAGCAGTAAGGCAACACAACAAGTATAGTTATTTATTCATCTACTTGTAACTTTGGATAGAAAGAGAATATTCCCTTATATTCACTACATAATCAAGACTCGTCGAAAAGCTTCGAAAGAAAGAAGGCATCGTGAAAAGCAACGAATTTCGTCAGAAAGTACCTGGCTTTTGCGCTGTATAGCATCATTGAGTAAAGATTTCCATGCACTCTCCATCTGAAGCGTCTCGAAGTTTCCCAGGATCCAGAGTGAGTCTCTAGCACGTGTTAGTCCCACATTCATTCTACGCTCATCTGAAAGAAAACCAACACTATTCTTGCACCCCCTCACGCATGATAACATCACTATATCACTTTCTTGTCCTTGGAAGCCATCAATAGTACTTACTCTGACCTTTCTTGACGAAAACGCTCCCAAGAAAGGTTTCATTACGTTACTCAAAAAAGAGCACTGTCCACTGTAGGGTGATAATATTGTCATGGTATAGTTGTTATCCCCATTACATGACGAAATGTTCATCAGATATTTTAATAGGCACAGTATGACGATGCTTTCTGAGAAGTTCATAAGAGAGCCTTTCGTGCCATGGAACTCTATTCCTTCGCAGATGTTGAAGATGTTGTATGTATACAAAGGCCAAAAATGTAGACAAGAATGAAAATTCCTGTACTTAATTCTCGAGGCATCTTTTAGTCTATTTTGATAAAAATACATGGATGGAAATTTGCGAATATCAGGATGCATTCTGTACTGTATGGAAAGAAGAAAGTATTCCACACCAGACTCAACGAGCCTCTGAAAAAGTGAGCGTTGATACCCGTGCTTTCGCGCGCTCTCTGATACAACTACAGATTGAAGTTGCTGCGGATCACCAAGAAGAACACAATGCTTCACTCCATGAAATAACGCTACCAATAGCTCAAGCTCCGTCGATTGGGCTGCTTCATCCACCAAAACAAGATCAAATTCATGAGTAAGATTTTCAAATATCTTTCGTCCACTCGAAGAGAGTGTTCCAAAAACGATTTCAGCTTCATCTACAAATGATGCTTCAAGCTCTCCGCACATTCTCATTTCTGCAGTAGTGTCTACATCATCATTTTTTTTTTCTTTTTCCATAATATACGAACGAATCCTTTCTAAACGCGAAATATCAGCGACCAGGCGATCTCTACATTCTTTCAAGCGTATTATTTCCGCAATTCCTTCCAATTCTATTTTTGAAGCAACAGTAGTTTTAAGAAATTCGCTTCCAAATATGATCTCGATCTGATTGTTTGTGGTGGCTATTTCATGAGAAACCTGGCCATATAAATTATGCCATTGAGAAACTGTCATACTAAGAAGTGCAGAGACTTTGCTTTTCGAAGCTATGATTTGAACACTTTCCTGTATTACAGCATCATCTGCAGACACCCTTACCATTGAGGGGTAATAATGCGAACAATCTAGTTGCACAAAGCTGTCCTTCAATATTTTTATGATCATACTGTCCACAGTAGCGTTACTTGGAGCACAAAACAATATATGTGGTTTTCTCATAGTTGCATTCACATAATCTGAATACAGCTTAGTCGTGCTCGATTCAGAATCTCCATTTCTTTCCTTTAAAAGTTCAGAAACCATTGCATGGGTGAATTGAAAATACTTTTGAAATATATGTAGATGAATCATATTCAATATCCCTTTCTTTTTAATTCACAGCGTTAATAAAATGTTTTTGATAAAATAAATACATAACTTACTGCAGTATATGTTTTCCCTGTACCTGGAGGGCCTTGAATTAAAGTAAAGGGAAAACACGCCTCTGATTGCTTCAAGCTTTCCGAAATATCAACTAAAGTTGATTTTATGGCCAATGCTTGCGGTTCATTGTATGTCTTTTCCAGATATTTAGAAATTCTCTCGTCACAATTAAAGACAGTTTGCAGGGTTGGTAACTCTTTTTTCCCACTCGTACATTTTGAAGTTGGTTTCAAAATAGAATTAATTAAGTTCTTGAAGGTAAAAAAAGAATATCAGTGCAAATTTATTCGATCAAATCAATCATGTACCTTCGAAATTTTATTCATGTTGTACAGGCTCTTATAAGCTACGAGCGAGCTCGAGATTTTCCCTCCTGATATAGCCCATAACACTTGCTTCTCCTTCGACAAATTACGTAGACGTGACTCTGCCCATCGCATATCCACTTCCGCTTTGCTATTGTTTTCCTTTTCGAAAAAGTTCGGTCGACGACTCTTTAAAGACGGAAAGCGAACAGTCATAGTCTTTTTTCCTTCGTCATAAGAGATAAAAAGTCCTGCAATATGAAATTGAGATGAAATACTACTTTTCCCTAAAAAATGCTTCTCGTTTGAAAACAGTTCTGTACTAAACAACACAACAGAGCCCTCATGAAAGCTTGTGGCTATGGTACTTCGTTCAGTAGGCAATGCTAATTCAAATTCAGCCCTGATATCTCCATGGAGGCTTTGGAAGTCTTTTATGATGAATTGAAACTGTTTCTTATCAGCTATAAAACCATGTTAATTTTAATGGAGAAAGTATTGGTAGAATTTCGTACCCACAGCACGTTTATAATTGGCACGGATCGCTTCACATGTCTCTGCCATTAGAACAGGAGCGAATTTTTCCTGATACTCTTCGATCGATGCGTATGATTTCGCATGAATATTGATTCTTGCACACGTGACGTTGGCTTTCCAGGGTTCAACCTTGAAAAGTTCATATTCAAAAGCTTCTATGTTTTTCATATTTGTGATTTTCAAGTGTTTTAGAGAAGAAAAGCCTCTACAGAGAATGTGAAACTTGTTTTCTTTTCATGAACGTTGCTTAAATGGTCCATAACTAGTTCTTGAGATTACCTCAGCCTGGAATAGGTTTAGATGCGCAGGAACGCATGGTATTAGTAGAATAACTGCTCGATAATCTTGCACTTTCTTTCCGCAGTTCTCGCAAACTTTTAAAATTTCAACAGAGAAAACTTCTGAATATGTGTATCTGTAATGGTATACGCTTATACACGAACGAGGAACCAGAAATGTAATCAGACTAATTACAGGTTCTTCTATTCGTTTGTTTGCTTAGACAGAGGCGACGGAGTAAGTGAACATAGTGAGGAAAGGTTGTAGTAAAGTGGTAGTGAAAGTGAACACGATCCTCGAAAAATGGAATGACGAAATGTTAAGTCAAGCAGACTCGTACTTCAGTTTTAATACAGTTTGATACAATAGAAGAAAATACAAGTGAAGAATCTACACCACAATACGCGTAAATACCCTCAAGGTAAAACTGCGATGTACCATACACATCACTCATAAAAATTTCATAGAAATGTGAATACTGTAATACTGCGGTGGTATGCACTGTATTTAAATTATCATATATACTGTCCAACTATCCAGAACAGTCCAGATCTTATTTTTATTGCCTTCTATTCGCTTCAACGATGCCTAGGTTGCCTAAAATGCCTAGAATTCAACCATATTTCCATCATACAGTTGAACGCATTTATCATAATCAGCACTTCACAAGGGCCGGAGAATATGACTGATTTTTACTAAATAATAAACTGAGACGCTTTAATACTTTCGCGAGGTCTCGTACACTGAATATTATATGAAGACATCTTCTTTTAAATTATTAATTCATGTCTCACAGCCCACCGCACACGTTGGAAATAATATAATTTAAAGTTGCAAAAATATTTTGTGAAGAGGCACCTTCCCATTTATCCACAGCACTCCATTTTCCCCAACTGTTAACTCGAACTGGACATTTTTGAAATATCTTTCATTGAAGAGAATATCATACACAGGCGAGAGTAAGCGATGCATAAGTATTTCTGGGATTTGATAGGTGGAACCAGAAATTCCTGATGTTGCCATTTTCTCCTCGAATAGTTTGCATGAAATCTCAATTCCAGATTTTGAGGCGGTGGAAATAACTTTACCATAAACGAGGCTACCAGTCGGCAGTAAGTGCTTTGGAAATATAAGTCTCATAGGTGACAAGTATACATGATGTGTATTCCCGACATTTATTATATATTTATCTCCTCGTTTTCCAATTATAGTGCCTACGAGGAAATCCCCTATTTTAAGGGAAGGCGATAACGATGATAACCTTCTTTTTCGCATGCTTCCTTTGGTTACCTTCAGCAACCACAATACGACTTTCACGGAAGTTGAGCAGCTAGAACCCTTAACGACTTTAGCAGTGCAATTTAACCTCTTTAGTTAATCGCATAGCTACAAGATATTTGATAATTATCTCACGTAGTAACTTCTACGAAGCATGCAAGACCTGAAGACTAGAAAGCTTCTGAGACCAGCTATGAGATGTTATTAACTAGAGAACTCTTGGTTTCTTTCCCGTTGCTTGGTTTTTGGTTTGGTTAGTTAAATATAATGACTACTTTTTTATTTATTTTTTCACGTTTCAATAAAAATCGTACGCGTACTCGTAAAACGAAAAAAACCCGCAGCGACAAGTTATACTCGTATGCATATCATAGTATTTGAAAGTTCATACTGAAGTTTTCCGTATTGGTTGTGTCAATAAAGGTGAAATCGTGCGTCTATGAGATTAAGTTTAAAATACGAGAATAAAACAGAGAAGTTGATATAATTTCTTGCTTTTATGTACAATACTAGTATTTTGAGTCACGTTCCGTCTCTACTGCTGAAGTGTTTTCTTGCACACTGCATCACTGCTGCTGTTGTTGCTGATTGTATTGCTGCATGTTGCGATAGAAGGAATGAATCTAAGAGAAAAAAGTCAGAGAAAAAAACACATTCTTTTTGTCACTTACCACTTTTATGCTCGGGGCATCTACCGAGCGAGATAACTCTTCTATCTCTTCATCCGTTGGGTATGGTTGCTTCTCAAACGCTTGAAATAATGCGAGCTGTACCTTTTTTACCTGGCTTCAGAGGATTTTGTATTAAGAAAAAGAGAGCAAACCTCATCATTTTGATTACTAAACCATAATCCTGGAGTTGGGTAGAATACCTTTTCAGGAACAAGATTACCGATGTAATTGACTCTTCCTTTACCTTCTTTATCGAAAAAGGTTATTGAAGGTGCAATTGGATCCATTGGTGAATTCCAATAGGACTGATAGACCAGAAACCATAATTCTTTTTTTCTGAGAGAATTTGGAAAAGAAGCGTTTTTTTGATGATGTGCCTTTTTATGATCACAGAAATAACCAAAAAAATGGAAAGAAGAACATTTAATTAAAAATATGGAAGAAAGAGCCCCTAAAACTCCCTCAGGAGGAGATCAAGTTATAGCATTTGAAAGAAATGCTTAAACGATGAAAATGTAACTATGGTTGAGGTAGGTATACTTTGATATTATAGAACGCCCTGTGCTCATAGAGTGCACGCAATATTATCTTCAATTATTCAAAAATAGATAAGCCAATTTTTTAACCAGATGCTTCTTTAGCTAGTGAAAGCTGCATTCTACTTGTTGCATTTATTCGAAATCCTTGGAGACCGACTAGGGCACTACCTGCCTCATTAGCAGTACCGAACTTCGCAAAAGCAACACCCGGTTTCTCCTTATCTATTCTTATTTCAACAAACCCAACAAACTGCTTGAAAAGAATAGACAGCATTTGCTCTGTAGTCGCACCTGTGCATTTGACTGTTAGGTGTATTTTTTTTAAAGTATAGCTCATCTTACCTGGCAAACCTTCAACAAGCAAGGTGCTGCTTGGACTTTCAGTATCTTTCCTAGTAGATGAGCTGTTCTGCCTTGGGACCTTTTCCACAATACCTTTAGACTCATTCTTTTTATCTTTCGAGTTTTGAAGTGGGGAGCTCTGCGTGCTGATTTTGCTACTCTGAGCTTTAGTAGAATTTGCAAAAGCCAGTTTCTGACAGAATAGTATGACATTGTCGAAAAAATAAAGCAGAAGAAAGCAACAATACCATCGGTTTACTATAAAGCAAAAAATTTTGCATCGTTGCGAGTGCCTCTGATGCAACTAAATTATCACCAAAAGCTATCCAGGCTTGTCCCCGTGCCCTATAGGAAGTTGCCGTGGAAATTTTTTCAATTCTGCCGAGGTGAGAAAATGCCGCATATAGTGATTTTCTAAGTTCTATATATACTATATTAGTAACATGCAACTCGCTGAATTGAAGGACACGAAATTTTACCTGTTTCATTTACCCTCTCGTTCAAGTTATTTATATACAATGTGTAAGCTTCTTTTTCCATTTTAGTCAAATTTTTCGGTGGTCTTTTTTCTTGACTTCGTTTAAGCCCTCGAAGGAAGGATATCTATAATCTTTGAAGTCTGTTAATGAAGTATTACTTATATGTAGCTAGAGTTTAGACTTTGGAGATACACGATGAAAGGTTTGAGTTCGTCTTGAGTTCGTCTTGTTCTTATTATGGGAATACGAGCTACCGTTCCGTTTTCTCGAACTCGTATTACCCTAAACCCACATCGTTTAAAAAAGTTCACCACCCTGCTTACCATTTTCCTTTTCTACTGCTCTTTTGTTATTGTGAATTGTCTAATTGTGTCTAGTCTCTATAGTGTCTTTTTGTGTGGCCCCTTTGTCACTCTGTGCAATACAAAAAACCTTCTTTGTGTTTCCTTTAGTTTTTTTTTGTGTTTCGGTTTATTCCGCGGTATCAAATACGCGGGTGCTCCACAGCGGTATATTATGTCAGTCTGTATGTGTGTATCTCTTGGATCTTGAAATCTTGATACTTGTACCTTCTTGGAGGTTCAGCAAGGCACTAGTCGAAAGAATATTGTTCCTCAAATTAGGGCAGTAAAGAAACTGACACAAATGTCAAACTGCGAACCTGTATTCTCATCTTGTCGCTGTGACAGGTACTTGTTTTTTGCATAGAAATCTAACTTTCTTCTAAAAATTGAAAATTGTTTAGCTCACTTGGCTTGTTAACAAACAAATTCGTGCAACTTCTAACTAGTAATGTTGGAAACATGGACCTTAATCATGCGGTGACCACACTGCAAGTGAAGAAAAGAAGAATGTACGACATAACAAACGTGTTGGAAGGAATTGGCTTGATAAAGAAAATATCAAAAAATAGCGTGAGTTGGGTTCGTGACACCACGAGGACTGAATACATTCAGTACACCCCTCAATTTAGTTTGATATCAGAAATCGTACGTATCAACGCTTGTATGCAATTTATTTCAATTTAGTTGATAGGAAGAGCATTTGGAACAGCACATAAAGAAACTTAAAATTCTTCTACATTCGCTTGTTTGCAGTAAAACGGTTGGTCTATTTTCGACTCAACGTCTAATTAAACTTTTCACTTTAGGGATATTTATTTCTTCTTAAAGAAGATGTTAGAAGTGTTGCAAGTCTGAGGCACTCTACTCTTGTTGTCGTGAGATCTCCTTGCGGAACTGCCCTTGAAATACCTGATCCTGAGGATGATAAGGATTACTCCAAAAGACATTTTCACTTCTTCTTAAGCTGTATTATGGGTAAAATTGAGGTTTTCTTAGTACCTTCTGAAGTTGCAGCAGATCCTCCTCTAGAACTGGGTAAACTAAAGAAAATACGTCTGAATTCAATTGTAGATAATCACATTGAGAGTGTTCCGCAAGACTACTGGTCTATTGAAGAAGCGAATGAAAATGCAATTGGACTTGTCGACTTATTCACAAAATAAACCTGAGCTCAGATTTCTTTATATCTCTTGTCAAACAGTTTATATTCTCATAAATATATTTATACGTTTTATTTACATCGTAGCCTATTTGCATCGTCCCTCATCGAAAACTCAAATTATGAAACAGGAATCTGTAGGAACATTTTCTGTCTATCACATTTCTGATCCTGCTTAACAAGGGATGCAAGAAAGCAATTTAACACGAAACGACAGATTTTTTTCAACTCTGCGGTTGGGCTAGCCCTGAAATTCGGATTGAGTTTTGAAGTCACAGTAAATCCATGTAGACAAACGAGATGTCGGAACGTGAACAACTTTTCTACGTGACCTGCATTGACTAAATTTTGCAGGTAGTTACAAACTGAATCCAGAACTGCCTCTGCTTGATTTTCGTTCTTGAGTATTTGCACATGGTGATGAATTATAGAATCGTCATGTATATTCCAAATATCTCGAAGTTTATCAGATGTATGATAACCCTGCTGTATCTTCAAAATCTTCATAGAAGAATTTAAGATACAAATAAGTGAAACCAAATATGTTGAAGGAAACTTGTTCTTATTTTTTTTTAAAGAACTGCAAGTTTGTTCCAAAAGACTCTCAGATTTTGTCTTAAAGAATAATTCACGAATAAGAAAATTACTCACGTCCTTCTCAACTTGAGTGCCAAAAACAGATAACTTTTGAATGATTGATAGTATTTCTACAATTGCGCCACAAACTAAATTCGCTCCGTAATAATCTTTTTTTTGTTCTAAGGCTATCCACTCCATTCTTAACCAGTGAATGAATGAAGATTCAAAAATGTCTGCTACTGCTTGTATACTTGTCTGCATTTTGCGTTCACTGCTGTGATGGAGTAATTTTGAGAGAATTTGTAAACCACAAGTTGAGAACTGTAACAGATTATAACATCTCGTTTGCCATTCTGTAGCTCTTTGGTCAAGATCCCCACTTGTTCTCACGATATCTCTCCATGCATGATATATGAACGATCCAAAATGTGTAGATTCTAGTAGAATGTTCCAAAAACATGATGCACCATCGTCAAGTAAATATGACGTTTCTTTGTGAGTTGCACGTTGATTGTATTGTGATGTCATTGTACCTTTCATCAATTTGTTTTGGTGAAGCATACTTACCTGTTCAAATTTCCCTTTAAACCTATATGACTGAAATTTAAAGTTCAAAGCTATCTTTAAATCTGCGGTCTTATTTTTATCTTCACTAATATCTTTAGCACCATCCAATTCTGCAATAATTACCTGCGGTGGGATGCCTCGAAATAATAGCTGCAGAATCTCGATAGTTAGAGCCATGTCTTCATGACTGAGAATTTTCTTATGATTCTGCACCAATACTAGTAAAACATCCAAAAAGCCATATTTCAAGAGACAGGAGGAAAGAATCCTCTTAACTCGAGTGTTATTTTCTTCTTCTGCGATTATTAACAAGTTCCGATAAAATGTTAAAACCAGCTGAAGAGATTTTGACTCGCTATTTTTGAAATTTGCTCCTCCAGTTGACTCTAGTTGCTGCAGTGGTTCTATTATTAAGCCTAAGACTATCGCAAATATGTGTTCATTTTCGATAAGAGCATTCAACTCGTTAAGATGGGCCCTATTTTGCTCCTGCACATTAGTTGCACTCTTTTCAGTGGGCAATGTCAAGAATGCTATCAGTTTCACTTCAAAGAAAGGTGAGAACATATTGACAAATGAATGATTTTGTGAACTCACCTGCGTGGTAGACCAGATTCCGTTCCTGACTGTAAGTAAGTATAAGTGGAATGAGATCTTTATGCATGATATTCCAAGCTGACAGCTGGAGCATCACATATCTCTCACTCGTTGAATCGCGACGTAGAAACCGTATTAGATCTTGTAGAGTTTCTTCGAGCAAAAACTTGATGAGAAGGTTTCGTACAACAAAAATTCAAATAAAATACCGAGACATTGGGAATCTTTTACGTATACATTATTCTGTCTTATCCCGATATTGGAAGTAAGACTGAGTAGATGCGCTTCATCCATTCCGTTGCGAGAATTGAGGGAGGATGTCAAATATTCGTATGCGTTTTGATGCAA
>Ga0209090_10001037_pt1 | contig 17758 bp, 17 predicted proteins | sample ArcticOcean_MG_C_9_FD_187432 | JGI IMG/M metagenome (GOLD analysis project Ga0209090, IMG submission 187432) | Marine microbial communities from western Arctic Ocean - ArcticOcean_MG_CB2_152 (SPAdes) (version 2) | ecosystem: Environmental > Aquatic > Marine > Oceanic | place: Arctic Ocean... | reverse complement strand
AGGCTCTCCACGGGAGAGGTCTTGGACGAATCGTAATTATCATCATCATCATCATCATCGTTGGGTGAACCAATCGCCATCACCGGCGGCGACGGAGGCGGCAGTCTTCTTCGCGAAGAAGAAGAAGAAGAATGAGAATCAGACGAATTCGCCATTTCTTTCGAATTTCAAATCTCTTCTCTTTTCATCTCTCTCTCTCATTTTTTTGCGCGTCGCGTGTTACGAACATCTCTCTTCATCTCTCGAAATCGCTGATGATGATCTTGTTTTTATTATTATTTTTTGAAAAGGGAGTGAGTGTGTTTATTCTGTCGCAATTTGTCGAGAGTAAGTAGTTTCTAGTGCAGAGTTTTGAAAAAAGAAGTCTGTGAAATAAATTTTTGTTTGTGAAAAGCAGCAAAACAGAAGGAGCTTTTTTAGGTATTTTTTGGGCTCTTTCTTCACAACAACAACAACAACAGAATAAAGAGAATTATTGAGAGAATCGAGAGACCACGCTTCATCTGCTTTATATAAAGTATTGGGTGGTGGTGGTTTCTTTTTTACACGACGCGCCAACACGAAGACGCGCGAATATATGATCACCACTTTGTATTCGACTTTAAATTCGCCGGCGGCTTTGGCGACATCATCTCAACAACACCAACGTTCTTCCTTTACTACGAGAAGAATGACGATGAGGAAAATGTTTGGGAAGAATTTGACGATTTTAGACGCCGCTTTTCGGAGGCGTTTTTGTTGCAGTAGTCACGGTCGCGCGAACAGTAACGATGCGTCGTGGTGTCGTCAATGTTGTTCTTCTTTATTAAGCGGAGGAGGAAGTGGCGGGTTGCATCATCATCGAGAAAAGAGGAGCGCGTTGAATACTAATTATTGTTCGCGTTGGAAGAGCAAAAGTAATAAAAACGAACAACAGAGGAATACTAGGACGAAGAGCTTTAGGAACGAGGCTTTTAGCGGGTATCAGTATTCTTCGGGGTACCACCAAACGAGACGAACAACCCACGACGCGAGTTCTTCACCGTTCGCGGTGCACGCTTTGTCAAACGACGACGGCACGTTATCGTCGCCCTCAGGAAAAGAAGGTGAAGAAGAAGACGATTCAGACGACGACGACGAAAAGGGCGGGTATAACAAAACGAAACATTGGAATCCTACGAAGCACACGAGCAATGGTTTGAGCAACGATGATAGTAGTAGCAGTGATGATAGTGAACACGCAGAGCTTATGAAGGAAAAAGAGGGTGGCGTCGCGCAGCGACGAACACCGGGAGCATTAGAATCGATTGAAGGGAACGTCTTTCGCGACCGCGAGCGTTTAAAATCGGACAAAGATTTCGACCGCGTGAAGAAAACAGGAAGAACGTTGAATTATTCTTGCATACGAATAAAAGCGGCGCCTAACGATGGCATACCCGGCGCAACTGGATGTCACCGAATTGGCATCGTCGTCCCGAAGAAACAGTTGAAACGCGCCGTTGATAGGAACCTGTGCAAACGACGCGTTCGAGCCATCTTTCGAACGAACAAAGACAAGTGGCCGAAAACCGAGAGCGGTTCACATTTAGATTTCGTCGTTTTTGTGAAACAAGAAGCGTTAGAGGGCGGTTTTAAGCAGTTGGAGAAAGAAATGTTCTTATTTGCGAGCGATTACACCGAGCGGGAGATGAAATCAAAGACGAGCAAATCCAGGAACGCGGCGAAAGTTGTCCGGAATACTAACGCGAACGCTAGCGCTCGAACCGCGCAAGCGAGTAACGATAACGATACCGTAAGGGCGAAGAAAGAGAACGGCCCGACAAATAACATTGCTCGATGATCCGTTCGCGTGTGCAACAGAACTTAGAATAGAATGTAAAAATAATATAATCCGTAGTCGCGTGTTAGTAAGACATCAGCCGATGAAAAAATGTGCATCTTCGCGTTGATACAAAACGCCGTATCATCTCTTTCCCAAGGCGAGAGAAGGGTTTCACCTCAACACTTTGAGTCACTTTTCTTCATTCTCGAGACGCGAATACAAATACAACGAATGTTGCGTAAAGTCGCGTCAAACCTCGCGCGCAATGCTTTGCTGCACCGCACGCGCACGAACGCAATCGCGTCCACCTCTTCTTCTTCCTCCTCCCAGTTGTTTCGATCGTCCTCCTCGTTCATGAATACGAACAACATCAACAACAAACAGATTTCAACCTCGTCGTCGAACGCGTTCGCGGAAGAACAACAACAACAACAAGACGACAAAATGAGAGAAGACAAAACGCGATACAACAAATCATCTGGCCCAGTCGCGAAACTGATCCACTTGATTTTCAAGAACCAACCGATCGATTCTCAGAAACTGTATCAGCTCGCCGTGGAAAACGCGGTGGAAATCCACAGCCGCAGACACATGAAAATTTTGCTCCAATCGATAAAGAGTCGAAAACAGTTTACTACGAGCGAAAACAAAAACAACAACACCGAAAACAACAAAAATAAAAAGAAGAAGAAACGATTCGATGGTTTTATAAAAGCGGCGAGACCGTTCGACGCTTCCGGGAAAACGACGAAAGTGACGTACACGTTTAGCGTAGAAGAGAGAGGGAGGAAGCACTTAGAAAAGTTGGGATTGATTGAGGCGCGGGCGGAAGAAGAGGGGAATAATAATAAAGGCGAGTAGTTTTAAAGTAGTAAAGTCAAAGAGAGTTTTAAGTTTTAAGTTTACACGCTACTTTCTACGCTTGGACAAACCGCTCTGGCTCGTTTTCATTCGCGACCGGGTTCGGAATAGTATTATTAACATCGTCGTCGTTGGTATAGTTTTTCAACGTCTCCGCTTCGGCGCATAAGCTCTCGACCAACGCCGCCGCCTGTCTCGCCTCCGCTTCGGCATCTGCGGCTTCTCTTTCCGCCAGTTCCGCTTCATTTGCAGCTAACTCGGCTTGTTCGAACGCCTCTCGAGCTTCGCTCGCGGCTTGCTCCGCGGTTAAGTACCGTCCGTCGTAATAAAATACCGGCGGCAACTTCTCCAACTCTTCTTCGATTTTCTTGCGTTGCGTAGCTTTGGACATTTGCTTTGACTGACCGTTCTTAGCGCGCCGTTTTCGCCGTCGTTTCTTCGTGGATCCGCTATCTATCCCGTTCTCGTTGCTATTCGTACCTCCTTCTTGTTTTGTATTCTCTCCATCTTCTTGCGAGACCACGTCTTCCTCCTCCCCTTCTTCTTCTTCTTCTTCCTCTTCTTCTTCTTCTTCCGAGGACTCTTCTTCCGATTCGCTCTCGTCCTCGTCCACGTACTCATCTTCCTCGGTATCTTCCCTGTTCCTATTCGTAATATTTTTAATCGCTTTCCCGTTGACATCTACCAAAGCCACGTACTTCATGTGTAACCTTCCACTCGTATCTCCGGGAACAGTCACTCGATCTCTCCTTACCTTACCTTCCTTCCCGAGTTCCGTCAATCTTTGCGGCACTCTTTGCTCCCTCGCGCCTTTACACACCTCGAACAAACCGCCGAACCGATACTTTCCAATCAGCCCGTCCTCCTCCTCCTCTCGAAACTTCTCGATGCAATAATTGGCCACTTGATCGATGGTCTTTCCGTCCCTCTCTTCCAACGCGTCTTCGTGCGCGTCGTACTCTAAATTCAAACACTCCAATATATACCGGTCCAGCGCTTGCGACAACGCGTTCGTAAACGGTTTCAACTGGTACTCTTTTTCTCGCATCTCGTTTTCTTTCTTGTTCGAATCGTACGAGTGTCGAAAGCGAGGCGCGCGAAACTGTTCGTTCTTCTTCACGATTTCATTTTTGATCTTCTTCGAATCCTTCTCGCGAGATAACTTCTCCCAGTGGTTCTTCAACTTCGCTTTGACCGTTTTCATCTTTTCACTCGTTGTCATCTTTTTACCACCATTATTACCATTGCCACCACCACCACTCTTCCTCGACGACAACCCCGAAGGAAGTTTTTCCCGTCCCCCCTTCCGTTGCTGTTGCTCTTTCTCCTGCTCTTGAACGTCTCGCGAAAGTCGATGCCAGGAATATCGCGAATCGTTGCTCATTTTCTTCCACTTCCCAACTCCGTATTTCCGTATCGCAGCAAAGAATTCTCTCTCCGTTTCCGGGTTTTCTAAAGAGAAGACTAAGGAGGACTTTTCGTCCTCTAAATCGGAGGACAACGAATCATCATCATCATCAATCATCATCATCCGTCAAACAAAAATCCTCCTCCTCCTCCCAAGTTCTTGTTTTTGTGTCTCTTCTTTGTCAAAATTTTGTGAATTGTGGTGCAGAAGCAAAAAAAAAAGAAAAAAGCATCGTGCACTCAAAAAATACGCGCAAAAGAGATATGTCCACGCACGGATACCCTCGCTTTTTTCTCGAGCAGCATTTTATCTCGATGGATTCGAATAAGATGATGAAACGGAAACGAGAGGAAGAGGAGGAGGAAAAGGAAGAACTCACGAACAGTCCGTTGTTTGTGTTTCTGAGACGATATACAGATATCGTGGAGAGGTTTGTGTTTCCTCTTTTGACGAGCACGGAGTTACGTTTACTCTCTCGAGTGAATAAAGAGATGGAAAGTGTGGTGAAGAACGGACGAGTTTGGACGTCGAAGAACCGGTTGTCGGATCGCAAGTTTAGCACGCAGTTGAGAGCGAGAGATATACAGACGAGAGAGATGTTGAAATACGCGTGCGAGAGGAACGAGTTACAACCGTGTCATCGATTGGTTGGCTTTTTCAGTGGGCGTGGGCAGTTGGAGTGCGTGAAATATCTCTTGGAGGAGGTTTTTCGAAACACGTGGAGGCCTGTGGATCGAAGAAACGCGTATGGGACAATCGCGGCGGCGCAGAACGGGCACTTTAAGTGTTTGAGATATTTAGTGGAAGAAGGCGGGTGTTACTTGAACGAGAGAGTGTGTTCGGAGGCGTGCGGGATTGGTTCGTTGACGATGTTGAGGTACTGTCGAAACCATTTCGCGCCGTGGAATCACAGGTGTTTGGAACGCGCCGCTTTAGGTGGGCACAAAGATATAATCATGTTTCTTTTGAAACACGACATCGATCGAAGGTTAATTCAATCCGCAAATCCTGCTATTTTCGCCGCTGAAGGGGGGCACTTGGACCTCGTTCAGATTTTCTTCGACCTCGGCGTCGTTTTTGACGAGCGCGTCGCGGAACAAGCTTCGGAGATGGGGTACCTCGATATTTTGCGATTCGTCGTCGAAAAAGATTTGCCGTGGCACCCGGTTAGCTGCATGCAAGCGTGCTCACGACCGTCCGAATACGTACGAGACGAGTATTACGACCAAATCGAGGAGATTAAAGAACGACACGCGGGATGTCGAGAATTTATTCTCAGTATCTTTCCGATGATGCCGCTCATGGACGACGGCATCAACGATATCGACGACGAAGAGGAGGAAGACGTAATGGACGAAGAGGACGACGGAGAAGATGTCGATGATCCTATCCTTTGAAAGAAAGAAAGAAAGAGAGAGAGAAAACAAAAACAAGCCATATCAGTATCTCACAAATATAAATACATATACATCGCACATTCGTCATAAAAATCACTTCTTATTTCTTTTACCACCACCACTATTACCCTTCTTATTACTATCGTTCATGTCCCTCTCCGCTTTCTCCATCTGTAAGAATAATTCGTCGTCTGGACCCGATGCCAACTCTTCGTACACTCTCTCAATCGCCGCCTCGACGATTTCGTCCGGCTCTTCCATCACAGCCTCCTGTCTCAAACCGTTACTTTCAATTTCTTTTGTTACAATCAACACGGGATTTAACGGCGCATAGACTAAATACCGACACCCAGTCGCGTCGCTGTCGAAAGTCACCAACTCCGTCGCTTCTTGTGGCGCCTCGTCTCGCCCTTGATCCAACTCTAAACAATCGTCGTAATCCGCGCGAATCGGTCCTCTCACCGTAAAGCACAACGCCGACCGCTGCAACAACAACCCTTTCTTCGCCAACGCTAATTGCATATCCGGTAAAATCTCGTTCAACTCCTTATCGTCGATGTCCGATAAGTCTTCGTCTTCGCTGTTCGCTTCGCCTCGCAAGACATCGATCGGAGCGTCCAACGGTAACACCACGCAACGAATATTCCCACTTTTATCCGTCACCCGAGCTCTCAACATGCATTGCAAAATTCGCGTGCCGCTGTTGGACTCTTCAACGACGTCGATTAAAGGCATCGCGGGCGTTTTCAATCGCTCGTCGCCGTACGCGTTCTCAGAATCCACAACTCGAGCGCGCATTTTGAGTGTCTCTTCTCCTCTTCTCTTCTTAGTATTGTTCTCATCGCGATGATGATGTTGAAAACTTCTGACGGCGCGACAACTGAATTCTGTTCGTCTCGTTCCCCGCTTGGAGGAGGAGGATTTTGAGAAGGTACATCCCGCGAACGAGGACGATGATACTAATACTAATAACGACGACGACGACGAAGTCATGATGATGATGTTTTTTTTCTTCTGTGCGCGTACTACCAAGCGGGTGTGTTTGAGGACGAATGGAGTGAAGAGAAGAAGGGGAAAAAAGAGGAGAACTTTTTCTCGCTTGATGGGGGACCGTTTGGTTTTCAGAGAAACGCTTTAAACGCTTATTTTTCGCATGTACATGTCGTCAAAAATAGTTTTGCGTCGTATGAGAAGACACCAATAATACGAGGTTATCATCATCGCTAGATAAGAGAACTATGGCAGCAACGGGCGGAAACATCACGGCTCCGTGTCACTTTCAAGAGCAAGATCAGCTTTTGGCGTCTTTGCAACACACGTGCGACAATTGTGGCGGACGAGATCATCTGATGAAATGCAGCCGGTGTCACACGGCGTTTTTCTGTTCGGTGAAGTGTCAAAAGACGTACTGGCCGTTTCACAAGGCGTTTTGTCGGAAGAACGACTTCGCGGATGCGACGGAAGGGACGGAACCGAAGTTCGCGAGGTGGATGCGAAGTCACGGGAAGCAAGCGGTTTTGAAAGATGGTGAGTAGTCACTTTGAACTTTTCGTTTTAGAAATTTACGAGCAGCAGCTCTTTCGCGATGTATATTAATAATAATAATAATATACTAAACATTTCTCTTCTCTCCTTCCCAACAACACGCATGAAACAGACGAGGTGGACCGTTTAGAGCGTAAGGTCGTCAACATGGAAGACATGTATGGTCGCGCGAACCCGAAACCAGAACCGCCGAAATTCGATGCGGAAGACATGAAGAACATGCGAGAGGCGGAGGAAACAAGATTATTAAAGGCGAGGGAAACGAGCAAGAACGAGTTGTATTGGCAAGAGATTGAAGTTGAGAAGTGTTTAGGTTTGGAGACGGAAACGATTAAATGGAAACAAAATCAAACGTACGTGGAAATCTTCGTACGGTTGGACGGTTATGCGGGTGGAATGAGCGCGCACGAATCCGCGAAAAGTGAGGACGTTCAAGTGGACATGTCTCGATCGAGATTGAGCGTTCGCTATAAAGACGACGTTATCATCGACGATAAGAAGTTGTACAAGGACATTAAAGTTGAATTGTCCACCTGGGTGATTGTCGACAACGTTTTGGAAATTTGTCTGTTGAAATTCTGCAGACGAGGTGCGGGATACGCGGGAGGGAAATCCAACGCGGATACCTTTTGGCGCGCGCTCTTTTCGGACGAGTATTTGAACGCTTTGCGAGTGGAAGATTCTAAAGTCCATTTGGATTCAACATCGTCACTAACCGAAGACGACGTGAAGAAATCGATACCAGAACAATACTACGAAGCCGAATTTGACGAGAACTACGGCGTTCGCGTCGGGAACAAAGCGAGACACTCCTCGAATCGACCGATGGTCGCCCAGAACAAAAACAGACGGTGATTATTTTATCGCGGGTGTGAATGCAATATTGAGCGCGGCATTCTCGGTTTCTAAAATACTAATGTTACATGCTAAAATTACTAAAGTTCGCCAGCATCTGATATCTGTATCTGTTCTTTGCAATGTTCTAATCTCACTCTGTTCCGTCCTCCAATTCTTCTCATCGTCGCCTCTCGCTCGCCTTCGGTTAACTTATGCCAATTTTCAATGCGTTTCAACCTGCAATCCGATTGCACTATTACCGGTCCTAACTCGTCCAGTTTGACGGTTTCTCCAAATTTAATTTTCCTTGCTGGAATGCTTTTATTATCGATGCTGTTGCTTTCGGTTGAAAGCGACGGAATACTGTTGTCCTTGTTGTTGTTCTCGTTGTTCTCGTTGGTCGCCGCGTCGTTCTCGTCTTCACACATCACCCCTAACAACATCAACAACATTCCGAGAAGAGAGAACGCGAAAAGAAGATGAAAACGTTTGTACTTCGTGCGGCGAGAATACAAAACGCTACAGCAAGTCATCACCATTCTCTTCGTATCACTCTTCTTCCAGAAAATTCCTCAAGCACGTCTCGATTGAACCGCTCGCCTCTTTTAACAAACGAGTTGCAACCTTCTTCTCGACTTCTAAAACGCGTTGGATTTCCGAAACCGATTTCGAATCAACTTTAATCAAAGAGAGCTTTTGCGCGCGCGTGGCTTCTGCTTCCAGCTCTCGGTTTCTTCTGGCGATGAAGAGGAGTTCTTTTCTTTGCTGCGAAAAGGACGGATGGCTTTTGCTTTGAATAGAAGGCGGTGTTTGGGTGGAGGACATGTAGAGCGCACCAGCGAATTTTAGGGGTGTGCTATTTATGACGAAAGACTATGTGATGCTGTTTTTACATATAACTTTATAAAACGACCGATTGCACGGACGGATCGAACAAGTCTCCCAAGAAACATCGCATCCCGGCCAAGCACTGTTCGCAATCCCCATTCTCTGTGGGTTCAAACATTTGGCGTTCGCCGCAAGCGCACGCGGCGTGTTTCCCTCTCGAGACGGTGATATCGTCAAACCACGCTTCGCCTTCTTTGCCTCTCAACATGCCGTATACTTGGATAGATTTGATGGGCTTGTCTTTGGTGATGAATGCGGCAGCTCGTTCCCAACCGTGCGTTCCAGGGTTGAAAGGAACGTTGAACCCCCAATCGTTGGAACCGTCAGAGTACCAGATGTCGACATATAAGGAGTACCCGGCATCTTTGGTAGTACCGGAAACGTCTTTGGACTTTGACCACATTTTTACCAATAGCGGTTCTGATTTAATTTGGTTGATTTCGATGAGTTGAGTGAAACCCGAGGAGGCGTCGTCGTTGTCGTTTTCGACGTGCGCGCACGGTTGCGGTCCAGAACCGGAGCGGGATAACGACTGTGCTAAGTTATACCCAGATCCAAACGGGTTCCAATAATCTTTTTGAGCGTTAAAGTTGCCATTTTTAGCTAAATTGAATTCACCTTTATTCGGTAATGGCTCGGACGGATCGCCGCACGGGTTGGTAGTGGCTATTTGCAACAGCGCGTTCATGCGTTGCATTTGCTCGGCGACTAACGAAGAGAGTTCGTGAGATTGCTCGGATTTTAAAAGTTTCCCAGCCAACGTTCCTTCGTTGATATCGTGCATTTCTTTTTCAGATTTCCAATACGTGGGTGTCGCTTCGACTAAATGCGCGGACACAACTTTTGGATCGCCCAACACTTTTTGCTCCAATCTGTGCTTTACCAATAAAATCTCGTTGAAATACGCGTCCCGAAAGGCGCCGTTGATGGCTTTCACCGCCTCTGGATACTCCTCCAACGCTTCGTGTAAAAGTGCCAATCGATAATACATTTGCCATATGTATCGTTTTTCCGAGGTTGTTAAATTCAACGCGATTTTCAAATCATCGATGGCTTCTTCGTATTCCATTTTCTTCGTCCTTCGCAACGCTCTCCAAAAGTACGGCATTGGCTGTAAAGGAAACTGTTGCATTTTCTTCTCCAACGCTTTTAACGTGTCTTCGTGCATGTTTTCAATCGTTTCGTGGTCGTGAAGTAGTTGCACCGGTTCGTATAATTCAACGTGGTTCGTTCGAACCATCGCTTTCGTTTGCTCTAAATACGCCGCAAACATCTTTTTGCGCATGGACGTGCCTTTATGATGGCGATAGTAAAACGTAATTTCCGGTACAAACCGGACGATTGGGTTAAATTTCGCCGCGTTCAACCAAAAGTTCCAATCTTCCAAACCCCACGGGATACCTGGATCGTACCCGCCAACTTTTCTCATCAAATCAGCTTTCATTAAAACCGAGGCGTGAAATTTGTTCCAGTGCGAAATGCCGACGATGGAGAAGCCTTCAGGGAAACACCAATCAGACGAGACCGCGTCAAAGTTGCGCATACACCCGGGGATAATGTCCACACCTCCAGTTCCAGTGTATCCTCCCGAAATAGTTGTTGCGATATCACCTCCGTTTCCGTGCTCTTCCTCCACCAGCTCTGCCGCTCGACTCAAATAATCTCTCGCTAACAAATCGTCCGAATCCAACATGCACAACCAATCGCCTCTTGCGTATCGCATCCCGACGTTTCTAGCATCCGCCAACCCCCCGTTTCGTTTGTTAATCAATCGGATTCTTCTCTTCCCATATTTATCCATCAAATTTGAGGCTTTTGCCCACGAATCATCCGAGCTACCGTCGTTAACGATGATCAATTCCCACCGCTCGTACGATTGCGCCGCGACTGATTTCACCGTCTCGTCGATGTACGCGCCTTGATTATACGCCGCCATGACAATGGAAAAGAACGGTCTCGAATCTAAAGCGACGTCTCTGTTCGCTGACGGCGTTGATTTAATCTCAATCGGTTGCCCAGTCGTCTCGTAATTCCACACCAACAACCCGCCTCCTATTCCTCCATTATTATTACTACTACCACCGAAATGCGCCTCGACGTTTCCGGATTGTTGCAAGTTATTCTTTTTGTTACTACTACTACTACTACTACTACCACCACTCATACCTTTCGCCTGAAAATCCCTCAGCTGCATTTGCATCACTTGGCTCTCTTCTTTCATCGTCAACATCTGCCTTTTCGCTTCATCGAGCTCCAATCGCAACTTCGTCGTCAATAAACTCCTATCCTGTTCGTCCTCATCCTCCTCTAAAAGTAAATCGTACCGCGACGGCGTTTGTTGTGTCTCACTCTTCTCCTCGTTGCCATCCAACGCACCACCACCACTCAATCCGTCGACATCTCTTCCTCCACTTTTCATCTTGTTGTAATAATACGCGCTCGAACACACGTGCACGAAAACAAACAGAGTGGCACTAATCGCTTTCCATCCACCATTATTACGTTTCCCTTTCGATTTCTTTCTCTTCAATTCCTTCTGATACTTCTCCCCGGACGTGGCGTGTAACGGTAAACCACCACTCCCACCACCACCAACACCTCCTCCTCCGAGCGGAGTTTCCACGTGGTGTAAACTTTTCAAATGCGCGCTTCGCGAGCGCGGTAAGCCCCCGTTATTAGTATTGGCAGAAGCGCTTTCGCGAAGCATTTTTTTTTACTTTTACTGAAGCATTTTGAAGGGAAATTTTGAGTCCATTTTAATTTACCACACAGCTTTTACCTAATTAAAAGAGATATATTCACAATATGATTGATGATGGTGCTCTTGGGACAGTGTTAAAAGAGTCGCCGAAATCAGCCATGAAGAAGAATATTAAGAGGAAACGAAGCGATGATGATGATGATGAGCCCAAACGCGATTGTACTATCGAGTGTTTGGAGAGGAGGAGCGAGGAGGAGGAGAATGATGATTTTGATGATGATGACAACAACAGTTGTGGAGAAAAACGCGGTGTGTTGTCGGTGAATGTAGAGAACGAGGAGAAGAAGATAAAGAAGATAAAGAAATCAGTAAACTTTTCTCTGAATCATTTAGAAGACGTAGCCGGAGTAGCGGACGATATAGACAGAGAAGCGTGGGAGTTACCGAGAACGTGCGATGGCTGCGGTTTGTACATATTAGGCGAACGATGGTCGTGTGGAAAGTGTTTAGAGGAAACCGAGGAGGAGTTTGATTTTTGTAAAGCGTGCTTCGTGGCATTTATGGAGGTAGAAAGTAAAGATGGTGGTGGTGGTGATACTAGTGTTGGTAGTAAGAGTCGTAATACTATGAATAATAATCCGTGGGGTAATATCGATGGCGGCGGTGCTGTTCAGTTGACGAGGGCGGATTTACATAAACACGATTCGAACTCTTTTCTCAAGTTCGACGAGGAAAACGAAGAAAGCATCGCCAACGTAGAGATGAAGAAAGCAGTGGAGCAGTAGATTATATTTAGTTCATAATACCAAGTACTTTTCAACACTTCTCAAAGCTCTTCGGTTCGTATGTCTATGCTCGCTAAGGCGTCTACGACTCGAGACCACAATTTTTCATCCACGTCTCGAGGTCTCGTGCTCGTGTCGATGACGCCAGTTTCTCGGGTAACTTCCGACGCGTTCAATAACTTCATCAACGTTTTTGTCTCGGCTAACATGACGAAGTGTAACGCCTGTCTCGAGTGCTCTAGTTTATTTCTCAAGTCGCGCTCTTTGATTTTCATCTTGTTCTCTTTCGCTTGCACGTCCACTTCGAGGCGAGCTCTCGTTTCGACTTCTTCGTTGACTTTGACTAACGCATTGGCAGCATCCAACTCAGCCGCTTTCACGCGGTCTTCGCACCGCTCCAACTGTCTCTCTAAACTTTGCACTTGCATTTTCATCGCTCGGTTTTCTGAGATTGCCGCCGACTCTTTCCGCTTCAACGCCATCTCCGCGTCTGTTTTCGCGTTGCGAACGGCTCTCTCAGCTTGAAATTTCTCCTCTTCGGCTAATTTCAACGCCTCTCTCGCCGCTCTGTGCGTTTTTTCCAACATTTCCAAGTGTAAATCTGCCGCTTGTAACTTTTCTTCCGTGAATTCGTGCTCTCTTTTGAGTTTATCGAACGCATAAGATATGTTTTTGTTCTCATCGCGAAGCGCGTTGGCGTCTCGAATCTCCTTTTCGAGTTCTTTTTGGAGGGTCCATCGAGTAGCGTCTAATCGTTTCAATTCCTCCGAACGCTCGTACTCTTCTTGTTTCCGCTCGACTTGTTCGTACCGTGTTTGCATTTCTGTCTTTACGCCACCTTGATGGTGATGTGTTTTCTCTTCGTTATAGTTGTAGTATCCATCGTCTTCTTCGTCTTCCTCGTCCAGCGGGTCGTTCAATAAAACCGATTGTTGTTTTCGCTGTTGTTGTTTCTTCGCAGCGACGTTCATAGACGAGGGGGAGGAAGAAGTAGAAGCATTCTTCGATCTCGCATTGGCCAACTCCAATCTCAAACTCGCAATCTTTTCCGTCTTACTCTTCAACTCTTCCTCGAACGAACAAATCAACTCCGTCACGTCTTTTCGTTCGGCTTCCAGCTTTCTCTCCGCCTCGTCCGCTTTTCGTTCGGCTTCGTGCGTCGCCTTCGCCAACGCTTCTTTGAAATCAACTCTTTGTTTCATCGATGAATTCGACGCGATCGATCGTGCCTCGTCTAAAACGACCAGCTTCTTGTCCTCTAAAGCGCTGTACAGCAAATCGTTCTCCTTCCTCTTGTTTTCTATTTGTTCCGTTAAATCTTCCACCTCGCTCGATAACTTTACGTTTTCCTCCTTTGTCCGTTCATTTTCCACTTTCAGTTTCGAACAACTCACGACGGCTTCCTCGTGCGCTTTCGACAACGCCACGCACCTCGCCTGCGTCGCTGCCAACTCCTTTGCCCCTCTTTCCGCTTCAATCAACGCCACGTCTCTCTCGCGCGACATCAACATTTCTCGGCCTTGACTCCTAGACAGCGACTGCTCCAAATCTTCCACGTGTAACGTTTTATTCTTCACCTCTTCCTCTAAATCCTCGAGTTCTCGCGTTTCTTTATTCCTCAACCAGTCGTTCTCAATCGTCAAACGTTGAATATCCTCTTTTGTTTCGTTCCGTATCGACGCCAATTTTTCATCCAAATTCGCAACCTCCTCGTCCGCCAACCTTCGCTCTCGCTCGATAACTCTCAGCTGTTTATACACTTTCTGCGCTTCCACTAAATCTTTCTGCAATCGATTGCTGTACGCGTCTTGTTCTTTGATGTGCTCGTTCGCGTCGATAAGCTTTGCCTGCAAAAGTGTGATTGCAAAATCATCGTTTTAAAATGTCAATTTAAAGCGCTCATCACTTTGTCGTCGTCGTGCGCGAAAGAAAGATTGAAAACAGTTACGAGTAGAGAAGAAGAAGACATTTGAGACGAATTGTACGCACCTCGAGAGTGTCCACTCTCCTGTTTAATATCAACACCTTATCCATCGCCGTCGCTTTAAAACGAGCATTATTGGGCGAGGAATTTCCGCACAATACTCCGTGTTCTTTGTTCCATTTCCTTCGCACCGTCATCGGTGAGTCTTCTTCTTGAACTCTTTGTTCTTTTTCTTCTTCGTTGTTGATTTCCCCGAGCGGCGTTCGATGATGATGATATCTTTTTTGAGAAAATGACGACGACGCTGTCGTTTTTTTCTTCGCGACGACAGCTGTGACTCCCCCTCGCGATGATTTCCTCATCTCTCTCTCTCACGTGTCGCGGTTGATAATACTCTGTATTCTTTCTTGTAACGTCGTTTAGTACTCGCCAGGTGTGTGTGTGTATATTCTTTTGTATCTAAAAATGAAGAGAGATGAGAATTTTTCGTTTGTCTTCCCCCTTTTTTCAACAAAAATGTGTTGCACTTTTAACCAATTCCTTGAAACAACAGAAAAACAACAAAACAACTTTGAAAAGTTTTTTTACCGCACAAACAGAAGAGATATGCGCAAGAAATAAAGAAACCTCTTCGTTCGGCGAGAGAGACTTTGCGAGGGAAAAGAGCGAGAGCGAGAGAGAACACACGACGCGCGGCAACAGACCATTTTTATTAACGAAAAGAAGAAAAGAAAAACGAGAATATGATGAGTGGTAAAACGAATTTTTAGCTGAAAATGGATTCGACTAATTTCGATAAAATGTTTAACCGGAAAGCTGCGGAGTATTTGAACGCGAACGGAAAGAAGGACGATGATTTAGAGCGAGAGGTGAGGATACCGGAACACATGTTACCCAAGAAAATCGTTTTGGATGATGATGATACGAAAGAAAAGAAGATGGTGGTGGTGGAAAACGAGGAGTTGGGAAAGACGATCCCGGAACAAATTCTAGAGGCGTACAAAAACCAAAATTACTTCAAAGCTTTAGCGGTGCCGGAACCGACGGCGGACGATATCGGCGACCCGATTTGGCCAGTCACCGTCGCGGAATTATCCAAAGCGTTTCGTAAGAGAAGTTTACTCACGCACCCAGATAAGAATCCGGGCGATAAGAAAGCTCGAGATGCGTTCGATGTGTTGTCCGAGTGTCATCAAAAGTTGAAGAACGAAGAGACGAAACGAGAGGCGTTGAACGCGTTCGCGAAGAAGGCGTTCGAGAGGATGTGTACTGACGATCCCGAGTTACGCGCGAGAGCGACGAAAATGAGGGAGAGAAAAGAGGCTGGAGATTTTCAGACGGAGATTAAGCGGCAAAGAGAGGAAGGGATGGAGAAGAGGAAAAGAAAGGAGGAGATGAAGATGAAGAGTAAAAACAGACGAGGGAAGGAGGAGGACGAAGACGAAGAGGCGAGGAAGAGGCGAGCGCTGTTAGAGGACGAAGAAGAAGAAGAAAAGAAGAACGACGACGAGGAGGACGAAGACGACGACGAGAACGCGGTAGAGCAAGTCCAAGCTGCTTTGCTCAAGAAGAAGAAGAAGAAGAAGTCTTTCCTGTTTTGATTCGTTAGAGCGATAGAAAATAAAGCATAGCATAGTTTCTCGGTTTTTAAGAATAAATCATAGTAGTAGTACACTTATTGAATAAAACTTAGTATCTTCTCTCGCCGCCCTCCAACACCAGACGAATCCAATCATTACTTCTCGTGCATCCCTTTCACTTTCGAATGCCCTCCAACACTAGACGAACATAATTATTACTTCTCGTGCATCCCTTTCACTTTCGAATACACGCTCTTATACATCTCCTCAAACTCCTTTTCGTCATCCTTCCCCATTTTCGTCGACCCTTTCACCGCTTTCGGTAACACTAACATCACACTCGTCGGTCGTTTCGTCATCCCAGCTGCGCCCAACTGCTCCTTCGAGTGCACGTACACGTATTGCACGCCCGCTTCTTCGCACAACATCGGCACGTGCGTGATGACATCGATTGGCGATATGTCCCCCGCGATGACGCACAATCCTTCTTTCGTCGTTTTGAGTTGCTTGACGACCTCTTTGACCCCTCGCCGGACTTGTTTGAATTTAGACGCTGTTTTTCAGTTATTGTTAAAAGAGGAGGAGTTTAATAAGAAGAGAAAGAAGTGTGTAAGTTGTTGTTATTGAGAGAGAGAGAGAGAGAGAGAGAGAGAGAGACAATTTTAGGAGGGAGAATTCAACAACGAATAATATACCACTTCCGAACAATGAGAAGAGAATACGAAGAAGAAGAACACGAAGAAGAGAAACATGACGACGGGGATGATGTTGTTGTTCTTCTTCCTCTGATATCACCACGCCCGCCGCTCTTATTCATTTGCTTACCTTTCTTGACAACTTTCAATAATTTCTTGGTCAATTTCCCATCGGCCAACGGCGATGCTATCGCACAAACCGGATTCTGTTTTTCGTCTTCCCCGTCTCCTCCTTTACTCGCAGACGACGGAATAGGCAACCCGTCCCGATCGCGTTTCGAAGACTTGTTATTCGGGGTGTCTTTCTTCTCTTTCTTGGCTTTCTTCGCGCTCTTTTCGCCGCTTGAACCCATTTTAAATGTGTGTTTGATGTGTTGCGGCGCAGCCAAATGAAGAAAAAAAAAAGTTGGTGGTGTGACTTACTGATGAGAAAAAAACGAGACGACTACTAGGTACTTTAACTCTTTAATTTTATATACTCTTTAACTCTTTTTACTCTCTGTATTATTACAAGTTATTGCAGCAGCTTTAGGACGTGCGTAACGTTCCATCTTCGTATCGCCAACCATATGGTAAAGGACAGTTATTGTCGAGGAGGTATTGTAAACACTCGGTTTGGTTTTTCTTGTGCGCTTCTCGAACGGCGTCATAGTCCCAAGGCGCTTTGGCGGTTTCGTGCAAGTACTTCAAACAGTCTACGTGGCCGTTCTCGGCCGCACGCACACACGCCCATGTGTCAAAGTGATCATACTTACGCTCAACAAGATATTCGAGTATGTGGAGATGACCATATTTAGCCGCCCATTCGGCAGTATCCGAATCCCAAGGCGCTTTGACTTCTTCGCGTAAGTATTTGAGTACCTCGAGATGACCTCCTGAGGCAGCACATCTTCTTTTCCTTCTTCTTCTTCTTCTTCTGCGCGTTACGCTCTCGTCTCGCGAGTTTTGCCTCCAATTTTGTTTCAAACGACGGCTTTATATCTGCTCTAATTTTATATACTCTACACTTATGTATTATTACATTCGACCAACCATGTTCCCTCTCCGATGCACCATGCGGACGACGCGTCTGGGAGGGATGAAGTCGCTTCGATTCAGATGGTGGTTTCCTCCTCGAGCGCTTCCGCCGTGGTGGTAAGAAAGACCGCCGCCGTCCCAGTCGTCGAACTCGTTGTTTGGAAATCTTAGCATGAGCTCCTCTTTGCTCGGCATCACTCCGAGCGCTTTTCGCGCGCTGATTTCTCTTTGCATGCGGGAGACCACGCACGGGGCGCAGCATAACGCCGTCGCTAAGTCAGTTTTATCGAATATCGAGAGCCGGTGCTCCGCCACCGCG
>Ga0209090_10001036_pt1 | contig 17763 bp, 12 predicted proteins | sample ArcticOcean_MG_C_9_FD_187432 | JGI IMG/M metagenome (GOLD analysis project Ga0209090, IMG submission 187432) | Marine microbial communities from western Arctic Ocean - ArcticOcean_MG_CB2_152 (SPAdes) (version 2) | ecosystem: Environmental > Aquatic > Marine > Oceanic | place: Arctic Ocean... | reverse complement strand
CATTTGTAATGAACACGGAAGCAGAAATACAAGAAGCCATTCAAGATTTCCATAATGGCACATTTGCTAAATATTAAGCTGCTAAAAGATTAATATAAGTTTCTTTAAGTCTTGCTACGTCTCGAGTTCTTATTAACTCATTCAGATCCTGTTTAAATTTCTTAGAACCAGGTAATCCAAAACACATTGCTAATAAAGGACTTAATAATTTATAGCCAGAAGTATGATCAAAACTTGACTGAATATAGTCAAAATATTCTTTTACTACAGTCAATCGATCAATCTTAGATGGTTCTTGATTATAAAATAATTCATCAACATCAGTTAATAGAAATGGGTTAGATTGAATAGCTCTTCCAACCATGACCCCGTCAACTTTAGCTAATTGATTTTGACAATCTTGAAGGTTTACAAACCCACCGTTAATAATAAATTTCAAATTAGGAAAATCTTTTTTAATTTGATAAACATATTCATAATTTAAAGGTGGTATAGTTCTATTTTTTTTAGGATCTAGGCCTTTTAGAAAAGCTTTACGAGCATGTATTATAAAAGTATCACAGCCAGACTCAGCTACTGTGCTGATAAAGTTTTTAAAAAATTCATATGATTCAAATTCATCAACACCAATTCTACATTTGACTGAGACGTGGATAGAAGTTTCTTGAATCATAGCTGATATACAATCTTTAACCAAATCAGACTCTTTCATTAAGCAAGCACCCATATTCCCTTGCGAAACTTTTTTTGAAGGACAGCCAACATTAAGATTAATACCATCGTATTGAAATTTTTCAGCAAGTGCGGCAGAGTTCTTTAATAGATCAATTTCAGATCCTCCAACCTGTAATACAACTGGATGTTCAATATCATTTTTTGATAGCAATTTATTAACATCACCTTTATGCAAGGCTTGTGCCGCTATCATTTCTGACCACAGTAAAGTCTTTTTAGATATCAGGCGGTATAAATATCTAGCACTTGGAGTGGTAACTCCCATCATTGGTGCAACTGAAAATTTATAATTGTCAGATGTTAATTTTTTAGGCATATTTGTATCAAATACTCTATGATGTGATTTATGACAATAAATAATAGTTTTTTTTCAAGTAGAAGGTCAGTTACTGCAAAAAAAATGTCCGCAAATTCAATAGATTCCAATGATTTAGATAAAATCTTAGCTGCTGGCATTAGAGTACCCGATCATGGGGCGTTAAATCCATGGAAATTAGTCGTGCTTCAAGGAATGAGATTAAAACAATTAGATGAAGAAGTAATTTTAACTGAATTTAAAAAAGATAACCCTGAAGCCTCTCAAGGTGAAATTGAAATAGAATCTTCTCGACTACAAAGAGGTGGAGCGGTTATAGCAGTACTTTCACAACCAGTAGATCATCCAAAAATTCCATTGTGGGAAATGCAATTATCATCTGCTGCTGTTTGTATGAACTTATTAAATTGTGCTCAATCTATGGGTTATGCAGCACAATGGCTAACTGAATGGTACGCTTATAATGATATGATGCTAAAAAGTTTGGGTGGCAACGTATCTAAAGATAAAATTTCTGGTTTTATTTATATTGGAACAAAGATTGAAGAGCCTAATGAAAGGCGACGTCCAGATCCAAAAGATGTTATTACTTATCTGTAGTTAAACTCTTAAGGTTAATTAATATACCGCTGCTTATAATACATAAAATTCCAACAGAAACTAAAATTGAAGGTATATCTTTAAAGTAAATTACACTTATTAGAACATTACTTGCAATTTCAAAATAATGTATAGGCGCTAAAGAGCTAGCTTCAGCATATTGGTATCCTTTAATAATAAAAAAGTGTGCCGCAATTACTATTGGACCCAAAGATATCATTGCAATCACTTGATTCATGGAAGGAACATGCTCCCAATAAAAAGGTAATAATAGCGTCATGATTATTGCACCTGGTATAGCCGTAAAAGACAATGTTATAAACGGGTCAGAAACTGCATTTAATTTTCTAGTAAACATTACATAAAATGCATAACAAAGTCCTGATAGTAACGCGTATATGGAATTAATATCAAACCCATTTAAGCCAGGTTGAATAATTAGAAGAGTACCTGCAAAACCTAAGGTTACACAAAAAATTTTTAAAAAAGATATTTTTTCTTTTAAAATTACTGAAGAGAAGAAAACTACAATAATTGGTGCAATTAAATACAAGCATAATGCATTTACTAATGGAATATACTTAATAGATAAAAAGAAAAAAGAGGTTCCACCAAATATTAATAGTCCACGAAAGATTTGTTGATTTGTGTTTTTGTTAATAAATTCATGTTTTCCCTTTAGGTAGTAAACTAACGGAACAAGAAAAAGAAAGTGTCCAAAAAATCTAGACCAAATAATTTCCATAATATTTAGATCAGTACTAAGTGCTTTAGCTACCGCATCATTAAATGGAACTATAAACAGCCCAAGCATTAAGAAGCCTACCGCCCAAAGGATATTGTTCTGCTTTGGCATGAATTACTTGTTTAGTTGGCGCATTGCTTTATCGATACCTTCTATAGTAAGAGGGAACATTCGATCTGAAAAAAGCTGCTTGATAACAGTAGTGGAAGCAATTCTACCCCAGTATTTTTCTGGAATAGGATTTAGCCATATTGCATTTTCATATGTGTTCAGAGTTCTAGTAAGCCAAGTTTGTCCAGATTCTTCATTCCAATATTCAACGCTCCCTCCAGGGTATGTAATTTCATAAGGACTCATTTCAGCATCCCCTACAAATATTATCTTATAATCCGAAGGGTATTTATGTAAAACATCCCACGTACTTTGATGTTCATTGTATCGACGTGCATTATCTTTCCAAACATAGTCATACAGGCAGTTATGAAAATAAAAATATTCCATATGTTTAAACTCTGTTCTTGCCGCTGAAAATAATTCTTCACATATTTTAATGTGCGCATCCATAGAGCCACCAACATCAAAGAAAATTAAAACTTTAATCTTATTTCTTCTTTCGGGTACCATTTTTACATCTATGTAACCCTTGTGCGCAGTTGATTTTATTGTGTTATCTAGATCTAGTTCTGTTTCTGCACCTTCGCGAGCAAACTTTCTAAGACGTCTAAGTGCAATTTTTATATTTCTTGTTCCAAGCTCAATATCATCATCTAAATTTTTAAATTCTCTTTTATCCCAAACCTTGACTGCTTTTTTATGTCTACTTTCGGATTGACCTATACGAATACCTTCTGGATTATACCCATACGCACCAAAAGGAGAGGTACCACCAGTTCCAATCCATTTACTTCCACCTTGATGTCTTTTTTCCTGCTCTTCTAATCTCTTTTTTAAAGTCTCCATTAATTTATCCCAGCCTCCAAGAGACTCTATTAGTTTTTTCTCTTCATCAGATAAATGTTTTTCACCCATCAATCTTAACCACTCTTCTGGAATTTCAGCCTCTTCAATCTCAGAAGTATTTTCTAAACCTTTAAATGAGTGTCCAAAAACTTTATCAAATTTATCAAGATATCTCTCATCTTTAACTAATGCTGATCTACTAAGGTAATAAAAATCATTAATTTTGAAAGAGTCGATGACTCTCTTGTTCATAGCTTCCATAAGTATGAGATATTCTTTTAAGGAAACAGGTAGATTGGCGTTTTTTAAATCGAAAAAAAAGTTTAAGAACATAATAATTCAGTATTAAAAAGATTAGATGAATTCAGCAGAAATATTATTCGCTATTATCATTCTCTCTTCTTGAAATAAACGCCAGTCGCTCAAATAGATGAACATCTTGTTCATTTTTTAAAAGTGCACCATGTAGAGGCGGTATGAGCTTATTGGGATCTTTTTCTTTAAGAGTTTTTGCATCTACATCATCAGTCATTAATAGTTTTAACCAATCAATTAGCTCTGAAGTAGAGGGCTTTTTCTTAATTCCAGGAACATCCCTAATATCATAAAAAATCTTAAAGGCTTCTCTGATTAAATCTTTCTTTAGATCTGGAAAATGTACTTGTACAATTTGCTTCATAGTTTCTACATCTGGAAACTTTATGTAGTGAAAGAAACATCTTCTTAAAAATGCATCAGGTAACTCTTTTTCATTATTAGATGTAATAATAACTATTGGTCGATCTTTTGCTTTTATAGTTTCTCCAGTCTCATAAACAAAGAATTCCATTTTATCTAGCTCTAGCAATAAATCATTTGGAAACTCAATATCTGCCTTATCAATTTCATCAATTAACAATATTGGTCGACCGCTACTTTCAAAAGCCTCCCACAATTTACCCTTGCTAATATAGTTGCTTATGTCATTAATTTTTTTGTCTCCAAGCTGTGAGTCTCTTAGTCTACTTACCGCATCATATTCATACAAACCTTGCTGAGCTTTAGTGGTCGATTTAATATGCCATGTAATAATCTTAGAGCCCAGGGCATTAGCAACCTCATGCGCAAGCATTGTTTTTCCGGTTCCAGGCTCACCTTTGACGATAATTGGACGCTCTAAAGTTATAGCTGCGTTAACTGCTACCTTAAGATCTTCAGTAGCTATATATGATTTTGTGCCTTCAAATTTCATTGGTTTTCTCTCATTTTTTTTAAGGAAGATATTATATTTTTAGTATTTATCAACTGAAATTACATGTTTTATTCAATGAATCCTATTGCTTTATTGACTAACAAAGCAAAAAATATTAGATAGGTTTCTCAAATCGTAACTATTAAAGGTATTATTATGGCTACAAAACTTCCAAAAAATTACAGTCCATCAACAGATGAAAAATTCATGAATGCTAAGCAAAAAGAATTTTTTAGAGTAAAGCTTAATGATTGGAAGGCTGAAATCCATAAAGAAAGCAGGGAGACCGTTGAAAATCTGCAAGATTCTAACTCTCCAGCCGATATTTCTGATCGTGCTACACAAGAATCTGAAAAAGCACTAGAGCTAAGAACTAGAGACAGACAAAGAAAACTTATTGGTAAAATTGATGAGGCTATTTCAAGAATTGATAATGGTACATATGGATATTGCGAAGTAACAGGTGAACCAATTGGACTAGCAAGATTAGAAGCAAGGCCAGTAACAACATTAAGTATAGAAGCTCAGGAATTACACGAGCGATCAGAGAAACTTCATTCTAACGACTAGCTCAATATATCAACAGTAATTTTAATAATATTTACTTACTAATATCGTTTATTAGTGAATTGCTTTATTATCAGAAATAGAATCATTGAGTGTATGAATTTGATTTATTTGAGAACATTATCCGAACATAAGTCGAATTAACCAAATTAATCAATGTTTTAAAAGTATTTGTAAATTAGAACAAAATGTGTACATTTAGTTAAATAATATTTAACTGGAGATCACAAATGAGTAAGGCGACAACAAATTTGAAAATTGTAGATGATAATAAACTAGATACAGCCGCTAAGGATAAAGCCTTAGATGTAGCTCTATCTCAAATCGAGCAGGCATATGGCAAGGGTTCGGTTATGAAGCTTGGGCAAAGAGGAGCAATGGATGTAGAGTCTATCTCTACTGGTTCCATCTCTCTAGATATTGCTTTAGGCATTGGCGGACTTCCCAAAGGAAGAATAGTTGAAGTATACGGCCCAGAGTCTTCAGGTAAGACTACCTTAGCTTTACATGTAATAGCAGAAGCTCAAAAATTAGGCGAAAATTGTGCATTTATAGATGCAGAGCATGCGCTAGACCCAGCTTATGCTAAAAAATTGGGTGTTAATATTGATGAATTAATTATTTCACAGCCAGACACAGGTGAACAGGCATTAGAAATAACAGACTCTTTAGTTAGATCTAAAGCAATTTCAGTTCTAGTAGTTGATTCTGTTGCTGCTCTTGTTCCAAGAGCTGAAATAGAAGGTGAAATGGGTGATTCACATATGGGCTTGCAAGCAAGACTAATGAGTCAGGCATTAAGAAAATTAACAGGTTCTGTCTCTAAGTCAGGTTGTATGGTTATATTTATTAACCAAATTCGTATGAAAATTGGAGTTATGTTCGGAAGCCCGGAAACAACAGCAGGTGGTAATGCTCTTAAATTCTACTCATCATGTAGACTAGATATTAGAAGAATAGGTGCAATTAAAGATAAAGAAGAAATAGTTGGCAACCAAACTAGAGTAAAAGTTGTAAAGAATAAGGTGGCACCTCCATTTAAAGTTGTAGAGTTTGACATCATGTATGGTGAAGGCATTTCTAAGTTAGGTGAGCTGGTAGATACAGGAGTTAAGCTTGGCATCATTGATAAAGCTGGAGCATGGTTTTCATATAACGGTGACAAAGTAGGACAAGGTAGAGAAAATTCTAAAATTTTCTTGAAAGAAAATCCTAAGCTTGCCAATGAAATCGAAGAAAAAATTAGAAGCTACTATAAAGACAATGAACTAGAGCTTGAAGAAGAGGTAGTGAAAGTCGAAAATCCAGTTGATGAAGTGGAAGCAGTAGCTGAAAAAACTGACACTTTAAAAGAATAACTTATTTTTCCTTAGGTTGAAGCTTTAAGGGCGCGTAAAGCGCCCTTTTGCGTTTTAGCAATATAATGATATATCTTATTCATGAAATTGAATGACATAAGAAATACTTTCTTGAATCACTTTGAACGCGATGGTCATAAAGTGGTTCCTTCTAGCCCATTAGTTCCAAACAATGATCCAACTCTAATGTTTGCTAATTCAGGCATGGTTCAATTTAAAAATGTATTTACGGGCCTAGAAGCTTTAGATTTTTCAAGAGCTACAACATCACAGAAATGCATACGTGCAGGTGGTAAACATAATGATTTAGAAAATGTAGGCTATACTGCAAGGCATCATACTTTTTTTGAAATGTTGGGAAACTTTTCTTTTGGCGATTATTTTAAAGAACATGCGATAGAGATGGCATGGAACCTGCTTACTAAAGAGTTTGGGTTAAACAAAGACAAGTTATGGATTACAATTTATCATAATGATGAAGATGCTTTTAATATATGGAAAAAAATTACTGGCTTTCAAGATGAGCGAATAGTTCGAATAAGTACTAATGATAATTTCTGGTCCATGGGAGATACAGGACCTTGTGGCCCATGTTCAGAGATATTTTATGATCATGGTGAGGAATATGCTGGTATACCTCCAAGTGAAGCCGATGATACTAGAGATAGGTTTGTTGAAATATGGAATCTTGTTTTTATGCAATACGAACAAATAGATTCCTCAAAAAGAATTGACCTACCTAAACCTTCGATTGATACCGGTATGGGTTTAGAGCGTATTGCCGCTGTTATGCAAGGAACAAATAATAATTATGATATTGATAGTTTTCAAACAATAATAAATCAATCAATAGAGTTAACAAAAAAAAATGATGAAGGTTCGCTTACAAGCCATCGAGTAATAGCTGATCATCTTCGTTCATCATGTTTCTTAATTGCTGATGGAGTATTGCCTTCAAATGAGGGCAGAGGCTATGTTTTAAGAAGAATTATGCGAAGAGCAATGCGACATGTCCATATACTTAAATATAAAGACCCTTTGATACACCAATTAGTACCATCCATTATATCTAATATGTCTGGTAATTATCCTGAATTATTAAGAGCTGAAACTTTAATTAAGGAAACACTAAAGTATGAAGAAATAAGATTTAAAGATCTTCTTAGCAATGGTATCAAGCAACTTGACGAGGAAGTTTCTAAGTTAAATGCAGATACCTTTCCAGGAAAATCTGCGTTCAAGCTTTATGATACCTATGGGTTCCCATTGGATCTTACGGAAGATATTTTAAGAGTAAAAAATATTAAATTAGATAAAAAAGGTTTTGATGATGCGCTAGATAAGCAAAAATCAAATGCTCGTAAGAATTGGGCAGGCACAGGGAGTGCAGCCACTGAAAAGATTTGGTTTGACGTTGTTTCCAAGTCAGGAATTACTGATTTTTTAGGTTATGAGGAGAATAATGGCAAAGCAATAATTCAGGACATTATTGTTATTGATAAGTCAGTTAAAAACATAACAAAAGATATTGAAGCCGTACTAATTCTAAATCAAACACCATTTTATGCAGAGTCAGGTGGTCAAATAGGAGACACAGGTTCTATTTCTTTTAACGAATCTGTTTTTGAAGTTACTGATACGAAAAAAAAGTTAGGTTTACATCTACATTATGGAAAGCTTAAAAATGGAAATTTGAAAATAGGTGATGATGTATTATTATCTATTGATTCAAACAGAAGAGATTCATTGAGATCATATCATTCTGCCACACATTTACTGCATCAATCGCTTAGAGATACACTTGGCGATCATGTATCACAAAAAGGTTCATTGGTCTCATTTGATCGACTAAGATTTGACTTTAGCCATCACAAACAAATTAGTGATGATGAAATTAAAACCATTGAATCAAATGTTGAAAAAATAATTAGCTTAAGTTATCCAGTAACAACTCAATCTATGAAACCAGAAGATGCTATAAAAAAAGGTGCATTAGCTTTATTTGGAGAAAAATATGGTGACGAAGTTAGAGTTTTATCTATAGGTGCTGAAAATGACAAAGCTTATAGTGTTGAATTATGTGGAGGCACACATGTTAAAAATACCAATGAAATTGGTAAATTCAAAATAATAAGCAGCACATCGGTAGCTGCTGGTGTCAGGAGAATTGAAGCGTTAAGAAATAATGATGTTGATACTTTCATAGCAAGTCAGGCAGCTAAGGATAAAGAGCAAGATGACATACTAAAGAAAAAAGAGACTGATAGTAAGGTAATTAATGAAGAGAAGAATAAGATAGAAGAATTAATTACTAAGCAAATCACTGAAACAGACAAAGCATTAATAATTATTGAGTCATGTCAAAATATCAAAGCCAAAGATTTGAGAGTTGTAATTGATAACGCTAAGAAAAAAATAAAAAATGATGGTGTTATAGTAATTGCAGCTGAAAATGAAACTAAGATAACTTTTTTAATTGGAGTAACTAAGACTTTATCAAAAACACTGTCTGCTGTAGAAGTAGCTGAATATGCTTCCTCAATAGCTGGTGGTAAAGGGGCAGGTGGACGAAGTGATTTTGCTCAATCTGGCGGAAATATCCAAGCAAACAATAATCCTTTAAAAGATATAAAAGAGTTTATTGTTTCTAAAATAGCAATCTAATTAAGCAATAGCAGCCTGAAGGTTTTCATCAATCTTTGCTAAGAATTCTTGAGTATTAAGCCATTTTTGATTATCAGAAACTAACATAGCCAAATCTTTTGTCATATGGCCACTCTCAACTGTATCAACACAAACTTTTTCTAAAGTACTAGCAAAATTAATTAGAGGCTGATTATCATCCATTTTTCCACGGTAAGAAAGACCTCTTGTCCATGCAAAAATTGAAGCTATTGGATTAGTTGAGGTTGCTTCACCTTTTTGATGCATTCTATAGTGCCTGGTTACAGTTCCATGAGCTGCTTCGGCTTCAATAGTTTTACCATCAGGTGTCATTAAAACACTAGTCATTAAACCTAAAGAACCAAATCCCTGTGCAACTGTATCCGATTGCACATCACCATCATAATTTTTACAAGCCCATACAAAATTACCATTCCACTTAAGTGCAGCGGCAACCATATCATCTATTAATCTATGCTCATAAGCCATACCATTTGCTTCAAACTGAGATTGAAACTCATCTTGATATATTTCTTGGAATAGGTCTTTAAACCTACCGTCATAAGCTTTTAATATTGTATTTTTTGTCGATAAATATACAGGCCACTTTCTCGTTAAAGCATAGTTCATGCATGCCCTGGCAAAATCACGAATGGAATCATCTAAATTATACATTGCCATTGCAATGCCACTTGAAGGAAAATCAAAGACATCATGTTCAATAGAATCCATAGATGAATCTTCAGGAGTCCATTTAATGGAAAGTTTGCCTTTTCCAGGAACTTTAAAATCAGTTGCTCTATATTGATCACCAAAGGCATGTCTGCCAATTACTATTGGATCTGTCCAACCTGGAACTAACTTTGGTATATTTTTACATATGATAGGCTCTCTAAATACCGTTCCACCAAGTATATTCCGAATAGTACCATTAGGTGAACGCCACATTTTTTTAAGATTAAATTCTGTAACCCTATCTTCATCTGGAGTTATGGTTGCACATTTGACACCAACACCATACTTTTTAATTGCGTTAGCAGAATCCACTGTAACTTGATCATCAGTTTTATCTCTATTCTCAATACCTAGATCGTAATAATGAAGGTCAACATCAACATAAGGTAGAATCAATTTATTTTTAATAAATTCCCAGATGATTCTAGTCATTTCATCACCATCTATTTCAATAACTGGAGTGCTTACTTTAATTTTTGACATTTATATTAAGAACCTTTCTCAATTCTGCGGTATTATCTACAACGATATATGCATCTTTTATATTTTCACCAGTAAATTTGCAATCAATAGTTTTATCTATCAACTCAATTAATTGAGACCAATAATTGTTTAGATTAAATAAAATTATTGGCTTTCTATGAATTTGTAGCTGCTTCCATGATAGTACTTCAAAGAATTCTTCTAGTGTTCCAACTCCACCTGGCAGGACTAAGAATCCATCAGCCTTATTAAACATGGCAATTTTTCTTTCATGCATTGTTTCAACAACTTGAATGCTAGAAATGTTTAAGTTTTTCTTTTCTTTTTCAACCAAGTGATTTGTTATTACGCCTTCGACTTGACCTTCATTAGCTATAGCTGCATTAGAGACAACTCCCATAATACCAGAGTCACCACCACCGTAAATTACCTTAATATTATTAACTGCTAAAAGACTACCAATTTCAGTTGCTATTTCAGCAAATATTGATTCAGAACCATTAGAAGATCCACAGTAAACTGCAATTGATTTCATTAAAATTAACTTAGATTAGTTGGCTGTAATTTGCGAGTATCTTTTATTAAATAAAGATTTAAGAGCGTCAGGTAACGCCAATAAAGCAGGTGTAACAATTAGAGTTGCAACAGCCGCAAAACTTAATCCCCAAACTAAAGCCCATGCTAAAGGCTCAGTAAAGTACGTTTCAGCACTCTTATAGCTAATAGTTCTATCGAATATATTAATACTTAACTGTAATGCGGATGGCAGGATGCCTATAACTGTTGTTATGTTAGTCAAAAGTATTGGTCGAATTCTACTTTTAGTAGAAAGAATGATAGCTTTAATTTTATTAGGCTCATCTTTTCTAATTTTTCTATAACTATCAATTAATATTATATTATTATTAACAACAATACCTGCACAGGCAACAATTCCTAAGCCAGTCATAATAATATTAAAATTCATCTGTAAGACAATTAATCCAGCAAATATTCCTGTAGTTGAAAGTACCAATGAGAAGAGAATAATAAAGGTATGATAGAAATTATTAAATAAACAAATTAAAATCATAAACATTGCCAGCAAAGCAAATACAAAAGCACCTATTACAAAGTTGATTGAGCTCTGAGAATCTTCAGCCTCTCCTAAAAATTTAACATCAACTGCCAATGGTAGACCAGTTGAATCTTTCCATATTTTTATTTTAGAAATCATGTCTGCTGTATTAACATCTTTAATTATATCTGCATTAATCACCAAATTTCTAGCACCATTTTTTCTACCTATTGAAAATACTTTATCTACAGGTTTTTTTATTACAAACTCTGAAATAGGCAGGGCACCTTTTTTAGTATTAATCTTAAGAGTTTCTAAGTTATCTAATGTTCTCTGATCTTCCGGTAAGAAAAGTTTTATATCAAGTTCATCAGTGTCTTTAGGGCGCATAGTTCCAATTTTTAAACCATCAGTAGCTAAATTTATTATTGCTCCAATAGATTGAATAGGAATGTCATATTTTCCTGTTTGTTTTCTATCAATATCATATCTCCATTCAAGCCCTGATATAGGATATATAATCTCTGCATTTTCAATTCCATCAATACTATTTAGTTTTGATTTTATAATTTCAGCAGTTTGATTAAGTAGCCTTGTATCGGAGGATGAAACTTCGATTTCAATTGGTTTGCCAGCATTAAGAGAACTACTAATTGAGTTTTCTTTAACCTCAATTCCATAACCGATAATTTTTTCAAAATCTTTTTTTAAATTATTAATTATTATACTTGGATCTAATATTTCATCAGGGTTTTTAAACTCCATCCAGACATTTGCTATTATATCACTAGGATTATTATCAAAAATCCAAATATGTTTCCTTTGGACAGTATTGGCTACATAGTTTTGTATATTACTGTTTGTATCCACAATTTCGACAACTTCATTAATATATTTAGTTTTCTCCTCTGTAGTTAAGTTCCCTCTAGCAGTTACGTTTATTCTAGCACCATCCGCCTTATCATCTGGAAAAAATTGAACTCCTGTACCTAATTTTCCATATAAAAAAATTACCATGATAAATGTAAGTAAAGTTAATGCTGCCACTTTAATAGGTGATAATATTGCAAGCTCTAACACACTTTCATACTTATTTAGTAAAAAATTACTTTTCTTAACCGATGAATAATCTGTCTCAGCAGTTTTTCTCTCTATCATGGAACCTAAAGCTGGGACAAAAATTAAAGTAACTATTAATGAAGTGGTAAGAACCACTATTACGGTAATAGGTATTACTCGTAGCCATTGACCAATAGTATCTGGCCAAAATATTAATGGAATGAAGGCGGCTATAGTAGTTAAAGCAGAAGCAATAATTGGCCAGAACATACTGTAAGATGCGTTAATATATGAATCTCTTCTTCGCACACCTTTTTCTTGTTCTGCTCTGGCGTATTCAGAAATAACTATAGGACCATCAACAAGCATACCAACCGCAAGTATTAGGCCAAATATTGTCATTAAGTTATATGTCATCCCAATAGAGTCCAATATTAAGATTGAAAATAGATATGTTACTGGAATTGCAAATCCAATTAATAATCCGCTTCTTATTCCCAGAACTCCAATTACAATAATCATAACTAAAATTATTGCTGTAATAACAGTATTTTCTGCAGCACCAATTCTTTGAGTTATAGCAACTGACTCATCATCGATTATAATGGCTTTAATTTCTGGATGAAATTTACCTTTATTTAAGTTTAGTATAGTTCTTACAGATTCATATGATTCTAAAACGTTAGTTCCTGGTTTTCTTGCAACATCGATACCAAATGCTTCATAGCCATTTACCTTTACATATTCTTTTCTTTTTAAGAATGATCTTTCTACATCTGCCACATCATTTAACTTTAAAACAAAATTATTAGTTGTTTTAATGGGCAGGTAGTTTAATTCTTCATAGTCCTCATAAAGTCCTGGAACTTTAATTGAAAAATCTGCATTACTATCTGCAAGAATACCGGCTGGGACTAAATTATTATATGATTTTAAAGCATCAATTATTTCACTTATGTTTACTTTATGCTTTTCTAATAAGGCAGGGATGACAGTAATTTTAATTATTTCTTCTTTACTTCCATTGATTTCAACTTCTGTTACATTTTTTATAGTTTCAAATTGTTTTTTATATTCTTCAGCTGTGTTATGTAAAATTTTATATGGAACATCTCCATATATACCAATCTTTATTTTAGAAAATAATGATGAGTCATATTCACGAACTTCTACTATTTCAATATCATCAGGCAGTTTATCTCTACTATCTTCAACTTTATTTCTTACAAACTTGCCTAAATTTTCTTCAGTAGTGTCTAAATTAAATTGCACCATAAACTGAACTAGACTGTCTTTAGAAACAGAAATTACATTCTTTATGCCTTCTAGAGACATTAGTTCGCGCTCCAAAGGCTCGGCGACAAGTTTTTCCATGTCGTCAGATACCAGGCCTTGATAGCTTATTATTACAGCTACAGTTTTAAGATTTACTTCTGGATATTCTTCTTTTGGAAAAGTTAGATAGGAAATATAGCCCAGCAATGTGACCATTAGTAAAAGAGTAGAAATTGTCTTTTTTCTTAAAAGGACTGCTGTAAGAACATTTTTCAACATCTATATAAAAATGTACTTCTTTTTTCTTGATGCTAATAATTTTTTTACATGTTCTGGCAATACGATTAAGCACGGTGTGACAATTAATGTTAAAATTGCTGAAAATGATAGTCCATATACAATACATTGTGCCAACGGTGCCCAGAAAGTTGTAGTAAAAGAATTATAGTCAATAGTTCGATAAATTGGATCAATACTCAGATCTAATGCCAATGGAATCAACCCAAGCATTGTTGTAATAGTAGTTAAAAATATTGGTCTCAATCTTTGTGCGCATGCTTTAAGCACTGATTTTTTCACATCACCGTCATTTTTATTATGAATAAAATTGTAGGCATCAACTAGTATAATATTGTTATTTACGACAATTCCTGCCAATGCAATTACTCCAATCCCATGAAGAATTGCACTAAATTCTTGGTTAAAGATTAGTAGCCCAGTAAAAACCCCAGCCGTACTTATTACTACTGCTGTTAAGATAATAAAACTTTGATAGAAACTATTAAATTGAGTAACAAGTAGGGCTGCCATAATGAGAATTGATATTATCATTGCCTGAACGACAAATTTCATTGAGTTATTTTGCTCTTCATTTTCTCCACCATATGTAATATCAATTTGAGAAGGATAATCTTGTTCGTTAACCCAAGCCTGTATTTCAGAAACTTTTTCTCCAACTGTAACACCATCAAGGGTGTTCATTTTTACATACATCACATTTCTTGCATCATAGCGTCTCAAGAAGCTGACATTATTTTTTGGCTTCTTAGAAATAAAGTTACTAATTGGCACAGCACCTTTATTTGTTTCAATTGTTATTTCATCAAGCTGATCTATTGATCGCTCAGCTTCTGGGAATCTAACGTATATTTCTAACTCTTCATCAACATCATCTGGTCTATATTTTCCCATTAAAACACCATTGGTAACCAAATTTATAGCAGTACCAATTGTAAAGATATCAGCTCCATATTGAGCTGCTTTAGGTTTATCTATTGTTAGTTCCCATTCAACTAATGGAATAGGCAAGGTATCTTCAATACTAGTTATTCCGTCAACATCTTCATTAATAAATTTACTTAACTCACGAGTAAAAGGAATAAGTAATTCAGTTGATGGTCCTGACAATCTAATCTCGATATCTTTACCTACTGGAGGACCGTTTTGTAACTCATCAACCAAAACTTTTATACCAGCAATCTTATCTGTTTCCTTTCGAATATCAGCAATTACTTCATATCCATTTTTACGTTCTTTTCGATCAACAAATTCAAAAAAAATATTTGCAACAGTGTCTTCAGCGCTACCACCACTACTTCCAATTCCACCCATCCGACCAGTTTGAAGAAATACATTTTTTGTTCCAGGGGTATCTGTAAGAATTTTCTCAACTTCAGTTGTAAGTTCATTAATTTCATCAATAGATAAATTACCTCTAGCGGATACTTTAACTATTCCAAAATAGGGATCTGTTTGACTAAAAAATACCATTCCCGGTCCATATGAGACGTATGTAGAAATGATCAAATATAACGCAATAAGTATTGATGATAGTACCAATATAGGTCTTTTGATCACCCAGTTTAAAATGGAAACATATTTTCCTAAATAACCGGTCAAAGTATCTAAATTAAAATCTTTTTCTGATCCTAGACTTGAAAAATTTTCTTTTGATGATGATGAAGCTATTCCAAAAACACTTCCGATTACTGGAACAAATAAAAGACTATAAAAAAGGGCAACAAGGAGCACAATAAATATTGTAAGAGGCAGCACCCGCATAAATTGACCTGAAATACCAGGCCAAAAATATAAAGGAATAAATACTGCAAGTGTTGTTGCTGAAGATGCAACTATTGGCCAGAACATTCTTTTAGCAGCATAAACATAAGCATCTTGCTTATTGAGTCCTTCAACCATTTTTCTGTCAGCAAACTCCACTACAACCAAAGAGCCATCTATCAGCATTCCTAGGGCAACTAGAATTCCAAAAATGACCATAAAATTATAATCATAGCCAGCTATATATAAGATAAATAAAGATACTAAAATTGATATCGGTATACCGGAACCAACAATAAGAGAGGACCTAATACCAAGTGCTAACATAGTTATAATTACAACAAATAAAGTAGCTAACAATATATTGCCCTGCAGAGATTGTACCTGTTTAGCAATATAATTTCTATTGTCTAATATGAATCGAATATTAATATCGTTTGATATTTTACTTTTATAAATATTTACAACATCTTCTACTTGATTAAGTGTTGTAATAACATTTTCCCCACGACTTTTTTTAACAAAAATAGAAAGAGTCTTAACGCCATCAATTTTTGAATAACTTTCTCTATCTTTAAAATTTCTTTTTACTTTTGCAATATCAGACAAATATATTGTACTGTTATCAGTAGATCTAATTGGGAGATCATAAACATCTTTTGCTGTCTCAAATAAACCAGGAACACTTACTGAAAACTGACCTTTACCTGTTTCAATTTCTCCAGCTGTAACTACTTGATTATTGTTAGCAACGGCTCTTAAAATTTCATTATATGTAATATTATAACTTTGTAACTGCGATCTATTGATTGTTGCCTCTAATTGTTCATCTCGAGCCCCAACTATTTCTGCGTCAAATATTGCGGGGATTAGTTCAATATCTTTTTTAATTTCACGTGCTAGATTTAACAAGTATCTTTCACCAGAATTAGCTGAGTTTATTGTAATGATGACAATAGGCTCATCATTTATTGACAACTCTCTAACAATTGGATCCTTAGCATCTTCTGGAAATTTAGCCTCAGCATCACTTACAGCATCACGAATTTTATCTAATGAAACTTTCATTGAGTCAACAGCATCAAACCTAGCAATTACTGCGGCATAGTTTTCAAAAGCAAAGCCTTGCATTTCATCTATCCCAGAAATACCTCTAATTTCATCTTCCAGTGGCTTTAAAAGTAATCTCTCAGCATCACTTGGAGATATGCCTGGAAGAGTAACACCGGCATAAACAAGAGGGCTTGTAATTTCTGGTTCAGATTCAATAGGAATATTAATTCTACCTATAATTCCAGCAAAAATTAATACAATTAAGATCGCTAGTGTTGTTCTTTTTCTATCAACTAAAAATTCAATCATAAGATGTATATGCTATTTTCAGGAGAAACTGAATCAACTCTCAACTGTTTGAACATTAACAGTTTGACCACCAATTACATATTCTTGTCCAACTGTAATAATTTTTGTTTTTTCAGGGAGGCCTATTACCCAAATACCCTCTGAAACATCTTCAATAATTTGGATTTTAACAAATCTTACAATATTATTTTCAACGATTTTAACGCCTAAATCTCCAACATCATTTAAAGACAGAAGGTAAGAGGGGATTAAGTGAGCTTTTAATTTTTGTAATGGTGCCTTAACTGTAGCCGTTACACCCTCTCTAATTAGTCCATCCTTATTTTCAAAAGTAGCTTCAATTTTATATGTTCTTGTTGCAGAGTTAGAGCTCTTACTGATGTAAGAAATCTGACCCTCAATAACCTTGCCATTTAAAAATTCTATGTTGACTTTTTGTTGAGGAATAATTTGTGTAATATTCTTTTCTGTTACTTCACCTGTAACAATCATAGGATCTAACTGAATTACGGAGCCACACATTTGTGATGGAGATATTAAATCACCCACCTTAAC
>Ga0209090_10001035_pt1 | contig 17766 bp, 7 predicted proteins | sample ArcticOcean_MG_C_9_FD_187432 | JGI IMG/M metagenome (GOLD analysis project Ga0209090, IMG submission 187432) | Marine microbial communities from western Arctic Ocean - ArcticOcean_MG_CB2_152 (SPAdes) (version 2) | ecosystem: Environmental > Aquatic > Marine > Oceanic | place: Arctic Ocean... | reverse complement strand
CTCAGTCGCCAAGGCATTCGCTGGAACATTGATGGCAAGTTCGACGTTCTCGGCTTTTTCAGAGCCGTGCTTCGAACCAACAGATACCGTGGTCGAATCGAGTTGCACGCTCCAACCTGAAGGAGGCGCTGAAGAAGAGACTCGCAGGTTATCCAAACCGTTTCCTTGGTTGGTAACGGTGAGCGTAGCGGTGCCGTTGGAACCGGGTTCTATATTGGAAAGCGTTGATGTTGAAAGTGAAAGACTCGCCCCAAATGATTGGCCGACAATTACTCTCAATTCTTCCGAACATTTGACTGTGTTTCCATCTTTTGCGATGATTTGGATGACCGATTCATCTCCAGCAGTAACGGAGTCATCAGGTGTGACGATGATATCAAACATCCGAGTACCTTCGCCATCGGCATACGGCAGGAGGCCTGAAGACGCTCCATCGTAATTGACCCAACCCGCACGGCTACCTGTTTTTGCCATAGTTACTGACCAATCGCTGTTTCCAATGTTGGTCAAAGTGGCCGTGAGGGTCCCTTCGCCATCAGGGTCAACGGTCATACTCGACTTCGACAACACCATGCTGCATTCATGCAACTCTGGCACCGTCAAATCAAATTCTTCGACATCAGAGGCTTCTTGCGATACGTCGTTTGTTACAGTACCTGTGAGTTCCCAGCAGTATTTATTCGCCTGTTGGCCTGCTGGAACTTCAACTGAAACTGTAACCGTTTCTGTTTCATTTTGGTCAAGGGTTACCGTTTCTTCATCTAAATCGACTGTGAGGTCATCTGCATTTTGACAACCGCTTCCATCTGCTTCAGTAAGTGCAAGGGCGATTGTTTCATTGGTTTGACCCGTGTTTTCAACGACAATATCGTATTCCATGACCGTTTCGCCTCCCCAGTCTTGGTGGCGTTGAGACTCGGATGCCATTGAAAGGTCTACTCCGAAAACAGCAGAACCTGAGCCATCTCCAGCGGTCGTTGTGACGATTTTGGTTTCTGAAGCAGGTTGACCAACGGCAGGTGGAGCCTCGTTTGCATTGGCTGTGATCGTGGTGTCACAAGTTCCTTCAGCGTTTTGAGTCAATGTAACGGTCATTGTAGTTTCACCGTAATCATTTGATTCGATGACACCTGGGATTTGTTGAATGGATGATGTATATGAGCCACATTCCGGAGTTCCTTCTTCACTGCTTGAAAGGGACAATGTGATCGACTCTGGACCTTGATTGTACACTCTAACCGTGTATTCACCGGATTCTCCTGGATTGACTTCAAGACCGTTTCCAGGCGTGGTTTGGATGGTGATTGTCGCATCCCGTGCCCCGTCTGCAGCAACACCCGGCGTCACCATTGGTAGAATGGAAAGCAAAAGAAGCCCTACAAGGAAGTAGGCACGTTTTAAATCGTGCGTATTGTCTGTTTCTCGGGGGTCCATGACCCCCGGTGGCGGCCTTAGTATCAAAAGACTGCCCTTGTATGTATCAAGGAAAACAAACTTGGTTATCAACTTCATGCTTCGACGAACGACGAAACTGGAGTTTGACAATTCTTGCATTGAGTGAGTGAATCCGAAGTACAGGCTGCGAAATCAAGGCGATGGTATCGAGCCCCACACCCTGGACAACCAAGCATTAAACCTGAGATTTCATCGCGACATGACCAACACATCGTACCTTGCTTTTTTGGTTGTTCAACTGGAACTGGTGCGAACGGTTGAATCGATGGAATCATATCCCCTGCCGGCATTTCTAGTCCAGTAAGTGTGAGCCGGGGTGGGCTATCTTTTTCACGTCTAGAAAGGAAGATGCCACCGATGAGTAATGCAACAATAAGCAACCCAATCAGCATACCTGCAAGTGGAAGCGTTTGTCCCGATGTTCCAATCGGCTCTCCAACCGAAGTAACTTTCAATTCAATTGAAGCGTTTGTCATTGAATCAGCACCTTGTAAACCGAGTGTAAGAGTTCCATCTCCCGGTCGGTCGGCACGCACCAAGAGACGAACGGTCATCGATTCCCCTGGTTCTAAATTCGCAATATCATTTCCATCAATACTACCCGTCCAATCCTTGGATTCTTCGAGTATTAATTTATGTGAAAAGGCAATGTTTCCGGCATTCATCAATGTAACTTCTAATTGCTCTTGAGTTCCTGTCGTAAAAGAAGTCGTTCGTTCTTGAACCCATGATGATTCGAGAACCGTAGCGACTAAGAGACCAATTTCTTCTGTGTATTCAACATCTCCTCCCTCGAGTTTCAACACGAATGAGGGTTCGCTCAATGGAGGCATTGTCGTCGAGATAAGGATTGTACAGGACACCGGTTCAAGGTTACCGAAAGGTATTGGTTCGATAGGCGAACAGTCACCAAATAAGCCACTGCTCAAATATACCGAAGCGGTTGGTTGCCACTCTACATTCGCCTCGTTTCCAATAAGCCATGTGAACAATAATGGAACACCTGTTGGATGGGAGCCATCTCCAAATGGCGTGTTCCATGATGTGCCATCCTCCAATTCAAGGCTAGCAAAATTAAGCGTTGGTTGAGCAAGCACTTCAACATTGAACTGCCCGATCCAAGAGATTCGGTCCGAGTCACTGTCAAGATGGAATTTAACTTCCCCAGATGTGCCGGTTCCATCACCTGAAATGCCGAACAGCAGATTCTTCGAAGATGCCCATGTAAGGTCAAATGGTTCATTACCTGAAGTAACCGACCAACCAGAAGGTAATTCAAAAGATGGCGTTAACGAGAGGTCAATATTACCTCGGTGCTCCAATGAGAACAGCATACTGAAGTATGAATCTGGGCGGAGAACACCAATGTTTGTTTCCAAATTCACATCAACGTCCGTTACTGTTTTGACCTTGATCGGTATATCAAATACCCAACTTTCTGTGATTTCAGTTTGTGAAATTGCAGTCAAACGAACCATTCGTTCTGCACCAGCGATTGTCATCATTGGTGGAGGTGTGAACGACATCCCAATGACCCGATGTGTGTCTTTTGAAATAAGGCCTGTCGAACCAGAACTGGCACCGGGTACGCTTGAAAGTGTATCAAATCCAGCGCCCCAACCAGCAGGTGCTTCGAGGAATAAATCATAACCGATGTTGGCGTTACCGATATTGAATAAGCGAATGTCAATACTTGTCGGCTCAGTTGGAGATACCGGAACAATTTCATAGTTATATTCAAGACGTAAATCGGGTAATTCGGGAACTTCAAGATACAGCATATATGGATAAGTCACTCCATTATCTACATCGATTCCCAGCAAATCAATACGGTATATTCCTGGCTCGGGCGGAGCGGGATGAACAAGCGTGACTACGATTTCTGCTGAACCTTGACCATCAAGGGTGAAATTTGATTCTGATGCTCCGACATACCATGATTCCGTTTGGCCCGTTATGTCATTCATGACATCTTGAGTAAAGAGACTTGCATTCGTCGAGACCAGAGCAGTGTTGGTAAGGGTAATGTTCCATGATGTCGTTGTCCGACTTGTATTCAATAGCATAATCGATTGAGGTTCAGCAGAAAGTTTGACTCCCGGTGCTGTGACGTTCACCAAGACATCATGCCGATTGTTATTCTCAAGAATCTCTTCGATTTCGTCGTTCGGGTCGATGATGAAGGAGAGCGTCGATTGGCCTGCAATTTGCGGCGTCCAATCCCACACTTGCGTCTTTGATGCACCAGAGCCCAAATCGAGCGTCTTTGTTTCAATTTCGATACCATTTGCTTCAAAGGTTATGTCGAAGAAGTCAGCTCGGACATTTCCGACATTGAATACTTTTGAAGTGACTTGTAATTGGTCCTCAACTTGAGGAATGGTCACGGACATTGTAAACTCTTCCTCCACGATTGAAGGGTCTGGACGCAGGTCATTGACGCCGTACCCCAGGACTGCAAGAGCAAATGGTTGCGCTTTACTGCCACCATGGTACACGTCCTTGACGACGACCGTCCAAACGCCAAGTTCGGTATTATCGATCAATACAACTTCGACGTTGTTCAAATTGTCTGCCACCCCTCCCGTAGTAGAGCGCCCATTCGCGAAATCATTACCAAGGTAAATTTGACCGCTTGGATTGGTGACTTCGATATCGAGGTTATTGACTAATTGTGTACTTGAGAAGGGTGAGCCTCGTTCATCCGACCAAACAAGGACCGTTTTAAACTTAGAATTTGCTTGAGTGATGTTGAAACTATATGTTTTTGAATTGCCTGTTCCTGATAAAATTGAACGGTCATCAACCCATATTCCACCGAATGATGGAGCGAGGGTCTCAAGTAAATTGAGGCGACCCCATCCTTCATCGTCGTTTGGAATATCTCGAGAGCCAATATCTTGCGCCCCTAATATCAGTAAGGCTTTGACTAAAGCACCTTGAGGAGAAGGGCGTAGTGCGATTTCTTCAAGGTATTCACGAACCATTACAGCAGCACCTGCAGTATTCGGTGCCGCCATTGAAGTTCCAGTATATTCAACATAGTAGGCATTCGACCATGTGGAACTACCGATATCCGTTGCTTCTTGAGCTCTACATGAACGCACATAGCCGCCGGGTGCGAGAATATCTGGCTTAATGCGCCCATCATCTGTCGGTCCTCGTGAAGAACCAGACATGATTGAATCCGGACTTCCTGAATAACGGTTTTGGTGATTGCCGACGGTGATGGAATTCTTGGCTGTTGAAGGCGCACCCACGGTTCCGGTGTCTGGACCGTCATTGCCTGCGGCAAAAAGGATGGTCAAGCCGTCATGGCCATTGTAAAAGCGGTCGTAATAATTCGCACGGTCATCAACGTCTTCGCTCTCTGAAGTATACTTACCTTGGTCACTTGCCAAGGTGGACCCCCAAGAATTCGTATGAGTGTGGGCACCTGCAGAATAAGCGGTGTTGAGAAGATAATTCAATGAAGGGGATTGGAAATTACCGGTGTTATCGTTTTCCATGGCTTGGAAATAGAGTTCCGTCGAGGTTGCTACTCCTGAATAGCCCCCTTGTGACCCATCGCCAAGAACCGTACAGGCAACATGCGTGCCGTGACCTGAATGTTTGTCAGCGGTCGAACCGTCTCCAATGACATCATGATTACCAACGACGCGAGTACCAAAATCCCCATGGTCAGCATCCAAGCCTGAATCGGCAACAGCTACTATTTGTCCAGAGCCATCTAAATCGGTGGTGAAATAACTGGTCACTTGAGACGTCTTCATGTGGGTACGAGCCTGGCTGTTGTCCGTGCTAAAGGTCGGTTCAAAGCGGAAGATTCGCAGTGAGGGTTGAGCAACAATGCCAATCAGGTCATCGGTCGAGAGAATTCCTTGGTAACGTCCTGAATCCCACTGGTGAGATTCTGAAAAAGCAAGTGGGATGAGTTCTGCAACTTTCTGGACCAATTGCGAACCGGAAGCATCTGTAAATTGAATTGAATCCATTGGACCTTCGTCATTTCTCCAACCTTCTATTCGCATCGATACACCTTGCAGTGCTTCTTCTCCACCTTCAAGCATCAAGACATCGAGAACCGGGCCATCGATCAACAAAGCAAGCGGCACAGGGTATTGCGCCACGATGCCATCGAGAGAAGAAAGGTCCGACAATGCGTACGGTGTACCTTGGATAAGAAGACCTGAGGGTGCGATAAACTCACGAACTGCGAGACCTGGAATATCGTTGAGTGCTGTTCGCACATCCATCATCAAGACCTCATTGGAAACTAATACGAGACTCAAATCAAATCGTGTCACCATCCATTCGCTCGGAATGGGCCGGTCAAGTTGGAGGCCGTTGATATCGAACGTTCCGATTCGACTCGAGGCAATGATTTCTCGGTTTTCCGACCAAGGTGAATATTCATTGTAACCGGCTGCATCAGAAAAAACATCGTCAATAAGGTCGAATTGAACCCATTCAATTCCGCCTTCAAGTTCAATTTCAGATGAAACCACCCCTATGGGGTGGAACAAAGGCGATGTGCTTTGCAAGAGAAAAAGAGTGATGAGAGCGATTGCTCCAAGCATCGAACGTTTGACTTGCACAAGGCGTCCTCTTATCGCCCTGTTTTATCGCTATGGGTATTCTGGGCCTCAAACATTGAATTCACGAAATTGGCCATGTACTACGTTCTGCTTTGTCGTTGAAGTGTTCACTGCTCCAAACTCCAACTGAATGGGACCATAATTCCGACTGTACTTTGCCGTTGTAATCGGTATATTGTACATCGATGGAAATAAAGTATTCATCCCAAACGGTATACCCAATCACGAGCATTTCCAAATCGTCACCTGCTAATGAGGAATGTGAAGCAATTCGTTCAACCTCGATGGACATCATCCCAAGGACTTCGCCATCGATTGATTGAAACTCGATTTGAACTGAAACATCCGTAATATCACGACTGCCGACATTGTGAATTTCAGACATTATCAAATGCCCACCTCGTTGAAGATACTGAGTTTCGACATCGATTGCATCACGGGGTAAAGCCCAATACCAACCGCTGAAAATTACCCCGAGAAGGAGTAAGAAAACAATTCCTGCTAATGCAACGCGACTGGGGCTTACTTCTCCGCGAATCTTAACGAAGGCTTTCGAAGCCCTTTGCATATCTTCATAGGTTTCGATTCCATCTTCATCCAACGAATAACCAAGAGATTCGATTTTTTGAAGTCGGGCTACATCGAGTAAACCGACTGATTTGATATCATCTTCATGAACCAGCATATCTCCATGCTCGTCGACGGCTATGTGGCGTTCATCAGACATAAAATCACCATATCAAGGCCAAACCACTGGCAATAACCGTCGTAATTGGTTCAACAATCAACACGTGTCGTGTCTCAATGCTGTCACCCGTGAGAGAACCGATCAGTGAGAGGTCTGTGACCATGCCATTGACGCCAATCGATGAAGCGGTCGGCAATGGCCCAGTAAATTGGGCATCGAGTAAGACAGCACGGCCACTGAAGGAGTGCCCTTCAAGGAAACCGGTCGTATAACTCGGTTCAACCGTTGCTTCTGCACTGGCAACAATTCGACCATTGGTAATATCATCTAAAACGATAATTGGATACTGGAACGGGGCTGTATAGATTTGAATGGTCGCAGATTTGAGGTTTTGTCCAATCACTTCAATTCGATCAATGGTCACACCGGGCGAGGAAGGCAAGTCTGTTTGTTTGAGGTAAAGTTGTTTGACCCCTTGACCTGAAGATGCTACACGCATACCCCAATCATCTGTTGTTTCAAGCACGAAAGTTGAAGGAAGGTCTTCAGCCAAAAGTAATACATCACCTTTGGTATCCACCGAACGCCCTGTTGCTTCGAGATACAGGTCCATGTCATCGGTATTGGATTGGTAATCCAGTTCCATCATCCCTTGGAATGAAATATCTGCTCGCATGTCAAAGTTGTTATTCGGTTGAGCTGAAAGGTTCATCAAGCCTGGTAAATCACGCATAAAGGCGGTAGCAGGCCACCAGAATCCATCGACGTAGCGCATTTGCTGAATCATCAAGGATTCTGCCGAATGACCATCGATTTGATATTGAGGAGGAACTTTGAGATTGATGAGGAAAATATCGCCAATGGTTGTTGAGAAGTCGGTCGATTGAGGAACGCCAACAATCAACGATTCGACTCGACTCAGAGCACGTCTATCGATAAAAATAGCATGCGCAGAATCAAGGCGAGTACCTAAATCATAGTGCATATCAATCGAAACTCGGGGCACTGTAAGGTTGTCTTGGGTTGAAAATACTGCATTTGCTTCGACATTATGGGGACCACTGGTGTCAAGGCCTGAAAGAACCAATTCAATGTCTCGGCCTTCTAATCCGTTGACAATGACACTCAATTGTTGCCGCTTTGGAGTCCACTGTTCAAGATAGAGGTCCAATTCATACATGGGTATTTCACCCGCCATACGGAAATCATATTCCAAGAGTATTCGACCTGTCGGCATACTTGGCAACCAAGAACGAAGATGCCAAGAACGACGGATTTCGTAGGTGATGCCTTGCTCTTCCCAGATACTAAGATTGACTCCTTCCATTTCGGAAGCCAAAATTATTCCATCCTCGAGGGCCGTCAAAAGTTGGTCGATGTTGGTGACGTTTGCTGCATTGAGTGCGTCAAACACCCCTTGATATTCTTCTAAATCTATTCGATGGTCTGCTAAGGCTCCATTGACAACACTTCGGCTCGACAAGGTATAATTCGGCATTCGTGACAGATTGAAAGTCACTACTGTGGCTTCGAAAACTTCCATACCAAGTCCATGTGACCATTCAGGTTGTTCAACAACATTCGTACCTTTTTGAATATCCATCGTAACATTGAAAAGTTCTCCAGTCACCAAATCAAGACCCAATGACATGTCTTCATTACTCGTTTCAAGTCCACCTAAATCAACAACAGTTGAATAAACAAAGTCATTGACAAGTGAACCGAAATTCACCAAATCTCCAAGGAAAAAGGAGAGCGCTTGGACGCCATTCCCTTCATCGAAAGTTGGCAACTCAAGCCCAGTTGAATCGACATCACTTGGATAGGCCACAATAATATTCGCTGGTAAAGGATCGATGGTGATTCGACCGTTCATACCTTTGAATTTGTCTTCGTAATCAGTTTCATCTTCAAGCAAAATGTTCATCGGTGAAGAATCGGCTCGAATCAACTCGATTCTCGAATTGCCTTCTGGCCCGATAGCACCTGGGTCAAGTGGCGAAAGTCGGCGGATACTTGTCACGTCTGAAATTGCAGTGCTGAGGCTGGTTTCTCCAGTCGCTTCATCGACCCAGAATCGGAAATGGTCACCGTCCATGGTGAGTGGTTGCGTTGCATTGGTCAATTGAACTTCAATCGAATCCATCGGTATTGAAGCTACATAACCAATTGTATCACCCAAAATCAATTGGAATGAAGAAGGTAAGCCGCTGAGGCGTATTGCATTGCGTTGTCCATCGCCGTTTCCGCCATAGGTAATGGTACCAATTGGGACGGAGGCTGAATAGGTCAAAGCCTCTGAAGTTTGGGTGACGTTGAATGTACTTGGTCGATTGGAAAGGGTAGCAGACTGTTGATTCGCAGAAAGTAAATCGCCATCATCATGCAAGATGTGCCCAATCAATAACGGGCCACCGCTCACACCATGCAATTCCATGTGACGAATATCGTTGATTGGGTCATACTCATGGCTGATACTGGAAATTCCACCTATTCGAGCACTCATGGCAATGGGGACGAGTGGGGCTTGGGGGCCAAGCCGCCCATTGACCGTTCCAATATTAGCATCCTCGGACAGTAAGATATGGTCGATTTCAGGTAACCATGGTTGGTCGCTGCTTGAGATTGCAATTGAAACAGAACCAATTTCCATTGGCCCGCGAGTTGAGGTTGGTAAACTGAGCCGGACTTGATTGTAACAATTCAAACGAATCGCTCCGCCTGAAGCACCGGCCGTTCCAACAATCGATTCAGGAAGACCATTGACTACATCGCCAATATCGAGAACCACTTCAACAATGGTCAACAAAGCATTGTCAAATATTTGTGCAATACTGTTGAGATTTGGATTGTCATAATTAACGCGGCTTAATCCGCTTTCTGGAATTTCAAAACTTCCCGCTACAATGATGACCTTTGGTACATTGGTAATGTTCATGACAATTGATGAGGAATCGGAAGCATAACCGCCCCGCATGAATGTCGATTTGTACTGCAGTTCATCGATGGATTCAGTTGCAACAATTGCAACCAGCGTAGTTGGAGGCGATGCTGGGTTTACTGGAAGGGTTGGGTCATCGACATTGTTGTCCTTATCGTCAGTGAAATTCTTGATGGCGATAATCATTGAAAGGCGATTTGGGATTTCTCCCGGCAGATCAGCACCGCCTGGCTCTTCTCCAATCATGGTAAAAACAGCGGCTATTTCATCAGGATGAAGTGTTCCAGAAGGTAGGCCTCGAATCCAAGTGCGAGAGTCCGTTATGTTGCCAAAGAGGGACTCTCCCTCCGATGTGTTGGAGCGGTCCTCGAAATAATGCAGGTACATATCTGCTCCATAGTCCGAATAAATCTCTACTGTGTCGAAGGTGTTTTGTCCGAGATTGTCGTTTCGCAAGGTAATATCAATTTCGTTTGGCAATCGAGTATCGCCAACTTCAGGGTGGAATCCCGCATCGATATAGGCAGTTTCGAGTACTTTGACGGTCGTCCCTCCATTGTCACCTTCGAACCGGATGAAACCAACACCAAGGCCAAAGCCACATTTATGTTCAGCACTTTTAGCATCGTGATCGAGAAGTGGGTCATAATAGGTCGAACCATCATCGCAATTTGATTGACGGTTCGAACTGTCAGCATCTGGATTCGACGCACGAATGGCATACGGTGCCGAAATCGAAGTGAGGCTTAAATCTGAGGAATTCACTTCCCCGGCGAGGAGGGAGGCGACAAAATCTAAGCCAGTGGAAATCACGCTATTGACGCTGAACGTCATCTTCTGTATACCAACACCGAGTGTGAAGTCATGTGGGGGTTGCGTGAAACGTGTATCGATGACAAGTGCATACGATTCAGAGTCGTCAAGCGTGACATCAAAAGCAAAACCTTTCATCAAACTTACTTCGAGATGCGACAGATTATCCCACAATAAATCGTTTTGATTGAGGGCGGTTACTTTCCACTGGAACGTTGGACGAATCCATAATTCTTCGATGCATGGAATGGTCAATGGGGGCACGCCACAATCCCCAAATTCCAATCCAAAGCCATCATCTTGAGTGGCGAGGCCTTCAATGGTCAAACCAACCTCGAGGTCATCAACAGAATCACCATCAATATCAATCTGATTTGTGAATAAAGTGGGTTGCGTTCCAACAAAGAGATCTCCGGTAAATGTTGCTGTGACCCATGCTTCATGTGACGGACCACCTGGTCTTGAAGTGAAATTGACATAGACGGCATAGGTGTTGATCCCGATGGCCAATGGGTCAGTTAATCCCAATGATTCGACTGAAAATAAGGTCTCAAACAAGTTGTAAGGCCAACCATTGGGTTGGGTAGAAGAATCCAAGAGAAATTCATACGGCCGTGGATGGTCAGCAACAAAAGGAGAAGAGTCTCTCAACTCCAAACTGTCAAGATAGCCGCTTGCTTGAGACAATGGATCGCTTGAGTCAACTGGTCGTTGGGCGAGGTCAACGGCATTGAGTGCAGCAACAGCCCCGAGTGCAGCAACACTTGCTTCATCGTTATCAGTACGCTTCGACAAGATATCGTCTAATTCATCGAGAATCCCGAAATCGTTTCGAGAAACTGAAAGTTCTGCGCCAACGGGTTGGGCCAAGGAAATAAACATCAACAAAACCATGGCCACCGCCATTCGTCGAGGGTCGGAACTTTGTGGCAAACCAACACGAATAAGACGCGGTTGGCTCTCTACCATGTAAGTATCAAGAATCCAAACTATGAGAACCCATCCCTTTGTTGTATGAAAAAACCACACTCTTTGCGACCCGCCCTATGGGCGGAGGATTTCAAGCGGTTACAGTAGCATCCAGAGAACACGTTGGACAAGCAACAACAATTGAGTTGGCGCCTTCTGGAATTCGAATGGCGAACACGCTTGAACAGCCTTGGCAAGTGACTTGCTGGGTTGCTGTCTCTAATGCCGCGGTTGTCTGGGGCGGTTCGAATACTGGCTTTGTCGAGGGCTTGGCCATTCCTTCAGGGAGTGAAACTCCTCCACTTTTGACAACGATTTGAGTTGGTGTGGTTGCCTGGGATGGTTCGGATACTGGCTTTGTTGATGGAGTGGGCATTTCTCCAGGAAGTGAAACTCCTCCACTGTTGACAACGGTTTGAGTTGATGCTGTGGGGTGGAGTTCATTGGTACTTTCAGGTGTTGTTTGGGTAATAGGTTGGGCCGAAGGCGGAGGTGTGTCATCATTGAAGAGCGCCATGGCATCTGCTGCTGCTGCTTGACTGCCTTGAGAGATTGTCTGTTGAGTAAAAGTTGGTGGTGCAAAACTGCTCTCTTGTGATGCCTGTTCCGTTGGCTGTGAACCATAAATTGCTGCCATTTCAGCAGCCTTTTCATCTTCAATGTTCGAAGAAGTAGTACGAACTTCACCCGCATCAAGCCCCGCAAGAACAATCGCTGACGAAAACAGCGGGATTTTACGAGTGCTGGAAACGACCTCCATATGGGCTTCAGCTTCAGCTATACTCAAACCTCTACCAACGAGTAAATCCTTTGCGATTCCATTTTGCCAACGTCGATGACCAAGAAGTGCAACAGCCATAGTGAGTGTTCCGACAAACAAAACCATCAACAGAATTCCAGCAATACTGCCTTTTTCGGGGAGTGATTCAACGGTGAGTGTGAAAGCGTGGCTGTCAGAGTTATTTGATTGGTCAAAGACGGTCAATACAACATCATACCGTCCGGATTTTTCGAATTCCAAATCAGTTGAAGAACCAGTTTGGTCTGCATCATCACGAGGATTCCCGTTACCATCGGTATCCACCTCTGGGCTGAGGTCCCAGTGATAGCGCAAGGAGGTGGTCGAGTCGTAAGAGTCTGTGGCTTGTGCCATACAGGTGATTGCCTCATTGACCAATCCATTCGATGGAAGAAGATTGAGACTGGATTGTTTCAAGATTGGAAGACTGGCATCGGTGACCAATAAGGTGGTCGAAATACTGTTTGAATTACCGGAAGCATCGGTTACAGTCAATGCGACACTATGGGTGCCAATATCGAACCACGAGAAGGCAACTGAACTGTTTTGTCCGTAAGGAATACCATCCAAGTTCCATGCACACATGCTTATCGCATGATCGTCAGTGCTTCCATCGCAATTGAGTACAATTGATTCATTGGAAATGAGTTTCCACCCACCGCTTATAGGTTGTCCATTGCCACCAATTCGGGCGATTGGGTTCACAACATCAAGCACAGAAATGACCGATGTTGCTGAAGCGGATGAACCAGTAGGTGAAGTCACAGTTAGCGTGACTGTTCGGTCTCCAGGAGTACTCCAAAGTGCGAGTGCATCCCATCCAGTTGCATCGCCATCATTGGACGCATCGCCATCATTATCAGCATCAACTGACGCATCAAAATCCCATGATGCAGAAGCGATTTGATTGAGACTGTTCGGAGTAGAAGAGGCATCCAAAGTAATCCCATTCCCGATGGCAGTGCTCCCATTTCCGTTATTGGTAATAATCGGATTTAATTGAGGAGCGAGTTCAACACGAACGGTCATTCGAACTGCGCTGATTCCATCTCCACCACCGACGGGGGTGTCGGTATTATCGGCTACAACAATCAACTCTTCACCGTCCAATTCATTGGGGACAATCCAAGAAAACGAAGCGGAACCTTCGACCGATTGCAACGAAGCACCGGTGATGAAAAGAGAACCTACTCCACCTGAAGTATAGAGATTATTCATGCCACGAGTTTGCAGATAAACGTCCCCATTCCCCTCCAATGACCATGCCGAAACTACAACACTCGTACCTGCATCAAGCCGTAAATCATCTCCTGAAAGAAGAGTTTGGAATGAATCATTTTCCATCGCAATTAGATTGTGAAACGGAGTCCAGTATGATTCGGTGATTGGAGAGACTGTAAGACTGGCTCGACTATCGACTCCTCCTTGGTCGCCCATTCCTTGGTCACCTGAATGGGCAAGATTATCAAACACAATGTACCATGATTTGGCGGTGATTGAAGCCGGGACTTGCCAATGGAATTGATAACTTCTGTTTTCTGCAAATTCAGTCGAAGGGACCGGTTCAAACGAGTTGCGGTATGATTGACCGAGTTCATAGGGTTGAATTGAATTTTGGTCAAATATCAAAATATCCATTGCCCCTTCACTGACAATCATCGAAAGGTCATAGACGTCACCAGGTGTTAAGACTCCGAGGTTGACTTTGATACAGGCTCCATTTCCAATCACTTGTGAACTGGAAAAGCTGGCAGGCGTATCGTCCAAACAATTCACTTCAGCACGACCTTCTGTAGCGAAGGACGAGGCTGGAATCAGCATCATGCCAAGAAGCAACGCAACAAAGAGGGAGGAGCGCATGCATCGCTGTAAGTCGTTATCCACTTGAATGATGTGGCCGTTTGTTCAAGATGACCAGCCGTCGCCAGTCCAAACTAAATGGCTGATTGAGCCTGAATCTGAAATTTTGATTCGGTCGCCATCAACTGCTGCAGATACAGTAACTTCACTTGAGTCAAGCACTTGCTTGGCTTCTGAAAGAGGTATTTTAGCATCTTTAAGTCGGGCACTGAAATGAGTCAAGACCAGATGCCGGGCATTGCAAGCCAGCGCAGTTCTTGCAGCACCTGTACTCGTGCTGTGGAGGAATTCATCAGCCCATTGTTGAGATTCGGCTAAAAATGTCGACTCATGAACCAATACATCGACTCCTGAAAGAGTGGTTAATCCCTCTGCCATTTCAGATGTATCACCTGAGACCACCATGCGTGTCATAGGGCGTTTTTCGCCGCGGAAGTCTTGTGCTTTCAATGAGGTGCCGTCATCCATTGTGAGGTCTTGACCTGCCGAAAGTTGTGTTTTTTGCTCATCGGTCAATCGCAATTCAGCGGCTTTTAGTCGGTTGAATTTACCTGCACCACCTTTCGATTCGAGCATCCAAGCACACGAAGGGACGGTATGATTGGTTGCTAACGGTTGTATGCGGTTTTTCTTCCAGCCTTCAGGTTGAGGCATGCTATCGAGCATGGAGGCTGTACCATCGCTCGCCATCTCAAGCCAGCGTTCTGTGGCAATATCTCCAAGAATCCAGCGAACCGAATATCCCAAATTTTCCGTTGTTGCACCAAGTTCTTGCCAACCTCTTATTTGCCGAGCTAATTCTGCAGTTGGTGCCGATTCTGGAATTGCTTCACCGTTAAGGAGGGCATCAAAGACTTCTGCCGAAGTAGGGCCTATTACCAAAAGTGGAGTTGTTCGCTTGTCCAATGCCATGGTATGCATCCACGGCAGCACGCCCCAGGTGTGATCTAAATGCCCATGCGTCAAACAGACGGCATGAATTCGAGATGCTCGTAAAGTACTGCCTTTGTCATGCGCCTTTAATCGCTTACGTTGGTCTGCATATCGAGTTTGGAAACCTTCACCAGCATCGATGACTGCAATGCCATCTTCACATTGAATAAGACTGCCGCTGACTTGCCTTTTACCTGTTGGACGAGCCGAAGAAGTTCCGAGGATATGTAATTCCATACGCATGAAAACACCTCAACTCTGCAGTGGTATTGGCGTTGGTGGGAACCAACGGAGCAAAACAATTTGCTCGATGCCTCGAATCCAGCGCCAAGGCACTGCGACATGAACTGAACCTTCGACGAGTTCCTCTTCTGTATCTCGAACAAACAAGTGCGTACAGGTCAACCCATTGGCATCAATCACCGCATCGTGAACGACGCCCAAACGACGTCCATCGGGTAAGAAGACTTCCAAACCCGTAAGTCGGGATACAGAATCTTCACCTTCAGTCATTTGTATCCCTCGTCATTGCCACCAGTCGAGGGGCAATAAAAGAACCCCGAGATTTCGGCTTATCTATGCCATTGAAGGGTTTGAATTCAAAGTCCTATTCTATGGCAGTCTTATTGGCTCAAAACTATCAGGCATCATCGGCCACATTCCTGCGCCTCCAATGGTACTCCTTCCAATATGAGCCATCATCGGTTTTGGTAGTTCAGTTGGACAGGTATGTTCGCCGGATGAATGGCTTTTCAACGATGAAGTAGAAACTATAAATCCCTATGTGGCAGGCGAGGGCAATCATCAGGCCCACGAGGGAGCCTGTAACCAAAGCTGGGCCGTAGGCATGGATATTTCCAATACCGTACATTGGATTGGCAAACTGCTTGTAAGGGCCGCGTGCTGTAAATTCGCCGTGAGACTTTTCCAAAAGTAGGTCCCGAAAATAATAAGTATCTATGCCCACAATCCAAGTTGACCAAAACTTGATTCCAAAACCGACCACAGTCAACAGAATAAACAGGCTCCACCTCAGGACCAATGGTAGTTCGATTACTGCACCGGTATGGAGGGCTGCTGCTGCAACACCTAAGCCGACGTTAAAAAATAATACGCCAAAAACCATGTCGTAAAATTGTGTCGCCTTTTTCTCACCAAACTTTGCAATCACAACCCGCTTGAAACTGGTACCAAGAATCAAACTGATTCCAATATAGTAACACGCCAAGGCACCGATGGAGTACGCGATAAGCCACTCGGATTGCTCAGCCTGATAAAACAACCAAACGCTTCCAAAAAGCAACGGAATCCATACAAAAAGAGTACGGCCTGCATCCAGCCGGAGCCCCGACATTGCAACGGCAACATTGACCACTTTTCGAATGGATTTGAAAACGTCCATGGCTGAATTGGTCTCCATGGCACTCCTAACACGCCAGCAGTATTACCTTTGTCCCAACTCCAGAAAGGCGAAGAATTCTCAACCTCTGGGGCTACAGAAGGCTTTGTATGGATGGGTTCAGAAGGTTAGCGTTGGAGAGGGGCCACGCAAAACTCTTGTGAGTCAGACAGAGAAATGCCTTGCGTTTAGATAAGCAAGTTTATTCAATACATGCGGCAGGTTTGAACATGTTTAGGCGCTTTCTCACCCGCGGTCAGAATCAAAGCAGCGGCTTTGTTGAAAGGGTTGGTTTTGTTTACATCGATGCAGAAAACTCGATTGCTAACCCTGAAGACTATATGTCATCTATTGAAAACCACTTGGGGACGAAACCGAAAGAATCTGTCGCATATTCAAAGTGGTCAGCAAATTCACCATTGGCTAAGAAATACAGAAGTGCTGGTTTTCGTTTAATTCAAGCCGACTCTGGGGAAAATAATGCGGACATAATGATGTCTCTCGACGCATATGAAAAGATTCGTGATTTGGCCGATCAAGGAATAGAAGGTAATGTCTACATTTGTTTTCACGGAGATAAAGGATTTACACATCTTTTAGAAAAGTTACGAGCAGTCAGAGGTTGGAAATCCATTTGGGTGACTTCGAACAAAAAACAAAACAAAATGATTGCGAATGCATCAAGCGAAGTCCTCCTCATTTCGTCATCAAAAGACACGGACGAGAAACCAACCAAAACGATTGTAAAAGCCCCACGTAAGGTTCGCCAAGCACCCCCTTCAAGAAAAAACACCAAGGCTACTAATTTAGACTTCAAACCTACAATCCTACAATTAATACAGAATGGAGCTACAAATTCAGCAACTTTAGGTAAGGCAATTATTGCATATCAAGGAGATAATAATTGGACTGAAACAGGAAAACAGGCCTTCAATTTGAAGTTTAGACTCCCAAAAACTAATTCGTATGTCAACACCATTAAACAATTTATGAGTGATTCTATTGATGTTGGTGAAGGGCCAAAATACTCATTCTCGATCAAGGGCAAAACACAATCAATTCCAAAGGTGAATGTTTCGGTAAAGAATTTAGATTTCAAACCTGTAATCCTACAATTAATACAGAATGGGGCTACAAATTCAGCAACCCTCGGCCAGGCAATTATTGGATATCAGGGGGATAATAATTGGGCTGAAACAGGTAAAGAAGCCTTCAATTTGAAGTTCGGACTTCCAAAAACTAATTCCTATGTCAACACCATTAAACAATTTATGAGTGCGACAATTGAGATTGAAGGAAACGGACCAAAAT
>Ga0209090_10001034_pt1 | contig 17780 bp, 18 predicted proteins | sample ArcticOcean_MG_C_9_FD_187432 | JGI IMG/M metagenome (GOLD analysis project Ga0209090, IMG submission 187432) | Marine microbial communities from western Arctic Ocean - ArcticOcean_MG_CB2_152 (SPAdes) (version 2) | ecosystem: Environmental > Aquatic > Marine > Oceanic | place: Arctic Ocean... | reverse complement strand
AAAGAAGAAGATTTTTTTTTTTCAGTCTGTTGGAAAGAGAGAAGAGAGGAAGAATTTTTTTTCGCCTTTTTTTTAAAGCGTGTTGGAATGCCTTTTGGTGGGGGGTGCAGGATTTTTGCTTAAAAATCCTCATTTACTCACAAGAAAGAGAGCGAGCGAGAGAGAACAACAGTAAAGCACTTTTGCGTGATATATATATATACATATATATATATCAAAACAATAATGGTCGATGACGACGTGATGCCTCCGAGAGGAAGTCAGTTTAGAAGAAAAAGCAAAGGAGATGATGGTGGTGGCGGCTTTCGTGAGAAAAATGATGGAAAGAAATTTTCAAGCAACAAAGAGACGTACGACCGAAACGGCAGAAAGCAAAAGAAGAAACACAAAGGAGGGAAGAACACGTCGTTATCTTTAGAGGCGTTCGCCAGAGCTGGGAAATCTACGTACGATAAGAGAGAGGTTTTAAAAAAACGAAGAGCGGAGATGGCGGCAAAAATAAACAAGTTTCGTAAGGTGGTAAAAAAAACGGGAGAGTTTGTGGCGCCGACGAAAGGTTTCGATCCGGAAGAATACGCCAGGAAATTGACAAAAATGGAAGATCCTGTCGGAGATAAAGCGTTCGTGGAGAGAGAGGAGATGGAGGAGTACGTTGGGAAGAAAGTTTTACGAGGAGGATATGACGACGACGACGACGACGACAGAAAAAAAGTACCAGAAGAGAGCGAAGAAGAAAAAGAGGACGACGACGCGCCTCCGGAAGAACGCCAAGGCGTTTCCGAGAAAAGTAAGCACAACAAAAAGAAAGATCGACCGCGAACGGCGCACGAGTGGAAAATGCTCAAAGCGCAACCGGAACGAGACCGCATTCAAAAGGAAAGAGAGGAAAGGGAGAAAAAATTCCAAGAGGCGCAAAAAATACGAGACTCGAAGCGAAAAGAGCGAGGGAAGTTGAGGCACTCCATGATGAAGGTGAATAAAAAAGGTCAGCCTCTGATGAGGAACAGAATCGATGCCATCTTAGCCAAGTTAGAGAAGAAGTAGTTTTAATAAGTCATTCATTTTAGCGCCGCGCGTTTATAGTAGAAAAAGCTTAAAAGCTTTTGGTTCACGAGAGCCCAAAAAAAGCTCCTCCTCCTCCTCCTCTTTGTTTTGTCTGCTCAGTTTTTGGGAGATCTTTTTTCTGGGAGATACACCAGTCGGGATAAATTTTTAACATCAGAAAAACAACTCGGCGCGCGCGCACACACTTCACAACTCTACATCATCTTCATCACCATCCGAGAAAAATGAGCGCTGCCATCGCGTCAACCACCACTTCCGCGTCGTTTTTTGCGACGACCACCAGAAAAGTTCACAGATCGACGACCAGCAAACGAGGATCATCATCGCGTGTCGTGTCGTCGTCGTCCGAATTTTCTCCGATTGGAGAAAAAGACGACGACGTAAATAACAATAACAATAATAATAATGATGTATCCTCGAGCAGAAGAGCGGCGATTGTGAGCGGGTTCTCGGCTGTGCTCGCAGTTTCTGCCTCTACTTCCCCTGCCGCTTTTGCCGCGGATAAAGACGAGGAGAAGAAGAAGAAAGTCGTCGCAGTTCCGTACACTCCGTACGTCCCGCAAAGCGAATCGAGCGAAGAGATGTTGGAAGTGGCGAAGCAGTTGAAAGATGCCGGAGCGCGATTGTACGGTGCCTTTTGGTGCGAGAACTGCAACAAACAAAAAGAAACGTTAGGTAAAGAGGCGATGGAGATGATAGAGTACGTGGAGTGCTTCCCGGATGGGGTGTACCAAAATGCACCAGATGGAAGAGCGGACGTGACGAAACCGGCGGAGTTTTGCGGGCCGTACTCCGAATCGTGGCCGATGTGGGTTTTGCCGTCGCCGTCGACGCCAGAAACGCCGGAGATTGGAGTGCAAGGTAAAGTTTTGAAAGCAAAGGAGTTGAAGAAGTTGGTGAAAGAGGCAGGCGGTGAGAAGGTTGACTTGGTGAAGTATTTCACGACGCTCGAAGTCAAGTAATTTACACAGCAACGCTATTATTCTTTTAAAACAAAACGTCTTCTATTCTATATATGCTTACCTAGGTACAACTAGCTAACTATCGTCATCAATATCATCGCGCGTTCGTCCTTTTTGCCTCTCTTAGCTCGTCTATTTCTTTGTACGCAGCTTCCCAATCGATCTCTTCGGGTGCTAATTGTTTCGTTGGAGGAGGGCGGGAGGACTCTTCAGACGTTTTCGGTTTCGCGTCAATATTATTATTCTTACGACCAGCTCGCATCAACTCGTTCGCTTTCTTTGAAACCTCTAACTTTTTCACCTGCTCTTCTAATCGTTTTTCTAACTTACCAATCCGTTTATTTTGTTCGCGAATGACGTGATGCGATTCTCTGTTCTCTTCGACGACGCGTTTGGTCTCCCTCGCCGATACCATCGCCGCTCGTTCGGCTTGTCGTATTCTCTCGTTCAAATGTGCCTTTTCTGCGTTCTTCTCGAACATTTCGGACATTTTCACGCTCAAACTGTCGCACTCTTTCTCTAGCAGTTTCACTGATTTCTGCAAAAGTTTCACTTGCTGCTCAAACTGATTCGAGCGCGCCTGTTCATCCATCAACAGCAGTTTCTGTTCCTCGATTATTTTTTGCATGAACTCGACTTTTCTCGTCTCTTTTTTCCCACTCTCTCTCAATTTCTGTTTTAACTTTGATGTTGCTGTCGTCGTAGTTGTTCCCCTTTTTCCTGCTCTCTCGTCGCTTGTGATGATGTTACCCTCGTCGCTGTCCGTGTCGTTCACATCATCATCATCTTCTTCCTCTCTCGTCGTCCTAACCGAATTTTTTATTTTCCCCTCGTTGGTATCGATGATGATGTCGTTCATCCACGAACGAGGCAGGAACTTGGACGCAAACTGTCTGTCTCTCGCTTTTGTCGTCGTCGTCCGAATCGTCGTCGTCGTCATTTTATTTTCTCTAATATTCTTCTTCTTTGTCTTCGGTCGTCGTCGTCTTCATTCGTTGTTGTGTGTTGTGTTGTGCGGAGTTTTTGTGTGGTCAACTGTTTTAAAAATCCAAACCAAAACGACCACACATCATTCCTGTGTGGTGGTCTCGTCGGGCTGCTGCTGCTTCCAACACATGAAAAGCCTGCTGTTGTACGGCAGACGAAAAAACGGGAGCAGCAGTGCATCACCGATGGCCACGATGTACAGGTCCTCGCATCATCATCAGCATCATTCGTACAACAACAACAAACCGTCGTCGTCGTTTTCGTTGTTAATCTTGCTCAAGAAAAACAGATATTGCCGTCGACTGCTTGTTCTGTTCATTTTGTATGTGTTTATACAAACGTTCATATTCTTGAAGACGTGGTTTCCCGGGGACCCGACGCTACGAAGAATATCCGAGAGTTCGTTGAAGCTGATGTTCAGTCGAAGCGGGTTTTCGTTTGGGACTTCTCGAGTCTTCTCGAAGAGATATTCCTCTTTGAAAGGAGGAGAGGGAGAAGTGAAATTGAGAAATCCAAAGGAAACGAGACAGACGAAGAAACAGTACGTGGTGCAAGGACACATTCCAGACCGACCGACGTGGGGGGAAGATTTTGACATTCACAAGTACGTGAAAGATGTCAGGTTAGGAGAGAAAGGAGGAGGAGGAGAAGAAGGGTATAAGCAACTGCAGTGTTTCTTCACCGTGGACGCGAACGAACCGAAAGTAGTGTTGTACGACGACGGCCGCACGCATGTAGTACACTTAGGAGTAGGAAATACGGGGATAAATATGAACGAGTTGACGTGTGAACACTTTCGAGCGACGACGAGCGTGGGAAACGACGATAGAATAGAAGAAACGTGGAGTATAGAATCAGAAGGGGAGAACGTCGGCAAACTCGCCATCGTGTCTTCGGCGACAAACGTGGAAATGTTGAGCGAGTATCATCGAACTTTGCTCAATCACGTGGAGTACGCAAAATCGCACAAGTACGCCAATTACCTTTCATTAGTAAAACAGAAAACCTTAGAAGGACGGTCGGGGAAGTTTGCAAAGCACTTAGCGATGGGTGCGTTGATCTCAACGGGAGATTTTGACACCGTTTGTCACGTAGATTTAGATGCCTGGTTTGCAAGTTGGGCACCGCTTTCATACTACGCGAAAGCGTGGCCGAGAGATAAGGATTTGTTGTTTGGAGATACCGATCAAATATGGATCAACTCTGGTTTAATGATTGCCCGAACGACGACGTGGAGCGCGCAGTTTTTCGAAAAGGTGATGAACGCCGTGCACAGTGTAAATGCACAAAACGACGAAAAGATTGGTTTTAAAAGAGACCAACCGGCCGTGTGGCATGTTTTAGCCGAAGGATGGAGAGAAGAAGGTAGAATGCCGTATAAAGGCACGGAGTGTGAGAGTTGGAACCAGTGTAACCCGGACGAAAATCCTGTGGAGTGTTGGCACTGGTGTCATTGGGATGCGTTGCAGAGAATCAAAGGATGGACCGGTTTGACTTCTCTGAACGCGTTGCCAAATATCCACTTGGTCCCTATCGATGTGTACCCACAAATGCACCGCATGTGCATTCGGTCGTGCTATTCAGTCGCCGCGAGAGCAGCGATGGGCATTTGCTCGGGAATTACACGAGGCTCGGCGATGTGCTTGCCGAAAGACGTGGACAAGATGAGTTTGTGCGACGGGAAAGGGTGCTTGGAGCAAATGGAATCCAACGGCGGGGCGTGGTTGAAGCATACAGGGCATCAACACTGGAGAGACGTTCTGCCGAGTTGCGTGCCAAGAAATAGGAAAGAAGCTGATTTAGAACAGAAGAATCCGCTCGTTTTGTGTTCGAAATCTTCTTAATTGTGTTGTTAGTATGAAGGACTTATAGATTAATATAAATGACTTATTAGAGCGTTGTTCAAAGATGGATTTATTAGCTATTCTACATTTTTGCGTGCTCGCGCGTCGCCGCCTTTCGGATGAAATCCGGAACTGCGCAACGACGTCGAGTCACCCCTACCTAATATCACCGCGACTGGTGCGCTACCTTTTCGAGTCGGTGACAAAGGAGCTAACAAAACGTCTCCGTTGCTCATCTCGCCGTTTTCCATCTCTTTCATCCTATCCAACTCGCTCGCAAACTCGTCCCCTATGGATTTTTCCGCCATCTCGATCTCCTCTCCTTCCTCGGGTATCCCACCCGGTCTCGCTGTGCTAAAACACTGAGGTCCTATGTCTACACCTCCTACTTTTGCTCCTAAAACTTCGTTGTATATCGCTACTATCCTCTGCGTCACGAGCACCGTCACGACTAAACCGAACACGTAAAACAACAACTCCACGTGCGAGGCTTTCGAACCGTTCGCTGCTTTACGCCCCGTCACTCCCAAGTACACGTACACAAAACTCGCCGGAACTATTCCAGCGTACGTGCACCAACAGTACGGCCAAAACGGAACAGCGGTTAACCCGAGTAAGTACGACATCACAGTATACGGCGAAAACGGCGAGAGACGTAAGAGCAAAACGATTTGCCTCGAGTCTCTGACAACCGCTTGATCGAGAATTTGAAACCTACCGCCCTCTGTAATAAATAACTTCTCTATCAACGGTCTTGCCGCGTATCTCGCGATGAAGAAGGAAATAACACCGCCTGTACCCGCGGATAAAACAATTAAAATAGTACCAAAGCCAGCACCAAAAATCACCCCGGCGGCAACGCACGTCGCCGAAGCCGCTCCAGGAATGACCGCGAATGAGGTCACGACCGCGTTAAAGATGAAGAAGTTTATCGGGTTACTAATCTTTGGTATCACGTCGTCTTTTAACGACAGCTTTCTCGACCCGTGCATGACTAATAAGACGGCTACTAAGAGGACGCCGAGTAACGCGATGCCTCTCACCCACAATTCGATTGGGATTTTCGATTTCCTCCTCTCGGAAAGAGACCCGTCCAGTAAGACGTTATTCGATGGCTTGACTGTTCGGAGTCATCGGTGACCGAGGCGTTTTCGGTGGTACCGGCATCTCTTTCTCTCCCTCTTCCTCCCCTTAGTATACAGAGAAGAAAGAGCCTTCTGGGGGGGAGGGGGAGAGGGAGGGAAAAAACTGAGGAGGAGCCGAAAAAAAGAAGGAGGAGAGCCGTTTCAAATGGTTCTGAAACCTGATTTTTCGCATTTTCTAAAAGCTCGCCCTCTTCGTTTTATATCAAATCGGCTCATCGTCGCGTCATAAGTTTTGTTGTCTGCGCGAAAAGGAGGGAGCACACACCCAACAACACGCTTTATATGCACCAAATTTTATCATCAACATCACCATCTATCCTCCACGGGCGACAACGCAGACAGACAACTTCATCGAATACATCCACCAACAACATCAACGGGCCTCGTCTTTCCTCCTCCTCCTCCTTCTCCTCTTTTCTTCTTAACGACATCGTCGACAACAAATTCAAACTCATAAAAAAAATGCAACGAACGTTCTTCTCTCGAAGTAGAAGAAATCTGCTTTGCCCTTCCTCGTCGTCGTCTTCTCCTTGGACGAGTGGAATGCTCTCATCAACACTCAACAGCATCGTTGGTTTCGGAGGAAGAAGCGAGAGTCGGAATGGTGCAGTGGCGGCGAGACAGCATTCGAGCGATAGGAGTAGGAGCAGGAGTCGATCACCTTCAACTACTTTTTTCTCAAAACAGCACCAACCGCAGCGCCGGCTTTCCTTAACGTCATCTTGCTCTTCACCGTTAACAAAAACAGCAACTAGAGCGATTTCTACTTCCAGCGAGAGCATGCAAGATTACGATTCGAGTTCTATTCAAGTCTTGGAAGGGTTAGAACCTGTACGCAAACGTCCCGGGATGTATATCGGTAACACCTCCACGAAAGGTTTGCACCATTTAGTCTGGGAAATATTAGATAACGGCGTGGATGAGATTCAAGCAAATTACGCGAGTAATGTCCAGCTGACGTTGGAGAAAACAGGACACGTCGTCGTAACTGATAATGGTCGCGGGATTCCAGTGGAGATTCACCCAAAAACTGGCAAGTCAAGTTTGGAAACAGTGTTGACGATATTACACGCCGGCGGTAAGTTTGGCGGAGCCGAGTCGGGATATTCCGTGAGTGGCGGCCTGCACGGCGTGGGCGTTTCAGTCGTGAACGCTCTATCGGAAGAGTTAGAAGTGACGGTTTGGAGAGGCGACAAGGAGTATTTCCAAACGTTTTCGAGAGGGAAGACAACTTCGGAGCTACAAGTCTCTGAGAGAAAGGCAAAAGATGGGAATCCGAAAACCGGGACGCGAGTGCGATTTAAGCCCGATAACATGATTTTCCAAAAAGTGCAAGATTTTGATCCAAACATTATTCGCGCAAGAATGAAAGAACTAGCGTTTTTGAACTCGAATGCCGAGCTTCGCTTTACGAGCGTGGATAGCAAAACCAAGGAAATGAAAGAAGACGTGTTGAAATACCCGAACGGCTTGACAGATTACATCGTAGATTTGAACAGCGATAAAAATGCAATCCACGAACCGATTACGTTGAAAACAGAGCACGAAGGAGTTAAAGTTGAATTATGTTTGCAGTGGACGCACGATGATTACTCGGATACGATTTTAGGCTACGCAAACTCGATTCGGACCATCGACGGTGGATCTCACATCGACGGTTTGAAATTTTCGTTGACGCGTGCTTTCAACACTGCGGCAAGAAAAGCGAAGTTGTTGAAAGCAGAAGATACTAATTTAGGAGGCGATCACATTCGCGAAGGCTTGTCAGCCGTCATTGCCGTGTGGGTGCCACAACCCGAGTTTGAAGGTCAAACGAAAACTCGTCTTGGAAATTCCGAAGCGCGGAAAGCCGTCGAAGCTATGATTTCAGAAAAGTTCACGGAATACCTCGAGTTTCATCCCGAGGTTTTATCCTCCGTTTTCAAAAAGGCACAAGCCGCGCTCAAAGCTTCCGAGGCGGCTAAACGAGCGCGAGATTTAGTGCGCAGGAAATCCGTGTTGCGATCGTCTTCGTTGCCAGGTAAACTTTCCGATTGCGCGAACTCAAACGCCGACGAAACTGAGATTTTTCTCGTCGAAGGTGACTCCGCCGGTGGATCGTGCAAACAAGGACGAGATCGCGCGTTTCAAGCGGTGTTGCCGTTGCGTGGTAAGATTTTGAACGTCGAACGTAAAGACGAACAGGCTATGTATAAGAACACGGAAATTCAATCGATGGTGACCGCGCTCGGTCTCGGCGTCATGGGTGAAGATTTCAATGTGAATAACTTGCGATACTCAAAAATAATCATCTTAACCGATGCCGATGTTGATGGTGCGCACATTCGAACGCTTTTATTGACCTTTTTATATCGATATCAAAAAGCGCTGTTCGAACAAGGACACATCTACGTTGCCGTGCCTCCACTTTATAAAGTCGAGTCCGGAAAGAAAAATGTGAAGTATTGCTACGACGAATTAGAGCTCAAGAAACACTTAGCTACATTAGGAGATAATCAACCAAAGAATTTGCAGCGATTTAAAGGTTTGGGTGAAATGATGCCACAGCAACTATGGGATACGACGTTAGATCCCAAGACAAGAACTTTGCGCAGACTCACTGTGGACGATGCAGCTATGGTCAATCACACGTTTTCGCTGTTAATGAGCGATAAAGTAGGACCGCGCCGCCAGTTCATCGAAGATGAAGGACCGGACTTGATGAACCTCGACGTGTAATAACATTAAGATTAAGCTATACGTTAGTATTACGAAAGAAATAACAATTCTCATATTATGCGCACTGCCGTCGAACGCCTGATAGCATTCGATCCACTTCACTTAGCAGCGTGATTTCTCCATTTTCTTCTACGGAGGATGTGCCAAGTGATGAAATTTTGAATGAGTCGTATGTTATCGGCGATACCGAAAGCGGGAAGAACTTGTGCTCAATCTTCGAGATCTGTTCGTGCGAGACTTTTTCTTCCTTATTCCTGCGAAGTGTTTCGATATCACTCTTTAACTTTGTGACTTCGCTTCGTAACTCGATCAACTCTCGATGAATGGGCGATAATAACGCGCTCATTTCTCTCAAGGTGATTGAACTTGCGGCGTTTGTCGCACTAGTATTCGACACGAGCACTCTCTCCGCCGTCTCTTCCTCCTCCCTCTTCTCGTTTTTTATGCGCTTTTTCAGTGCTTCTTCCTCTTCGTCCTGTTCGTCGTCTACCACGAGTTCGCGCACATCGCAGAGGATTTGAGATGCGAGCGCTTCGCTCGTCTCATCGTTGAGCTTTTTGTCGAACCGGAGTATAGAATAATTGCGCAGGGCGGTGCAAGATTTACAGGTACATCGAGCGTGATGCATCACTTTTCTAAGCGTATTTTTTTTAACGAGGGGAATTTAAACGAGGTTTGAGAAGAAGGGATCTTTACATATACTCGTCGTCGTGCTTTGTGATTATGGTTGGAATTTTAATGGTATTATTGAACAAAATGTATGCTTATCCTATTCTATGTGTACGTGTGCATGTCTATATCTGTGTGATAGTGCACAGAAACCACCACCATCACGTATACTTTACTAAACTTGTATCTACTTCGCGGGTTTCTTCTCAACCTTAGCTTCCATCGAAAACGGCTTCGAAGTCTCTTCTTGTAAACGTCTGAGCTGCTCTTTCTTATCTTCAGGCAAATTCGCTAAAATCTCTGGATCTAATTCTCCACTCACTCCACCCGCATCACCTCGAATTTGGGACAAATACGTCGTCCACTGCACGTGAAACTCTCTCCAGTGTTCCTTCGTTGTCTGTGTGCTCCTCAGGTGTTGACGAAACTCCGATTGGACGTACTTATCCCCTAACGTTTTCATCGGCTCCGGTAAAGCGGCAACGTGCGTTCGCAAGATTTGTCTATACAGAGCGAGGATAGGCCTAGCTTTTTCTAGAAGAGACGATGCGGCTCCGGACATCTTTTTCTATCGCGCGCTTTAGAGAAAAGAACGTTGTTTTTAATCTATGTCTGGTGTTTCAAGCTTTCAAGAATCAAAGTTATAATTGTTGCTGCTGCTGTTGTTGCTGATCCGCCAACACTCCCATTTGTTCTTTCTCCATCTCCATCATCTGTTCCTCTCGATGCAATTGCACGATTAATGGCACGACCAAGACTAAAAACGTAGTTCCAAACGTCCACGCCGCTTGCCCGGTCGAAAATGCCCAACGAATGCAGTGCTCTTTCGTCTTTTCCCAGTCTCGAGTTTTGGACTTTTTGGACGCTTTCGATGAAAACGAATCCGCCGTGCCTGGAACGATATCCATCTTTTTCTTTGTCTTCTTCTTCTTCACACGCACGCACACACACTCTCTCTCTCTTTCTTCCTTTGTTGCGTTGTTGTTGTTGTTGTTGTTGTGACGAACTCTTTTTTTTTCCCGCAGGAAAGAGATCTGAAAAAGGAGGGCTACTTTTTAATAGTGGACGATTTTTACGCGTAAAAAAACTACTTCTCCCCCTTCTCCCCCTCTCTCTTTTTCCTTTTTCGCCCTCCAGCTTGGGAGATATCTAAAAGCGCACTCTTCTGTTTTTCCGAAAAACGGCATACATAAGCTTCGTCTCACTCGAGCTTTAAACAAAACTTTCTCATTCTATCACGACTTTTAGTTTTTGAAAGGACATCGTATCATGTCCGCTAATCCTTTCGCCGCGTTAGGCGAAGACGGGCCGAATCCCGTCGCCGCGAAAGGTGCGAAATTTCTTTTTTTTCCTTCCCTCTCCTCGAAATTGTTAACTGCATCAAGCAAGTTTTCGCCTTGTTTTTTGCTCCTTTTCAACGAAGAATGAGCGAGAGAGTAAGGGTGCAATTTGCGAACGCAATCGATACCGCGAGAGCTCTGCGCGAGATTTATTTCATCTTAATACCAATCGAAACGAATGTAAATATGTTCTGTACGTTCGAATTGATTGGTTTCAGAGGAATACATACGTTCAAACGTAGATATATATCCTCACGATTGCGTCCAGTCAGTCGAGCTAACCCTCTCGCCCTGATGAAGGAGCTCAATTCGTTGTTTTTCTTTATTTTGGGTTGTTGGAGAAAAACACTCGTCTCTCTCTGTGACTTGTTTGTTTTAAATTAATTAACTGACATCATACTCATCATATCATGAATAACAGAGAAAGCGAAACCGGCTTCGCACAAGGAAGTCACCGGCGGCGCGAAGGAAAAGCAATACGGTGCCAAGGGCCAGCAAGGCGACAAGAAGAAGCACACTTCTGGTAAGCACGACCGAACCCACCATGGCAAGTCCTCCGAACACAAAGGGGGCGCCGGTAAAGGGAACTGGGGCAAAGCTGGTGACGAACTCGATGCCAAAATGGACGATGGAGGCAACGAATCTGCCACGGAGCAAGAAATGGAAGCTCCGTCCAACGAAATCTCCTTGGAAGAGGCCATGAGACTCAAAGAGGAGAAGAAGAAAGCCGTGGCAGCCCTCGCCAAGACGGGGCCGGCCAGAGCGGTTGACTCTTCTGCTTTCGAGTCCATGGCGGCGCCAAAGAAACTCGAGGACGAGGAGAATCATCTTGATATGCTCAAAGTCGACGCGAAGTTTCGTAAACGTGGCGAAAAGGAAGTGAAGGCGAAGCAAACGCTCGACTTGAACTTCAAGGTTGCCCCGACTGAATCGAACGATCGCGACGACGACAGACGCGACCGCAACCGTGGAGACAAAGGTAAAGGTGGCGGCGGCGGCGGCGGCGGCGGACGCGGAGGTGACCGTGGACGAGGTGGCCGAGGTGGCAACTCTGGAGGTGGCCGTGGCGGCAACTCCGGCGCTCGTGGCGGCGGTGGTGGTGGCGGCAGTGGCCGAGGCGGCCGAGGCGCCAACATCAACGTTGCGGACAACGCTGCTTTCCCGTCGTTGGGTTAAATAATATTTTTATTATTGGTGTAGAGGGTGATGTGAGTGAGTGAGAAAGAGAGAGGAGGAGTGGGAGAATTTTTAGAGAAGAGAGAGAAAGAGAGAGAGAGAGCATGTGTGTGTCTGTAATTGAGCACGCTGCAGGGTAAACGGAAACGAAGAATTATATTGAAGGCAGAGAACATTTTAAAACAGTAATAGTAGAGAAGGGAGGAGAGAGTTGATTGTGGAAGACGAGGCGAAGTCGAAATGACGAGTATGTGTGTGACAACAATGAGAAATTGGAGTATGTACATTTTTACGCCGAGAGCACCAACGAGCGCCGTGTTAGAAGAAGCTGTTGCGTCTCTAATTGAAAAACAAAAAAAAAAAAATCTTGCGCGTTAGAAATAGCAAGGCAGTCTAGTATGTGATGACGAATCCGATAACGAGTGAATTAGAGAGAGAGAGAGAGGAAAGAGGAGGATCAGAGAAAGCTCATGTTTAGATTGGCAGAGTAGCCACGTAAATATATTTAATAATACAAAAAGAACAATATCGCAAAAAATATCCATTCTTTTTCCACTCGCTCACTTCTTTTCTTGAACATGCGTCTGCGCGACGAATCGTCATCATCGTCTGGTGTTCAGATATCCGTCCACAGCTCGATAGCTTTGGATGAAACCATTCACGACGTGAAATGGATCCCATCCAGTGCTCGGTTTTGCGTGTTAGGAGCGCACGCTCGAGGCACCGGAAGTCTCCAAGTCTTTGAGCTTGAAAACACGCACGAGGAGGCTTCTTCTTTATCTCCTTTGTCTTCATCACCGGCGAAACCATCCTCTCGTCTCGTTATGAACGCGAAAGGAAAATGTGAACACGACCACGCGATGAAATGTGGGACCTTTGCCGGGTCAGACGCGATTGAACGCGAGTTTATCGCGGGAGATTTTTTTGGTCAACTTCTCTGTTGGGATGTGGAATACTTGACCAAACCAACGCGAGTGGTAAAAAACGCGCACGAATCAATCATCAATTGCATAGATGGATGCTATAATCAACACTCGAAAGTGATCGTCACAGGAAGTCGAGATGGGTCTGTGAAAGTATGGGACTTCAGACGGAAACAATCTGATCCCGTCGTGAATTTTGCGCCGTCCGCCACCACGAAGGTCTCGCCAGAGTGCTGGTCTGTAAATGTAGGCAATGCCAAGAACGATAGCGAACCGATGATTTTAGCAGGATACAGCGACGGTACGGTCAAAATGTTTGACCTTAGAAGAGTGAAGAATAGTGGCGAGTATTCAACGCCGCTGTATTGGGAAACGAATGTTGATCGGGGCGTCTGCGGAGTAGAATTTGACCGGAAAAATATAGAGATGAATAAGTTTGTGGTGACGTGCTTAGAATCGCAGTCAAAAGTATTCGACGCTCGTACGTTTAATCCCAAAAGAGGTGGCTTCTCGAGCTCTGTCGTCACCGAAGTCATGGAAAATGGTCCCACTGTATGGGGCGTAAAGCATTCTCCCTTCAATCGAGAAATTTCTGTATTTCTAGGTGGCGACGGCACTTTATCGGTGCATAAATACGCGTATCCAAAACAAAGACGTTTACAACTGAACGAGGAAGAGTGTGTCGGTAATGCCGGTCAAACGCACCTACTGGTGGAATCAAAAGTATCCACGCAACCCATCAGCGCGTTCGATTGGAACAAAGACAAAGAAGGACTCGCAATTTGCTCGTCTTTTGATTCGAGAATTCGTTTACTTTTCATTACCGGTATGAATAAGCTCTAATTTGTATACATGTATTTCTAAATTACAAGGGATAGTTCAGACCGTCGTCTTCCCCGTCGTCGTTGTCTTGATTGTACGCCTCTCTGTGAGGATTTCTTTGGTCGTACAACCGCTGTTCCAGTTCTTCTCTTTTCATCCTCTCCAGCATCAATTCCTCGATCACTCGTTCGTATTCTTGGGCCGTAATACTTCCTTGTCCTCCTCCTACTCCTCCTACTCCGTTCAAGACTCCGTTTTCGTCTCCAATACCGCCGCCCGATATTTTTCGCACTAAATCTTCAAACTCTCTTCTTACCACGGATGGTAAGTTTTCCAACAATTTCTTCGCCCTTTCTCGGCTCAACACAAGCACTTCACAAAAGCATAAAGCCGTGGCCGAAACTTTCGATTGACCTCCAATCGTACGTCTTCCTAATCCACTCAAAGACGCTTCGCCGATGTAATCTCCCCGGGTCAAAATCACCGCTTCGCCTTTCTTCTCCAATCCTAACTCGTCGCCTTCCCAACACTCGACTTCACCTTCGGAGATGAAGTATAAATTCCTCGCCGTTTCGTTGTATCGAATGAAAACCTCTCCCGGCGCTAAATGTTTCATCTCTAACTGCTTTAATATCGCTACTTTTAAGGAATTCGAACACCCTTTTAACAACTCTCCATTTGTCACGCTCGGATTTATTTTCAGCAAAATTTCTCCTTTCAACGACTTTGGCACTTCCTCTAAAATCGCGTTATCTGCAGTCAGTTTAGAGAAATGGTCTCTGTTTCTTAAATGTTCGTAAAAATCAATTAGATCATTCGATAACTGATCCGGTAACTTTTTCCTTTTGATGAATTCATTCACATGGTCGATTCGACTCTTATACAGCCTCGTTTGTCGGCCAAACGTGTCGTGGTAAATATTCGTCGCCGACGTGAGCGAGAACAAAACGACGACTGCTCCAGTACACGCGAAGAACAACGTCGTCCAGCGTTCTAAATTCGATTCTGGTTTGAAGTTCATATCGATGGTAAACATGACCATAACCGCGTGATACAAGGATAGAGAGTATTCCGTGTATGGATCGCTCATCAATTCGCCATCCCATATCCCTTTCTGTTTGGCGACTTCGAACCAGGCGTGGTCTTCCACCCCGTCTATTTTCACGACGAAGAAGAACACGCAGGCGAACCAGTGCGCGTACACAAACGTTAACAACACGTACCCAACGATATCCAACAAAGCGTATCGAATTTGTGGCATTCCGTCCCATCGATTGTAAAACGCTCGGTGAATCCGGTGCACTCGTAACACCGACGCCATCTTCATCAGTTTAAACATACGCAACAGCTTCGTCAACCGTAAAGCGGACACGCTATCCGTCAATGAAGATTCTCTAAAGACTAAATCTAAAGGAATTGAAGATATGACATCAATCGAGAACCAGCTCGTGATGTATCGATCGGATATTCGTTGTCTATCCATGACTAAGTTGTTCCCGGTATCGTAAAATCCAGTGTTGAAATTCACGAATATATCGACGATAAAGACCACGTCTACGACTCGATACATCAACTCGTGAAACGAACTCATTTTAACGTTAAACGCCAAGTGAAAAGGACAGAAAATGGCGTTATATATCACGGCTACGGCTAAGAAAGCGTCCCATATTCTCTTCCCTTGCGCGAGCGGGTGAATAGTCGTTCCTAAATCCACTTTCTTCCTTCGTCCTAAACGAAAAGGGGTGAGAAAAGTTGACGATGATTTCTTAGTATTAGTGTCGTTGTTGTTATTATATTTTCTCCCAACTCCTCGAGGGGAGGAAAGCGACGACTTTGAAGAAGGATGAGAAGGATGGCCTTTCATCTTCTTCTTCGTATTCGTACGCAGAGAGAACGAACGAGTGAAGAAGAAGAAGAAGAAGTGTGGTACAGGATTTGCGGAGTGAGTGAGGGGAGTTTTGTTGCCTTTCGAAAAAAAAAATTGCAAAAGCAAAAAAACTCTTTCGCGAGAAGAAATGAAAAAATTTTCTCATCAATCCTTCGTCTTCTTCTCTTCTTCGTCAAAAAATCGTCGTTTGACCGAAGAGGAATTAAATTCAATCATCATACCGCATCATCATCGAACAGAAGAAGACTTAGAAGAAGAAGAAAGAGGCGAGAATACTTCTAAAACTCTTCTTTCAAAACCGTCGTCGTCCTCTCCAACCTCTCAATCAAATAGTATGTCGAACAAACGAGGAGGTCCGGCGCAACCCCCCTCGTTTCTCCAAGAAGTCGCCTTTCTCGCCGTCTCCGCGTTGTTCAGTTGTTTGGTCCTTTCCTTCGGATTGAAACGTTTAGACCCGAACAGACAAACCTCAAAAGCCGCGGAACAGAGGAAGAAAGAAATCGCCAAACGTTTAGGTCGACCTAAGTTAGTCACGAACGTTTACGAAGACGCGATCGCGGCTGACGTGGCGAACCCGGACCATATTAACGTCACGTTCAACTCCATCGGTGGATTAGAAGACACGAAAGAAGCGCTGCAGGAACTGGTGATATTACCATTAGTGCGGCCGGAGTTGTTCTCGAAATCGAATTTGTTGAAACCAGCGAAAGGAGTGTTGTTATACGGACCTCCCGGGACCGGGAAGACGCTGCTAGCGAAAGCGTTGGCGAAAGAGTCGCAGGCGTGCTTCATCAACGTGCGAACGAGCACGTTGCAATCGAAGTGGTTCGGCGACGCGCAGAAACTCGTCACCGCGGTCTTTACTTTAGCGTGGAAGTTACAGCCGTCGATCATCTTCATCGACGAGATTGATTCTTTTCTGGGAACCAGGAAAAACAGCGAACACGAAGCGGTGACGCAAATGAAGACGGAGTTCATGACGTTGTGGGACGGTTTCAACACCGACTCGAACGCGCGAGTGATGGTGTTGGCGGCGACGAATCGCCCGTGGGACGTGGACGAAGCTATTTTGAGACGGTTGCCGCGGTCGTTCGAGGTTGGTTTACCGAATAAAGAGCAGAGGGCGAAGATATTAGGCGTCACCTTGCAACACGAGAAGTTAGAGAAGGGATTCTTTTTGAACGAAATGAACGCGCCTATTTGGCAAATTGCGGAAAGAACGAAAGGATATTCTGGATCTGATTTACAAGAATTGTGCAAACAAGCTGCGTATGGACCTGTGAGAGATTTGCTGAGAAGCGAAACGAGAGGAGAGAATACCGGAGGTGGGTGCAGAGCGCTGATGATGAAAGATTTCGATGAGATTTTGAAAACGTCGAATACGAGCGCTCAAGCCGCGAGCAGTTACCAGTACGCAGACGAGATGAGGAAGAATACTAGAAGCGCGAACGCGCGAGAAGGGTACCAAGACCCAGAGGAGATAGAAAAAGCACAATTGATGATGCAACAGATGATGGCGGGTTTATTCCAAGCCGCTCAAAACGAATCTTCTCGATCCGGTTCGCCCTCCTCCCAGCCGAAAGAGCTCGACTAAGAAGGGAGACGTCGCGACTCTTGCAGTTGCATGCAACAAAAAACATTTTTAGTCCAAACATTCTAGAATTGCAAGAACCAATACCTACGCGTTGAAAACAATAACAAACCAACTCACGATAGACGAGTGAACACATTGAACCCGTTTTTGCGCGTGTGAAAGCGTTGAAGGGCGCCCTTCTCTTTCTTTCTCTTTCTCGTTTGTTTTCCGCTTTAAATTCTGCAAAATAAGCATATTCAATTTTAAACAATTGTGAGGATATATTCCCGTAAATAATAGTGAATTACGTATCAATATTTATTTTATCGTGATGATTGATTAGGAATGCTCAGGTTTCAAAGTTCCTGGTCTAAAAATAAAATAATTTAATAATTTAATTACATAAATAATTTCAATTCAATTCATTTCCCAAAATAAATCGAATTTTTCGAAATCATTGAAGAGATATGTATTATAAATAATATTAGTATACCAAGTATACCAACTATAAAGTAAATTAATTATTATAATCTTTCTGAAGATATTTGGATTTTTTATTTTTTCAAGAAAAACATTTTTAATCCATTTGGAATATTGAATGTTCGTATTTTCAAGTTCTATTCATTCAGTGCGATCAAATATTGATCAATATAATATTGTTTAGAATG
>Ga0209090_10001032_pt1 | contig 17827 bp, 21 predicted proteins | sample ArcticOcean_MG_C_9_FD_187432 | JGI IMG/M metagenome (GOLD analysis project Ga0209090, IMG submission 187432) | Marine microbial communities from western Arctic Ocean - ArcticOcean_MG_CB2_152 (SPAdes) (version 2) | ecosystem: Environmental > Aquatic > Marine > Oceanic | place: Arctic Ocean... | reverse complement strand
TTACTCCTTATATTGCACAATAACAAACCTATGTTTGTTTTGTTATATAGTAGTATTTATCAGTTAAGCAGGGTTATTAGATTTGATCTCTAAGATCCTTTTGGAACTTTTCTTTACGTGGTGTAGTCTTAGTACGGTCACGTTGAACTTTATGTCCGTATGGAGTGTCGTGAGTAAACAGCTCTTTGGCATAACGAGGTTTGGGTTGCTGTGCTGAACGTGTCTTTCGTTGCTTTGGCATAATGTATATTATACACTAAATTATGAGTCCTGTCAATAGTATTAGTAATGCAACCGTGCCAAAAAAGGTAAAACCTAATAATAATGCTGATACAAGTATCCTCATTGGAGTTATTTCATACTCTTCTGATGTACCTACACCTATAAGTAATTTGCCTATATGTTTAAAAGAGACCATTGTATAAGTGCGAAGCATGCCAGCATTATTCCAAATACTGTAATTTGTATCACTGCTGGTATAACCACAAACATCTGCATTGGGTCAAACTTGCCTGCCATGAAAAAATCATCTTTCATCCATTCCTGGAATTCTTCCGGTGTTGCTTCTTTAGGAAGCTCGTTGCGTATTAATAACTCGCCTTGTTTAAGTGATGTTAAATCATACACAGATTGTTTAGGTCGTCCCCATGAATCGTTTGCCATATTATTTAATCCTGTGGATGCCAAGGTTGTATCCAATATTTAAAAAATGTATTATATATTTTCTGTATCATACGCATTATGACTTGCTCCTATGATGTAGGTGCAATAGCAAGAATGCTTATTACAAAAATAGACATTAAGGCCAGAGTTTCCAACTGGTCTTGTATTTTATTAATTCGTTTTTGGCTCATGAACTATTTCCCATAGAGTAATTTGCCTCACACTTCTTAAAGCACCGTAAAGATTGTCTGCCGATTGGATGGAAAGGCTTAACCAAATTGTACAAAAAAATTTAATCATATGAGGAGGTTGATATAAATTACTATTATAATATATTATACTGGGTATTTATGAAAGCCTATACGTTTTGGTAATGTAATGGCGTAATTTTATAACAAACTGTTATAACAAGTAGTCAAAGATATTTTCTGGCTTGTATTTTTGTATTGCATCAAGATATTCTTTCTTAAGATCTTTTATATTTCCTTTCCATATTGCTTCAACTGGAACTAAAGAAGTTGTCGAAAAGTTGTCTCCTCGAAGATACATGTTGCCTTCTCTATTCATAAATGTTCTTAGATTTTTACTGTTATTCAACAAGTTATATCTGTACTTACGGTCAAATGAATCCATGTCATTGTTTAATGATGCAAAATATTTCTGTATGGTTTCAAATCCTGTAGACTTAATTAGTCGAGGTTCTATTTGTAAATCTTTTAATATTGTATTGTAGTAGCAGTACTTATATCGTGTATGGTTAATATGACTACTATTAACATTAGTTGTGCCAGTGTATACCTTTTGTGTTTTCAATGTTGTTATATTATTTTCCACTGATTGATAAAATATTTCTGGTGTTGAAAATAATAAATTTCTAAAATATTTATTTCCAGCGTCTTTAAAATTATTATATCCCTCTAATGTTCGTGCAACTGCATTTGCATCCGTGGCCAATCGAGCCTGTCCTTCGTGCATTGTTAACAGTGGTGGTTCGTCGCCTAATACTGGGGTACCAAAGTCTTGTATTTCACTTAGGAACTTTACATGTAATGCTAACTGGGGACTGTATATTCCATATTTTTCAGCAACATCAATATACTCTTCTGTCTCTAAAAACTTTTGTAAATCAATATCTATAACTGTGCGTTTAATATCATACTTCTTACATAAGTCATTGCCTGCAAGTACATCGTCAGCATTAATAGTATTAATACCCCATTTTGTTGCATAACTAACCACTTCAAAGTCTATGCCAAGTTCTTTAAACAACATAAAGTTAAATTGACTATCACCGCCGCCACTTAAACATATTACAGGATTATCAATGTTTAATACTATATTTGACAATGATTCATAAAAAGATATATTATTTGTTGGCTTTTTACAATTATGTATAACCTTACCTAAGTCATAGTCAATAAGAATGCACGGCGGGGAGCCAAGTACAAACTTATTTTGATCTACAGTTGCCATCAATATTCCTTACAATCGTTTATTATGATAAATACTTATGTTATTTAAATCATATGACACAAGTTTTTGGAGCAAATTAAAAATGGCAAAATATATAGTAGCAATGGATTCGACACAGTTTAGTAATCCTGTAGAGGCGAGAACAGCAATTACTGACAGTGGTGCATCTGTTACAGTAATTTACAATTTACAATTTACATACGAAATTGAAGCAACTGCAGACCAGTTAGCGGCTATTTCTAATGTTGCACACTCGAGTTTAGCAGGAGCTGATGCAGGTGTAGAATTACAGGCATTGGATACTAATCATTTTCGATTCCTCGATAATAGAGCAGGCAGAACACTTACATTTAGTAGTGATGCCGCTTATAGACCTAAGTATAAAGGTGACGGTGTTACCGTTTACTTAGTCGATACAGGAATCGATACAACTCACCCTGAATTTGCAAATTCAAATGTTACAGCACATTCAGATGTAGTTACATCGGGTGGACAAGATTTAGACGGTCACGGTACTGCTGTAGCAAGTTTGATTGTAGGCGAAAATCTTGGTATTGCCAAAAATGCTGGATTACTAAGTGTAAAACTTTTTGATTCCGCAACAGGTACTACTACAATCGGTCAAGTTATTCAAGCATTAAGTGATGTCAAAGGGCACCATGACGCTAATGATACAGACGATGTAAAAGTAGTATGCTTGCCATGGACAACTCCGCAAAATGCATTTATTGATGCAAAAGTGCTTGAACTTAATAGTGCAAACCTTGTTGTTGTAGCATCTGCAGGTAACCATAATGCAGACATTAATAACTATTCGCCAGCTGGCATTGAAGAAATTATTACAGTTGGATCAATTGACGGGGCTGGTAACATTGCATCGTTTACCAACTTACCATTTGGTACTACACCAGATAACGCATTAAATAATTATGGTGCCGCACTTGATATTTTCACTATTGGTGAAACAGTATGTTATGCTGAAGTTAAATCACCTGATGAAGATTACCTGACCGGTGGCGGAACATCGCTGTCAGCAGGTATTGTTGCAGGTGGTGTGTGTTCATACATTCAAAAGCATAGCGATAAGTCATCAGCACAAATTAAAGATGTTGTTATCTCAGAAGGATCAACAATTGGTAAAGAAATTATTAGAGTAAATGCTGATATAACATCAAGCATTAATATTAATGAACTCAATTTAAGTTTATTATCGTTAGATGCAGAAGGACAATCAGAATTGTTCAGTGAAGCATCAGGAAGAGTTGCAAACATCCAATACGGAGCGGCGTCTTCAACTGTAGACTTAGGTTTACAAGCAGGATCGGCAAACGTTGAAGTACTATCATTTAGTCCTTTATCACCGTGGATGGCTTTTGATACCTCAACCGGTGTTTTAACCCTTGATACTACAGACAGTTCAACAGCACCAGCCAGCATATCTCCAGCAGTATATTTATTTGCTGTTAGAGGCGAGATTGGTGGAAACGTACTTGTCGAAGAGTATAGTGTAGGTGTTTACACAACTGCTGTTACAGAAGTTGATGGAGCAAACAACTACTATTACGATACAGATAGTACGTCATATGATGCAGTTGAAACAACTACATATGAAGGTGCAGTCCCATCGAAGAACTAAGTTAACTCATATATTAAAAGCACCAGTTATTTGGTGCTTTTTTTTGACTTTTATTTAAATAGTATTATGGCATACACAAATTGTTATATAGACTTAACTACTAACTCAGCAACATATAATCCTACCAGTCCTCAGGGACAATGGGCATGGCATCGATTTGGCAAAAGATCTTACCCTAACAAACAACTGCCGTTAAAAGTTGCAAAGAAGTTTATCAAAGAGCTTGATAGTGAATGTAAAACTATATTTTTAAAAAGTTTCTTTGGAGATAGTTTACATTACAAATATATAGTATCGCTTGTTAAGTATGCAAAATCATTAGAAAAAGATGTTTTTATATTTACATACGCATCAGGGTATAACGAAAGTATTGTAAAACAACTTGCTGAGTTTGATGTTAGGTTTTATGTACATTGCACAGGCATTAATGATATGCTAAACTTGGTGCACCAAAATCAAACGGCAGGTCAATTAGATAAGTTTTTAAGTATAACTAAATCAAAAACTATTATCGAATACCATGTTTACCAACATAACCTTGTTCAAATACCAGATGTAATAGACCTATGTTGTATTTGGAACGCACAACTAAAAATACAACGTGGATCAGGATACGGTGAACATTTAGCACATATTATTACAGATGACGGTAAGTGGTTACATGATATAAGTTTATATAAAGGCCCAATGCCAAATGAAAATGATTTTTTAAGTGCAAGGACTCGTATGATATTGTGTAAAAATAGATACGAAAGTATTATAGAAAATTTTACTCCTCTTGCACTTATGAAAACTGCATTTGGATCAAATTTACTTAAACCATTTACAGTAAACAGCAAAAGCAAGAACATATTAGATAAGCCTAAGTTAGAAAAAGAATACATTGACTTTAATACTATTGTACCTGAATTAAAGTTACAAAATGATTTATATCTAAGTGTTACCGGTTACGTCTTTACTAATGTAGAGTTGTATGAAATCTTTAGTAATGCATTATGTAATGATTGGCACGATGCACTTACTAAGTATGCAACAGATAAATCTGCTGGTAGAGTACAATATCAAAGCATAGTGTCAGATGATTATGTTGAAAGAGTTGGAAGTATATTAGAAAGACTCACAGAAGTAGAGTTTGACAAATTACATGCTGGACATAATAGTTTAGTAAAAATTCTTGAATATAATTCAAGCAGTTTTGGTTATAGATATATCTGATATATTATTGCAGTAATCAAAAGGACATCTTGGTTTACTTTCTAATAGTTGCCAATTATTATTTGATATATTACCAAAGTTAGCGGCGCCACACCAACTACTATATATTTCTCCAGTTGCATCAATATTAATACTTTCATATCCTATATGACATTTCATTCCTTTAAACTGATTCAACCCTTCATTAATTATTTGATGGTTTTGCACATACTTAACTGTACCATCTTCATATAAAAATTCTGTCATCCATGCAGTAGGATCAGGCACATTTTCTTGCGGTTTATTTTCGTGATTGTGTACACTTTCTTGCGGCTTAATGCCTGGACGTTGTAGTATTGCTAACTCCTTGTTAGAGTATTCCCAGTACGTTTCCTGCTTACTACGGGCGCCTAAGAGCTTCTTATACATGGTTTTAACACATATACTAACATTGTTATAGTTATTGTACTTACAATCCTTAAATAAGGACCTTAATTCCTCTACTAATTCGCCTAACTCTTCTACCTGTCCGCCTATACCTGCTATGTTGATTTCTATGTTAATATCTTCCTTAATCTCATTAATAACGTCAATTAAATGTTGTTTATCCTGCGTTAGAGGGTGGTATGTAAGTATTACTGTATCCATGTATTCCTTTGCTTTGCGCCACCATTTAACTGTTCTACTGCCATTTGTAAACACAATCGAGTGTGTATTGTATTCACTTATTTTGCGTATAATATCCTCAAATCCAGGCATCACAGTTACCTCGCCACCGATTAATTCATAGTCTAATCGCTTATGTAGTGCGTTGTAATGCGTGGAAAGGCGGTCTATGGTGTTTAGGTACATCTCAAGCGGTAACCATGGCTTAGAACCGTCGTGTAGTATTGTGGGACAATAATCGCAGGAATAATTGCATGAATTACCCATGTTCCATTGTATTCTAATATAATCTTGGTCGTTTCGAGCGTGGGGGCCTCGTACTGATACGAGCTTTGACATTAGATGCCAACAATAACGGTGGCGGCACCTACTACCATAGTATGAGCACATGAAGCCGTACTTAATCCTACTGCGGTTACTGGTCTTCCCATAGCAAGTACAGTTGCACTTCCTGATAGAATTGTTGCGGCAGTATGAGGCGGTTCTCCGTGGGGAGCAACTAAGTCACCTACTACACTAATAGGTTGCATTTCTACTAAGATGTTAGGTATTCCGGGGCCTATATCGACTCCTGGTCCTACTAAACTTGATCCTACTTTTCCAACACCTGCCATAATAATCTCCGTTACTATTATTTATGACTTATACTTCTACTGGTGCTGTATCTGATACCTGTGTTAAATAATCTTCAGCACTCATAGGAGCACTTTTGTATACAGCAAGATATTGATCTCTTGTTAAGAACAATAATGTTGGTTCAGCAGTAAATACAAAAGGAATAGTTGCTACATCAGAATCTGATAGCACTATTAGTTTTGGATTTTCCAGTGTTAGTGTAAATTTCTTTTCATCGTAGCCAATTAATTTTGCTATAATTTCAAGTCCTGGGGTAGTTTTAACTGTTACTACTTCAGTTAAAAATGTTGTAATGTCATACATATTTGTATCTCTGTGTGTTATAATTTAAAGTTGCTAAAAGTATTAGTTTCAACATCTTGTTTAGTGCCGCCAATAACGTAACTACTAATTTCTGTTTCTTGCGGTGCTACTTGTACATCGCTTCCACCTATCCATTTTTGTGTCCAAGGTAAAGGATTGGTACCACTATTATATATCGATTCTAAGCCGGCTGATCTCATTCTTTTGGCGGCGATATACTCAACATATTGCTTTAATAGTTCTGCATTCAGCCCAATAATACTGCCGTCTTTAAATAAATAGTCTGCCCAAACTTTTTCTTGTTCAACTGCATCAATAAACATTTGAGTGCTTTCTTGTTTTGTTTCTTCTTTGATTTTAGCAAAGTCTTTATCTTCTTGTGGCAATAATTTTAACATGTGCTGTGTACTTGCTAAGTGAACATTTTCGTCCCTGGCAATTAGTTTAATAATTTTAGCATTGCCTTCCATTCTTTTAAGTTCTGCAAAGGCCCAACTACATGCAAAGGATACATAAAAACGTACACCTTCAAGTATGTTAACACTCATTAAACATTGCCAAATACGCTTCTTATGTTCGTACTCATCATAACTTGCAAGTCCACGTGATCTTGCTTCATTGTATTCTATTAGTCTATCATAATTTTGCGTAATACTGTCGGCACACTCAACAATTTCATTAATGTCCAACATCTCATCAAATACTTTACTTGGGTTTGGATATACATTTCTAATAATATGTGTATAACTTCTACTATGTATTGTTTCACTGAATGCCCAAGTCTCAATCCATGTTTCTAATTCAGGCAGACTTACTATAGGCAAGAAAGCAAGATTAGGTGAGCGACCTTGTACACTATCAAGTAGTATCTGTCGCTTCAAGTTACTGGTAAAGATATGCCTTTCAAAGTCTGTTAAGTCTTTAAAGTCTTTTGAATCTTTAGTAATATCGACTTCTTCTGGTCGCCAAAAGAATCCTAACTGCTTGTCTGTTAGTTTTTCAAATTGCTTATACTTAACTACATCAAATCGTTGAATACCTGGTCCGCCATTATGGTCTAAAAACATTTTTGCTTTGGTGTGGTCGGCCCTATTTTTTACATCTAATACACTCATTTTTCTCTTTTTCAAATTTTGCAACTCTCACAGTCGTCATCGTCTATTTCGCCTAAAGATAATTGTTCTAAAGACTCGTCTTTGTTAATATCTATTTCGCCTTGCCCGTCATGTGTGTTGTTGTAATATAATTGCTTACCACCATATTTATAAAATGTCATAATGTCGCCAAGTAGTGTACTCATTGGTACCTTTTCCTCATCAAAATGTTCTGGGTTATAACTTGTATTAACACTGATACCTTGATCAATATACTTTTGCAGAACAGCCATTATTTTTAAATAACCTTGTGGTGACTTTTGATCCCACAGTAGGTCATACTTGTTTTTGTAGTATGGGTAACCGGGAACAACTTGCTTTAATACGCCATGTTTACTTTGTTTAACACTGATGTAACTGCGTGGTGGCTCAATGCCGTTAGTGCTGTTACTGATTTGTGCTGATGTTTCTGCAGGCATAAGTGCCATTAGTGTCGAGTTACGAATACCGTGTTCTTTTAAACTTGCTCTAAGTCCTTTCCAATCCTGTCTTTCTTTATTTTTAACAAGTTCATTAACATCTGTTTTGTATGTTTGATTAGGTGTAATACCATGTCCGTATTTTGTTTCCATATTCTTAGGACATGCACCTTTTTCTTGTGCTAATTCGTTACTGGCTTTAATAAGTCCGTAACTCCATGCTTCTGCCCATTCATCAATTAATTCTAAGTTTGGTTGCTGATATGTCATGTCATGCTTGACTAACCAATATGCAAAATTAATAATACCTATACCAAGTGGCCGTCTATTCATTGTGCTAAGTTCAGCGGCAAGAACAGGATATGCTTGATAGTCAAGCAATTCATCTAAGCCTCTAACTGCAAGATTGCATACTTTATGCATTTCATCAAAGTCTTTAATAATACCCCAATTGATTGCACTTAACGTACATAAACTAATTTCACCTTCTGGATCGTTAATATCATTTAACGGCTTAGTAGGTAAATTAATCTCACAACAAAGGTTGCTTTGCTTAATTGGTGCTATGTCTTCAATAAATGCACCATGTGTATTTGCATGGTCAACATTCATTAAGTAAATTCTACCTGTGTCTTTTCTTTCGGTTGCAAATGCACTAAACAAATCAATTGCTTTAATTTTTTTCTTCTTAATTGATGTTTTACGTTCGGCCGCTTCGTATATTTCTTTAAACTTTTCTTGATCTTGAAAAAATGCATCGTATAAACCAGGAACATCATGTGGTGAGAATAACGTAATGTCTCCGCCTGAAATTAAACGTTCATACATTAACTTATTAAACTGTACACCATAGTCCATGTGCCTAACACGATTATCTTCTGTGCCTTTATTGTTTTTAAGTACAAGCATGTCCTCTACTTCTGCATGCCATAACGGATAGTATAATGTAGCCGCTCCGCCTCTTACACCACCTTGTGAGCATGATTTAACTGCTGACTGGAATAGTTTAAAGAATGGGATAACTCCTGTGTGAGTTGCGTCTCCACTCCTAATAGGTGAGCCGATTGCTCTAATACTACCGGCACCTATACCTATGCCTGCCTTCTGGCTTACATACTTTACTACGGCGCTTGTAGTAGCGTTAATGCTGTCTAAACTGTCGCCTGTTTCAATGAGTACACATGAGCTAAACTGTCTTTGTGGGGTCCTAACACCAGCCATAATAGGCGTAGGCAAGGAAATTTTAAAAGTACTGATAGCATCATAATAATCTTTAACAGTTTGTAGTCTTGTTTCAGTTGGGTACTTACTAAATAAAGATGCCGCGATCATCATGTATGCTACTTGTGGTGTTTCATATATTTCACCAGTTGCCCTGTTCTGCACAAGATACTTGCCGCGGAATTGTTCCATAGCCGCATAAGTTAATACTTCGTCGCGATCATGTTTAATGTAAATATTTAATTGGTTTATTTCATCTTTAGTGTATAACTCAGTAAACTCTTTGTCGTACATGCCAGCATTGATATTGTCATCAATGACATCACATAAGCACGGTGGCGTAAATGTGTTGTATACCATTTTACGCAAATGATAGTTAATCAGTCTGCCTGCTACATATTGATAGTTTGGATTCTCTTCTGATATTAAATCAGCGGCACTTTTGATAAGTGTTTCCTGGATATCTTGGGTGGGCATTGATTCAAAGAATTGAATTTTACTGTTGATTTCTACCTGTGATGCACTAACACCTGTAATTCCTTCACATGCGTACATTACTACTTTGTGTAACTTGTCTATGTCTAATGGCTCTAAGGTGCCGTCTCTTTTTTTAACCTGCATGTGTTTGTCTCAGTAATGTCCTGTATAGTTTTTAGTAGTAATATTTATCCTTAAGCTATTGTACTATAAAACTATTTAGAAGTCAATGTCTTTTTATGATAGTATCGATAAATCTGGTATTTTAACATAGTTAAATAACGTTGCATCGCTTTGTATTATTTCTTCTGAAGATACTTCTCCAGGGTAAAAATTATAGTATTTGTTACCATGTTTTATATGGGCACCTATGGTTCCTAATACGTTATTACTTATCAGTACGAATTCAATTTCATCCACAGGAATGAAACCTTTATGAATTAATGTTGATGCTAATATTAGACTGACTCCTGTACAACAAAGGTACCCTTCTGATACAATATCAAATACTGAGGGCCAAGTTTGAGGATTGTAGTAGTCTATGTATCTGTCTGACTGTTTAATACTGCCAAATGCTTCCACTACTTCTAATTCGTTAGAAAACTCCTGTTGCCTAAGTTTTCGCCATGTGGCTAATCTTTCAGAGTTATTCTGATGTTTGTTAAACATTAGTTGTTATCTTGAATTCCAGCGTCTGGTGAGGTAATTAAATTTAAGCGACTGGCCTAAATCATGAAGTGCTCTAACTGTAATAGTGTTACCACTAATAATTGCACTAAACGTAATAGTACCGGCTATATCTGTTGCTTCTGATGATCTATCGCTTATTGAAACTTCTGTTGTGCCACCTGAATTATTATAGCCTGTTATGTATAATGTTCCTATACGTTGATAGTTAGTCGACACACCTGCAAAGTTAACACTATAGTCAATAATGAAACTATCGTATGCTGGCGAACCATTTGTAATGTCTAATGCAATAACATTGCTATTGGCAGTTGTTATTGTTGCTGACTCTGGAGTGTCAAAACTTGAGGTTGCACTTAGAGATGCCGCACCTTGTGATGTTAGTAGTTCTATATTAGTTTTTAAGTTTACTAATCCTTTTAACTTACTTGCTTCTGATGTTCCTGATTTCTCATAGTATAAACTGTTTAAGATATATGAGAAGTCTCTGGCTTCGCCTCTACTGTTGAAGTCCATTTCATTAAATGTTTCGTCAATATCAAGATTGTATGTTCCAATATTTGGAGTGCTATCAAATGAACCTGTGTTATACTGCTGATTTGTACTAACACTATATAATAAATCTGTTTGAGTATCAAGTAATAAATCATTTAAAAAGTTTTCTAATTTTGCTTTAACCGTTGAAGTCTTATTGTATGCTCCAGCCGTAAGTTTTAATTCACCTAATGTTCCAGCAGTATCTTCATGTAGATGGTAATCTACTGGCACACTACTATTTGCTTCTTTGTGTGTAAAGTAAACCGTATTAGTAGTATCAGGAGTTATATTTAAACTCCAATATGCTTGATCATCACTTAACCCACTTATTACTGCTGATGCTTCTGATAAAGTAGTAGCACCTGATAAATTAATACTTCTTACAGGTGTATGGCTAATAGCATTATCAACTAATTGTACACCAAATGTACCTGTGACGTTTGCCAATACCTGTGCTGTTGTTGGGATGAAGAACGAGTTAGTTGTTGCTAAGGTTGATGCTGTAGTTTTTGATGCATTTGCAATCTTAGTTGCATCTGTTGAACCTGCTATTGTTATTGGGGCACTTGCTGGCAGTCCATGATTTGTTGTTGTTACTTGTACATTGTTGCCGTCTGTTGCACCATAGTTAATATAGAATAAATCTGTACTAATTATTGAGATGCCACTTTTAGTAACAGTGAACGAACCAACGCCTACTGTCTGTACTTGATATGCGTTTGTACCAAAAGGTGTCGAGTTATTCCCTCTAAACCTAATATAATCGTTAGCAGTTAATCCTTCTGTGTTGCCAGTGATTGTAGTAGTACTTCCTGATGATGCGGCTGATGTACAATCTCTTCCTGTTTGCCATGCATTACCGCTTGGCAATGTAATTTCCATTGTGGTTGTTTGTACGTTTGATACTGCGATTGATTTGTTGTTAATCCAATCTGTGGCACCTGCATTTTGTACATAAACATTATCAAAGATACTTGTATTACTGTATAAATGTCCTGTTGGTATTGTTACTGTTGCAGTTTGGCCTGATGCAGTAATTCCTGCACTATTTACAACCATACTATCTCTACTTACAAGTAGGTTACCAAAAGTTAAACTTGATGTATCAATAACACCAACTGAGTCAGCAGTTACGGCAATATGCTTATACTGTAATCCAATATAACCTTTTCCTGTTTCTGCGGAAACTCTAATGTATTTTGTAGGAATTTGTCTATATGTTGCAAGATCGTATCTATCATAAAAATTCTGTGTTGTTGCACCTGCATGTATTTGAGTGTTAGCACCATTGAATCCATCCAGTGCCCTAATTACAGATGTGTTACCATAATACGAAATACCAATTTCGTCAGTTGTTTCTGGTGCTACTCTGAAACTTACTGTGTGAGTATTTGCAGTTTCTTTACTTGCATTAAATACATAATCGTAACCTGAATCTGGTACGCCTACAACTGTAGGTGAATTTTGGCCTGCAAGTGCTACGCCATTTTTAAATACGTTAATTTCTTCTGCTTTAAATGATAAATTACTGGAGATACTTAGTACATAGTTATTAGCAACGTTGGCATTAAATACTGTTCTAACTTCACTTGTACCATCACTTATTGTATATGACTTTGAAGTACTTGGGGTATAACTTGTTGTTTTTGTAACCCCGTCGAATGTACCTTTTGGATACCTAATGTGAGGTATAGTAAATGCAATTATTTGGTTGTTTGCAATACTTTTAGTTGTGTCTTTTGCGCCAGTAGTTTTTTCAAATGTAAGACTCTTATTATGGATGGCCGATGTAGCATCATCTGTATCTGCACCAATGAATACTTGCTTACTGTCTGTTGCTAATCCAATCTCACCAGCTCTAAGTGGTTGAGGTAGGTCTTGCTTCAATCCTCTACGGTTCTGAATTCTTGATATAATTACATTATTATTTGATGTTGCCATACTTCTAAGTCTCCTAACTTAGTAGTATTTATCATCTTGATTAGTTTACTTGTTAAAGTAATCTGCTAATCGTTGTGCCCACTTGTCGCAGTACTCGTCGAACTCTTCTCCTTTGATAGTAAACTCTGCAAATTTGCCTTCTCTGTCTACCATTAGGATAACTACTTTACGAATCTCTGTGCCCATCATCTCATTGTGTGCTAATGCGTATGCACAACCTTGCATGAAGTAATCTTCAATCCACTCACGCTTTTTAATTTTTTTAGATGTCTTAAAGTCAATAATAGCATCTTCACCTTCATATACACCAATAGCATCTGATGTGCCGGCATACAATCCTTTTGCTATTAAGGCTACTTCAACACCCCATAGCTCATCAATTTTAGTAAGACCGTTTTCAACCATCATAGTTGTCATTGTCTTAGCAAGTACACTAACATGATTGTTACCAAAAGTATCCCATTCTTCGTTTAGGATATACTTCTCTATTGCATTATGTACCTTAGTACCTAAGCCTGCGGCTTCTGTGCTTATACGAGTTGCTTCTTTATCACCTACACGTTTGCGCCAATTGATTAAGGCTGTTTTATCGCCTGTTTCACTAAGAACTGTGGTTACACTTGGTACCGGAATACTGTCGTCTCCGACGTATTGTCTTTTACCATTTGTTTGGGTTTCTCTTCGCAGAGTAGGGTATTCATATTTCGAGATCAACATATTTTTTTACTTTTAGTTAGTTTAATACTGTATTATATTATAGCACTATTTCTTTGCGTTGTCAAGCAAAAATAGTAGTAATACTTACCAGGAAATGTTCCAAGTAATAGTATTATTTGAACTTGCGTTAGTTAAAATACTTACACCGTAGCCTAAGTCTACAAAGTATTTTTTAACGTAATTGAGTTGATCTAATTTGGTACCGTCTGTTTGGATTGAGTTGTAAACGTAATAGTATACGTTACTGTTGGTCATTGTAGAATTTGATACTATATTTGCATACAGCAATCCTGCATCAATGTTACTTAATACAGCACTTTCAATAGTTCGTATTTCACCATGGATAACTGTGTTATTTCTCGAATCACTTCGAGCCACGGTTGCATTTGTAAATATATTTGCCATTTTCTATAATTCCGCTTTTATATCACTAAGTGCTTGATTACCTGCCATTGCACCTACATCTACTGTTGGTTCTTCTTCTGTGTCTAAATCACCTGACAATTGATTTGACGGGATTATTTCTGTTGCATTAACACTACTTGCAAAACCACTCATATCAACTGCTGTTATAATTTCATCAATTGATGCAACGTAACCTTGTTTGGCTAATGCTTTTTTAAATTTTTCTGTTGAGATTGAAGCAATATCACGAGTCATTGCATAGGTAAGAAGATCTTGAACTGCAATTAGTAATTCTTCGCGGTATGCTTCTTTAACAACGACCTCGTTAATAAGCATGGCTTTATAACTCTACTGGTGCTCTGCCTAAAGGCTCGTCTTCTGGTCCTGCTGATGCTGGTTCGTTGTCGTCCATTGCCATGTCATCAAGTGATGTTTCAGGCTCTGCAAATGAATCGTCCATGTCTGGTTCTGGTAATGTTGGTTCTGTTAAACCACTTCCGCCGTTACCGCCGATGCCATCAATTAACCCATCAATGCCATCTTTACCTGCTTTAGCACTTGCTAAAGATCCATCAAGTAATTGTTCTGCATTTTGTTTAAACTGTGATGCCGTGTCTGCACCAAATTCATTTTTCATTTGGTCTGCTATAGCAGGAATGTCTTCATTTTTCATTCTGCCAAGTCTTTCAACGTGTCCTTGTAAGTCGTCTGCTAATGCTCTAACTGCCATTACAACTTCTGCTTCTTCAACTGAAGTGCCTGCAATTTCTTCTGCTAACATATCATTTAAAATATCATCAAACATGCTTTCATTTTTCTTAGCATCTTTGGCCGCTTTTTTCATTGGCTCTTTTTTATTGCCGTCTTTGTCAATGTCTAAGAAGTCTGGCTTTGCTTTCTTTTCACGTAACTGTGTCATTAATGTACGAGCACCTTCTGTGTCGCCATTGTTAAGTGCTTCTTGTATTTCAGCTTCTAATGTTACTGAGTCAGTTAGTTTGTCGCCAAGTATTCCGCCTGCTACAGCACCTAATCCTGCACCAATAGTTGCTCCAGGTACTCCACCAATGCTACCGCCTATCTTTGCGCCAGCCGCCGCTCCGCCTTTATAACCTGCTATTCCGCCTGCTAATGTTCCTATTTCGCCTTCGTCCATATATTCTTGGGCCGCAGTAATAACTATAGGAAGAACGTGTTCATCGTCATAAGCAAATCTGGAGTCTTGTCTGAATCTATTCATACACTCTTTACTTGCTTCATCCATAGTATAGCCTGAATCCATTAATTCTCTAACACTTGCATACAATGTTTCTTTCATTTCGTTATGCTTTGGTGACTTAGCATATTGACCTTCATTAAGCATAGTATTAGCAACATCTTTAAGTCCTAAAAACTTAACGTAATCTGGATTATGTTGAAACTTAGTACTTGAATCTTTGACTTTGTCAATTGCAGTTTCTGATAATGAAACAATACGTTCAAGTTTGCTTTTTGATGGAAAGCCATTCGTTAATTTGATGCCAAACTCTTTTTGTAAGAGATCGCTCACTTTGGCTATCTTATCTGAGCCTTGTTGTCTAAAGTCATTTAAAAACATAATTATCTTCCTAATTTGTTATTGGCAATCCAATAAAGTTGTTACACTTATTTATCATCTTACTGCACTTTTATTAAATCTGTGAGAGTTGATCCGATGCAAATTCAAGTGCTGATTTACTTTGGTATAAACGTGCCTCTGTTACATCTAATTGCGTTGCATCAGTTGTAACAGCAATTGTGTGCTCATAAAATAGTATATCATTTTTATGCTTGTGATATAGATTGCAAATTTTTTCAATCTTATCTACTGACGGTCTAAACCGATTTGCATCTGTTTCTTTCTTATTATACGATATTGATATTGCTTTAGCAACTTTGGCAAAAGGAATTGACTTAATCAAATCCTTGTTATTAAAGTAATTTTTAACGCAATAGAACCCATCTTCATCATTTGCAACAATATATACGCCGCGTTTAATAACATTATTTGCGGCATTATCTAACTTAGTAGATAAAAGTTTTTTGTTAATATACTTTTTTTTAGTTGTACGTTTTGTAACCAATGTGCTCACCTTTTTGAACTTTATTTAATACGTTCTTTATATATAAATCGTCTAACAAGAATATTTCTCGTTCGTTACATGTATTTACACTTAAAAAGTTTTCTTGAGCTACTTTATCGAATAGGCGGCCTTCGGTGCTACTAATCAAGCATACCGCATTGTTCTTACCTTTAACTGCTTTCATCTTTAGTCTCAACTTTTTTTGTTTTCTTTTTCTTTTTAAGTTTAGGCTTTGAAATTGCATACACACTTGGGTCAGGTCTTTTAATCATGCCTCCTATTGGGGCATTTACAGTAGCGACACTTCCGGCTCCTGTTGCACCTGCACTTGCATTTTCACTTACAATTTCATTAATCTTCATATTACTATTTATCAAGTTCGAGGTTGAGCAGAAACTTCTCTGCAATTAATTTATTATTAACTCGTCCAGGATGCAGTAAATCTCTTGCAAGATCCATGTGTTCTTCGAAGGCATTACAGTAATGAGGACCTATTACTACTAACGGAATTCCCATTTCTTTTGCTACCATTTCAATAATTGCTAACTGTCCTATTTCGTGTTGGAACGCATTTTCTCTTTTCCACATTGAATTAAGTAGCAATGTTTCTGCAGATACATCATTACATCTATATTTTTCAAAATCCACATATGGTAACGGGCCATGAATATAAGGTTCATGTTCGTAATCCATTCCATGTAGGTTAGCACCCATGAGTTCGTGTTTACCTTTTTCTATTTCAGCATCTAACCATATTGTTTTTCTTCCTGAGGGAGGGAGGAAAACAAGTATTGCTTTAGCATTTGGTAATTCATCTTTGATAAAGAATTGTAAGAAAGGTGCTATAAAATCTAAGCCTTTGCCTGGACAACCTAAGTTCCAATTCTCTAATCCTGTTTTTTTTGCTATATACCCGGGCCATGTATTCTCTTCTGGTAACCCAATTCCAAACGTCATACTACATCCTAAAGATATAACGCCAGGAGCATCACTAAATTCTTTACATCTAAAACCGTACTTGTTTATTTTGTATGCAATAGGGGTATGGCTACCATCTGGCTGGGCCCATTTAAATTTTTCTAATAATCCTTTTGTGCCCGGGTTGGACATTTGTTTATTAAATTCTTCTAATGTGTCTGCTGGCCACCATGGGTATACTTTGCTGTATCCTTCTTCATCAGGAAGACAATTAGTTTCATCGGGAAAGTGAAGTTGTTGTTCAGTGAAAGCAGTTTTATATGTTTCGAAGTATTCTTGTTTAGAAACCGTTTTGCCTTCGTTCTTATCGAGATGTACTTTAAATAATTGTTCTAACCAATGTGTAAGCATAACACTATTTATTAGGTTTATTTTTTAGTTGGTACGCAATTTGGAACTTCCTTGTTCCCTTTCTTTTTCATTCCAATTTGCTTGTAACCCTTCCAGCACGGATCTTTTTCTGTTACTACTGCTTCTGATTGCCAATTACTATTACGATTGGTTTTATGATTATTAGCATTTCGTTGTGATACTTTTTTACCAATTAATTCTGCTAAATGCTTTAGCAAGTTATCGTCAGTATATGCTTTATCTTTAAGTATTGTTAAAATCTGATCA
>Ga0209090_10001029_pt1 | contig 17866 bp, 11 predicted proteins | sample ArcticOcean_MG_C_9_FD_187432 | JGI IMG/M metagenome (GOLD analysis project Ga0209090, IMG submission 187432) | Marine microbial communities from western Arctic Ocean - ArcticOcean_MG_CB2_152 (SPAdes) (version 2) | ecosystem: Environmental > Aquatic > Marine > Oceanic | place: Arctic Ocean... | reverse complement strand
CCTTTGCCATATCAATAGCAAACTGAATATTCTTTCTACGACCTTTTTCTGAATAATCTTTATTATCCAATACTTCTCGTAAATCATCCCCATCAATCTGAATGATTTTATCTTTTAAATAAAAATGAGAATACATCACTTTTTCAGCAAATTCATTACTTAATGTAGTTTTACCAGAACCTGGTTGACCTGTGAACCATATAACCATTTACTATAACCTTTTATAATTATAAATATACTTTTTAAATCTCAAATACTAATTTATTTTTACCCTACGGAATTTTATAGGCACTTGGATACCCTGCTAATATAAATGCTTCTTTCTTCGCTTCACCACCGAATTCTCCATCTATCCACCACGCCAAATCTTCGTTAGTTCCCGTTGAACCCCGTTGAGCCATATTCACAATTCCATTTCCAGAAATATCCCAAAAAGCTGCTTGAATTGCTACTTGATTATCGTGATTTAACGACCAGGCCTTTTCGTGGTGTTTATAAACTTCCTTGAATTTTGATTCTGCTGTTCCGATACCATTCATTGAATTATATATAGCTGTTGCATTTGAAATAATTTTCAGTCCGTTGTTTTTTGCATCAAGATTTTTCGCTTGCCAATCAGCTTCGCTTACTTCTGCTTGAACTCCCACTTCTGATACTACTGCACTATTGTTAGAGCTGGTAGATGCAGATTTACCTGAACTTTCATCCTCGGCATCTAAAATTTCTTGAGCTTTAATTTGTGTTTCCGCAAATTTTGCATCAGTCTCTTCAATAATTTCAATAACTTTTGGTGTGAATAATTTACCATGTGCTTCAGTTAATGATAACATATCAATTCTCATTTGTCCTGAAATAGAAGTTGTCCAACCAGTAGTATCCAATGTGTGGTCTATTGTGGTGGCTTGAAATACTGCAAAGTTTTTATATGTTTCGGGTAAATAATCCACAGTAAATAAATCATACATTTGAATTCCCCCAATACCAGGAATACTAAAAGTTACTCCTATTGGTACGAGTGGATCAACTTCTTTTTGAGATTCTTGTGAATTATTCAATGTATGTAGCATCAATCTATTAAATCCTTGATACATATTACCTTTAGGATCAAAAATAAGATTTGTAATATTATCTGATTTATCCTTTGTGAATGCTCTATAAGTTTTTCCCTCTTCACTAATCAATTTTTCACTCAGGGTTACTTGTTCATTTTTTTGTATAATCTTATCAACATCACCTTTAGCTTGTTTTTCAGATTTACCAACTGGTTTCATTACTAATGGTGAATGTTGATCCGATGGGGATTCGTAAGCCATTATATGATTTTCTAAAAATGGAAATGTTATCTTGCTAATAATTTGATCTTCTTTAGCATCTGCCTCCACTTTATCCTTTTGTTCAGTAATTTGTACATTCTGTAATATTGCTAATGCTCGAATTCCCTTATCCTCTGGTTTATTAGTTCCACCTGGTTTACCCGCAGCATCTTTATTTGTATGATATACTGCCATTGTTGCTTGTGCTGCAGTTAACTTAACTTCTAAATCAAAATCTTTCATTAAAGAATTTTTACCATAATTTGAAAATACAAATGTTCCTAATTTATCTCTTGTACTTTTATCTGAAAATAAACCATCTGGATTAACATCTTGTACTCTATTCTCAGTAGTGAATTTATCAATAACTCCAATTTGTCCAGTATTATTTATTGAATTAACCACATCAAAGTTCCAATACCCACCATATTGTGTAGAAACTCTATTAAAAAATGAAGTTACGGCTCCACCCAAATCCCTAACTCCACCAGAAAAGGAATCTTTTAAAAATTTACTACTAAACACCATATGTCTAATCGTACCTCTTGTGGCAGGAACTTCTGCTGGTGGGGGCACAATCATTACACCTCCAGGTACATCATACATCCACAGGCCTTTAGAATTTTTATAAATTTCTTCCCCACCAGGTCCTGATGTTTTAACTACAGCATCAGTTGCAAATAGTGGCATTTTTTCTGGATCATTCAGTACTGTAAAATCTTCGAACAACTTACCATAAACCTTTTTTGTTGCTTCAGATGTCAGAGCATTATTTATCCCAACTGTATCCAAAATCCCACCTATTTGTCCTGGAAATAGAATATCTTTAGTATTTGAATATAAATTTTTACTATTTCTACAAAGAGTTTCTGAAGGTGTAGTTGAAATTACTTTTGATTTACTATCAATCTCATATTTAATATCTCTACTCTCAATACTGGTTTTTAATGGTGTAGTTCCTTCTCCCATCTGAGTTGTAAACCCAAAGAAAGTATTCAATACTATATCTTCAAACCATCCCCAATTACACCAACCACCATTTTCTTTTTCACCATTATGATAAACTCCTGCTTGTTTTCTATCGTTAGCTGCAATTCTAATATGTTCGTCAAGATTCTCAATAAACTTTTCAAAATAAAAATTTGAATTTTGCATTACATCTTGTTCTTTTTTATCATTATTTTCTATAATTGCTTCTGGGAGTTTTGAATCAGGAGCAGGATCAATTTGTCCTTTGAACATAGTACTTCCCATACTAATCAATTCGGTTGTACAATCAAATCCACCTGCTGGATTTATTTTATAACTATAATTTTTTATTTGTCCGATTGCGGCATAATAATCTCCACCCGCTGAGGATATTTGTTCCTGAAGTGCTTCGTATACACTTAACATTTCATCTGGTTTTGTTACTGTTTGGTGTTCAAGACTTATCTTTTTATTTTTAGCCCATCCAAACTCTACCATCACCATTCTACCATGTTTTAAAAATGCTTCTTTATATTTTTCAAACTCTCGTATATCCCAAAATTTCCAATTGATAGTTACATTTTGAATAGAGTGAGTTTTAAATGATGTACTGATTGATTGGATTCCACTATGTGGTCTATGTAAATCTGTACCTTTTGGATTTTCGAAATCATCCATTGATGTGATAGGAGAACCAATTGGTTGATTATCTTTTGTAATTCCGCTTGTCATTCTAACTAACTCTTTTTGATCACCATCATAAACCGCGGAAGTTACACTTGCCCAAGTAGATTTAGTTAACATTTGTTCCATTGATTCATTACGCATTGCTACTGGACTCAATGGTGGTGAAAACTGCTTTTCTCGATTTAATGCATCTATCCTATCAAATAAAGCTAATTGTATATTTGAATCTATTTGTTTAAATTGAAACATATTAGTCTGTTAATCTATTTAATTTACCAAGTTGTTTTAATATTTCTCCAACTTCCATTGGTATTTTTATCTTTTCACCAATTTTCATTGTAAAATTTCCAGTAAAATTGTTATTTGCTCTTGCAATTATCCACCACAATGATTGATCATCATAGTATTTATGTGCAAGTCTCATATATGTGTCTTCATAACTTACATAATGTATTACATCAGTATCTTTGGATTGAATAATGGGATAGTCGGTACTTGCTAATTTTCGGTTCTTTGTTACGAAATCTTTAAGTATCTTTGTATTTTTATATCTACTCATTTTTCATCCTACCAATCGTAATCTGCATTTTGTTTAGCATTAATCTTTTCTGTAACTATATCATAACCAGAATGTACAGTATATGGTCTACTATTTTCTTTAAATTCAGTAAATGTTCCTCTATCACCAGCTCCAGTTCCAAAATCTTGCAACCAAGGCACTTCATAATGTTTACCAAGTGTTTGTGGTAAGTATTTACCAACATGAACAAACTCTACACTCACACTAAAGAATTGTGGTATTTGAAATCCTTCATCCAACTCCCATGTTGAATTTTCTTCCATTGTGATTGAAATCGAACTAAAATAACCTGGTGTATTATTGAATAAATCCCCAATGGTTAATGCAATAAAAGGTGCTACTGGTCTTGATTCATCATCACCTGTCAGTACTGCTTTAAATGTAGGATATCCCAATCCCATTAAGTAATTCATTTTCTCTTGTATGATTGGTATTTCTTGTTTGGTAAATGCCGCTACTTTAAAATCAAATGATACACTTCTATCAGTACCACTATATAAATGTACTGAATCTGGTCTACCAATATATTTTTCAGGAGACCAACTTGGTGTAACGGTATCGGTTATTGTACCGAGATGAGCAGGAAATATTAACCATTTACCATTTACTAAATCTCTAATTCTAAATTTAATGAAATCTTTTGGTAAGTCTGTTGTTTTTGTAGACGATTCACTTCCACCATAAGGAACTTGTAATTGATTACTTACACCAACACTATAAAGTTTATCTCCAGTACCAACTTTAACTTTACCAGTACCTAAATTATAATCTGATGCATTTACTTCTGTTTTCCCACCATCACCATCATTTGACTTTGCACCAAATCCTAAAAATCCACCAGAAGTATTTTCTGTTGCTGGTTTAGAAGCATCTGCCTGATTCATTGCAGTTCGATCACCTACAGGACCTTCATCATCACCTGTTTTACCAAGTCCAAAAAATCCCTTAATCTTTGTAACATCAGGATAAGATGGTGGGTCTTTAAAATCTATAAATGTTCCGCCAGTATGTCGTGGTGTATGTAATAGTGGTGGTACTGCAGCTAATGCACCCAATGGATTAAATATACGAGTTTCTTTTCGTGCATTTTGACTTTGTAATAATACTTGTTTTAAATTCCAAACAATACCCTTTGGTGTCAATGTCCACTTGGTTATTCTTATTAAATCTTCTATTGCTCTTACTGCCATAAATGGTATATCGGTAAGTCCATCTACCATTCCAAATCCTATAGTATCATACCTATCACCAATTTCTTTTATAATGAATGGTTCATCAAATCCTAAATTATTAGCACCTCGTAATCCTTTTGCATTACCACCAAATTTTTTCCATTGTCCTTTATAATCACTTAATCTAAGTTCATTATGATATTGTCCTTCTTCACCATCTATAGTATTTTCTGAATCTGTTTTAAAATCTGATATCTTTGGTTTGTTCGTTGCCTTACCTTTTCTTGCATCAATCATTCTTGAATATTGTGTAGTTATTAAACCTGATAGGGAAGTAAAAAGTCCACCAGGACCTTTATCATAATCGGTTTCTACCATATCAGGTATAAATAATCCACTTGTAAATGATTTAAGTATATCAAAGTAATTAGTAAATCCTAATTTATCAAATTGACTTGAACCTATAATATATTCACCTGCAAAAGTTTTATTATCAGTATCAATATCTTTTTGAGTTCTGTGTGCTGTAAAACCAGTTGCATGTATATCTGTACCAAAATTTAATCCAAAACTGTGTTGTCCTGAAAAATTATAATCACCCATTTCATATTTTGTACCAGTATTAGTAAATTTAATACCAGTTGGTTCACCAGTATGAATTCCTACAAATTCACTTGGTAGTTTAGCATTTATTCTTTCTGCAGTAAATCCAGTTCCATGAATATTATCAAATCTATCAACAACTGGTCGTGGTGTATGAGCTAATGGATAATTGAAATCATTACCACTACCAATTATATAATGTGATTCTGCATCTTCACCATGTGAAATATTAAGATTAAATCCTGGATGGTTTTCATCACCAAAAAAGTTTGTCCCCGTTGGCTCATCAAATATTCCAACAGCTGAGAGATTACCTGGTATCATTCCAAAATTACTTACTTTAAATTCTGGATATAAATGTAAACCAGTTTGATGTGTATTACTAAAATAATCTACGGCAGTAGGTTCGAATCCTTTTTGGTCTACAAAATTACTTACTTTAAACTCTGGATATAAATGTAAACCAGTTTGATGTGTATCTTTGAAATAATTTACGGTAGTAGGTTCGAATCCTTTTTGGTTTGTAAAGTTACTTACTTTAAATTCTGGTGCAATAAATCCTATTTGGTGAGTATTGTCAAAATAATCAGTTGTTCCCAATCCTGTAATAGCATTCTCAATATACTCGGTGGGATTCTTAGTTTGTCTATTGGGAGTAAATCCAGTAGCCTTATCCTCACCAAAATATTCACCGTGTTTCTGTCCTACCTTTTGGTAGTCAAAACTTGAAATATCGGTTAACATATCTATAAGTGCCATTATTGTTCCTATACGGTTAAGTTTGCTATTTCAGTAGTAGTCTTGCCTGTATTGTCTGCTACTTTTTGTAATACTTCTAAATATTCTTGAGTTTGTACTAAATTATTTTTTACTATTGGATCCAATTGAGTTGCAATCAGTTGTGGTAACTGACTTAACATCTTCTCAACAAATGGTTCAAATATAACTGTTTTCATATTTGATATCATTAGTTCTTGTTGACCTTTATTTAAATCTCCATATTCTTTATCAAGTTCAGCTCTCATTTCTTGACCTGTTTGTACTTTAGCAGCCACTTCTTCTTGTTTTACTGCTGCTGGTGTTTCTACCACTTTTTGTACCTTATCAACAGCTTGGACAGTCTCAGTCTTTGCCTCTTCGGAAATATCTCCAGCTACATTATTAGCATCTTTACTTGCTTTTGCTATATCTTTTGCAGCTAAACCTGCATCAATCGCTATAGAAACTGCTGTTCCAATTCCAGGTAGTAATGAAGCAGCTCCACTTGCAACTTCTGCAAGAGCACCCAATCCATCACCTTTCATTAATCTACTAGCAGCAAATCCCAATCCAGCAATTAAACCTATACCAGGTATTTTCTTTAATAATCCTTTACCAAGTGCCTTTGCTCCTACTTTAGCAGTACCTTTTTTAAGTGCAGCTTTTGCAGCGGCTCCTGTTACTACTTTACCTGTAGACTTCATGACAGTACCACCAGTCTTCTTTAGAGCTTCTTTACCAGCAATTGCTAATCCAGCCCTACCTGCAACTTTACTCAATATTCCCGTAGATGATTTTGCTGCGAGTTTTGCTGCAGCTTTAGTAGCACCTTTTTTACCAGCTGTTTTACCAAATAATTTTCCAAAGCCTTTTCCACCCTTTCCCCATAAACCTAAAGTTTGAGCAATAGTATTAGCAATCACTGCTCCAACCAACAACTTCATTACATTTTCTGAACTGAGCAACGCATCACTCATGAGCGGGCCCCACTTCATTGAGTCTTCCAAATTCTTAAAATGCTCAGTAGATGGTTCTTGTACTTCCATCTTATCAAATTTCATTCCTTTACCTGAAGTCATCTTACTCAACTCATCAGTACTAACTCCTATTGAATCTGCTAATGCTCTTCTTTGAATAACATTCATTTTTTCAAATTCTGCTTGTCCACCTACTTGTTTCATAACATCAGCGGCTGCCCCAGCAATATCACCACTAAGTGCAAGTTCACGAGCCTTATTGAAGTTTAATTGTTTACCAATTAACATTGAGGCTTCCATTTCTTTCTCTATGGAAGATTCAAAATCTAATAGGGAATCGGCTATTTTAGCTGTAGTTGCTAAATTTAAACCAAGTTTTCTTGCAGCGACTGCTGCCTTCAGCATATTCTTACCACCATCTTTACCATAGTCTGCAAACGATTCAGTATTCTCGGCTATATCTTCCATAACCTTTCCAGGAGCAACTTTATTTGCAACTGCCATTGCTGTACCATATTTAATCATATCTACAGCGCTTTCTGCAGTTAATCCACCTACATCTTTAAATGATTTAACTAATGTTGCAGAAGTTGCAGATGAAATACCTAACCCTTTTGACATTTGGCCTATATCTAAAACAAGTTCAGGTGTAACTTGGGTTAAATCTCCAAATGAATTACCTAATTCAGATGCAACCTGTTTAGCATCAACACCTATTAAAGCCAGTTTACCACCAACCATTAACAAATCTTTACCCATTTCAACAGAAGTCGCTCTTGTTACACCCAACCCTTCTTGTAATTCTTTTCTTTGATCATTTAAGAATGTAAAAGCTTTTACTGCTGCCAGTACTGCAGCTGCTATTGCCATCATTTTATTTCCAGCAATTGCACTTACCATACCTTTTGCAGCTAACTCAGCACTCTCTAAACTATCTACTAATCCATTCGACATTTCTTTTAACTTGTCGGTAGCTACCTGTGTTTTCTTCACTTCATCAGTAACAGCTTTTGTTTCAGTTGCCCATTCTTTAGTTTGGGTAATTAATATTTCTAACTTGTTGGCTTGTTTTATTCCTTCTTTGGTTTGGTCTTGTTTCAATTCGATAAGAGAAGCTTCCATATCAGCAATTTCTTCCAATGTAGATTCATAATCAAATTGTAACATTTGAGATTTTTTTGTCATACTCATAATACTCGATTGAGTATTATAGATATCTTCATATAGTTCTTTTGCTTTTCCAGTTGAGTTGGCAGTATCGAGAGCTAATGTATTAAAATGGTCAAGCTTACTTACATTTCCAGCTAATGCTTTAGTCCAATCTCTCGAAGAATTTACTATCTTTTTTATACTATCTAATTGTGAAATGAAGTCAGAAGTGGGATCCATTCTCATTGAATGACTTTCTCCTATAACCTTTTTTTCTTCTTTTAATACCTTAATTCTTTTCTTAGTATCGTCAGTTATTTCATTGTTCGTTTTAAGCGACTCTTGTGTAAGTACATGAATTTCCCTTTCAATCTCTTTTACTTGGGCTCGTTCTTTAGCTACTTTTTTATATTCATTTGTTTCATCTTGTGCAAGCTTAACTCTTTCTCTTCCAGCTTTAACTTGTTTTTCTATAATCTTTAATTCGGCTGCAGCAGCAGCTATCCTTGCATCAGATGCTTTCTTTTCATTTGCGGCGGCTTTTTCGGCTGCCTTTACTTTATTCTTTATGTCTTTTGCGCTATTTGCCATAATAACTTATATTTAATATCCTGATTTTTCTAAATCTTTTAGAAGTTTAGCTAATTTAAGGACATCTTTTTTACTGCGTTTTGCTTTTGGGGAAGGGTCGTCTAAAATGGAATTAACTTTTTTAGCTAATTTATCATCAAGACTCTTAGTTATGTATTTTCGTACTGAATCGAAAAATCCCTCAACCGTTATTTTCTTTTTCATTCTATACTCCTGAAGTTGTATAATTTAATTGAAATTTGGGGTGTAACTATTCAGTAATAAATATCATTAACTGCTATTTTTGACGGATTCGTGGGTTAGTTTGTTTGTTGGAAGCCTTCTTATATTGTTGTTTTTCTTCTTTTTTAAGATCAACCAATTGTTTAAGATAAAATCTTCTTAAATAAGTAGGCATGTGATATACATCATTATGGGTAAACCCACCCCCATGATGACATAATGTGAATATTTCTTCGTGTATTCCTGCTTTATTAGCCGGCGTCAGGCCAAAAAAATCGTACTCCCATCGGTACATCTACCGTGTGGAGTTCTCCATATGTACTTGTATATTCTACTTCAAAATCTATATCTGGTGAAATTTTACTAATATGTTCACGAAATGCTCGAGTATCAAGTGATAAGAATTGATTATCTACAAAACTATTAATTTTACCTCTATCAGTTTCACCATCTACTGAAATAAGTTGTTTCTTTAATCTCGTGGTTAACTCATTAGAAACACCTGTTGCTTGACTAAGTTTCCTATATGCTTTAATTTCTGTATCAATTTCTTTTTCATCTTTATGTGTAAGTAATCTAAATTCAATTACCTTTTTAGTATTAGGTAATTTAAATTCAAATTTATTTACACCTTTTTTGAGTAGTTTTTCATCTACTTCCTTATGTTTAAGAGCTGTTAAATCAAATGTATGTTCTACTTGTAAAGAAGTATCTGGGTCTTCTATTGATACAGTATAATCTTTCCCGTATCCCAAAACTCGTGTACCTACCATTAGTGCATTTTTATCACCAATTAGTAAATCATCTAATTTAACCTTGTCGTCTGCAATGACACTTTCTAATAATCTATCTATCACTAATCCCTTTTCAATTAAATTAGTTGATGTTAGAATATCTTCTTCTCGTGCTGTCATGTATTTGACATCTATTTTTCCTGAACGAAGTGGACTATCCTCTGGATAGAGTAAACCCTTTGAAGGTAAAGCCAAAACTTCGGTCGGAAAATCGTACTGATTTTCAGCCATTTTATTTCTCCTGTGAAATGTGTTTAAAACCGTTTATTTATAATAACTATTATTTTAATTTAAAATAATCAAATTTATTTTTTAGCAAAAATCTTCTCAGCTCCTGCTATACCAAAACTTCCCAATGTAGTTAATAGAAAAGAATTGTAAACAACTTCATTGATTACTAAATCCTTTCCTATAGCACCTGTTACAATATCTACAGTTGCAAATAAAACCATCACCGCAAACGCACCAAACCCTATAATAGATTTCTCATTATATTCGTTATCGTCTTTAAAAATATCTTTAAAGGCCATATTTTTTTCCTTGTAGTTTTAGAATGAAAGTACTGCGTAATCGTAACGAAGTGTTAACGATATGTCAGCGACATCAGTTCCATTAGCAAAATCTAAGTCATTGAAGTTAGCGGTTTGTATGAAAGCACCTTTCAATACCCACTCTTCAACTTTATCACCTACTGGACCTAAAAGATTAAATGTAATTTCTTTTTTGTAAAAATCAGAATATCCATCACGACCTGTTACTGATTCATGGTGTAATCTAACCCATTCCATTACTGCTTGTGCTCCACTTGGAACGATAGGGTCATATAGAGTTATTTCTAAAGGCTCCCATGTACCCTTACCTTTAATAAATCGTTTTACATTAATATGGTTTAATTCAACCTCATCAAAAGTAATTTGTGGACGATTCATTGTCTTTACAAAATAAGAAGGTATTCCGTCAATATACATGACGAAACGATTTTTCGTTTTTGGTTCAAACGGTGTAAAAAAGATTTCGTCTGCTGATAGTATGTCGGCCATTGTGTTCTCCATTTAATTTATTTGCCGTTAATTTTTCTTCGATAATAAATATCACAAAACTAAAAAAAATGAATTACTACACTAATTAATATACATCATTATTCGAAGTTTTTTAGAAGTTTTTTCTATAGAGTCAAAATTTTCCCTTAAAAGAAAATGAGACATCCCGACTTTTTGATTTTTTTCGTAGAAATGAAAAACCCACACTCTAAATTGAATGTGGGCTCTTCGTTATAAGACAGTATTTTTATAAGTTAAACTTACTCAGGGAATGCTGCCCCAGTTGGTTGAACAACAAAATCCAACACAATAAACTCTGCAGTTCTTGTAGGTTGAATAAAGATTTGTCCTCTCAACTCGTTTCTATCAACAACATCTGGTGTGTTGTTAGAATCATCCATCACTACTTTAAATGCTGACAAACCACTATTAGCTTGAACTGATTCTAAGAATGGATTAACTATTCCTAAGAATCTGTTTCTTGTTGCTGCTGTGTTTTGTTCGAACACCAAGTATCTTGAAGATGAAGCAATGAACTTACGAAGTCTAATTAATAGTCTTCGAACATTGATTCTATCAAGAGCTGATGGTTTTCCCTGTAATGTTTTTTGTCCAAACACTACAACTCCTTGTCCAGGAAAAGATGCAATTGGATTAACACGACCTTCATAAAGAGTATCTCTCTCTGTATGTGTTAGTCTTGTTTTTGCTTCCACTACACTTCCTAATCCACCTCTGTTTAAACCTGCAGGTGCGAACCATTCGTGTGCTACTTGGTCTGTAAAACTAATTACACCAGGTAATACTACTGATGGCGGAACCCAAACTGGTTTATCTTTAGTGGTATCAATCACTTTGACCCATGGATAATAAGTTGCTGCATAGTTAGTATCGAGTGCTTTAATATCACTTACTGCACTTGAAACTGAACGACCCCATCTTGAACCATCCATTACATAGAAAGCATCTGCACGAGCTTCTACTTTACTAATTGCATGTTTGGTTACTGCTGAGTGATATTCATGGATAACACCAGGTGTTGCCAATAAATTAATATCATACTCATCAGGGTTACTAATTGCATTAATTGCTCTTTCATATGATTTTGAACCACTTGCTAAAGTACCACTACAATCAAATCCTTGTGTATTTGATGTAGAAATATCATTACCAGTTGCTTTCAATGTAGATGGATTATCTCCATCAAATCCACCTTGAAGTGGTGCAACAAACTTCAACTGAGCTTTAGCAGCTGCAGTTAATGAAAGTGCTGTACTACCATTTGCTACAGTAGCATCATCCAAATCATGTGTTGTAGATCCATTCATATTTTCAAGTGAAAAAGCTACATTACCCCCAACACCACTTGATGCTGGTAATGGTGCAAGATATTGTTTGTTATTATCAGCTGCGAATTCCCAACCATAATAAACATTTCTATCAAATACACCCAATGAATTAGTCTGTGCGGTTATAAAACTACCACTTGGTACTGTTGAAGTTCCAAGAGTAGGATTACTTACGGCTGCAAATCCATGTGGTACTAATGCTTCATTAATACCTGCAAGTTCTGAATCGTAATCACTCATACGAATATGAACTGAACCATCTGTTCCAGGCCAATCTCCGTTAAAAGTTAATTTACCTTCTGAATCAGCTGTTACATATCTATCACCAATTCGTCTTGGTGCATAATTTGCTGAGTCTTCATCGAAATTTAGTTTAGTAAATTCTTCCATGACTTCACCATCATTATTTTCACCAGGATTGTTTCTCAACACTTTAAGTGTAAAGTGAGCCCAATCACTACCAGGTTCTTGTCCTGCTGCAGTTAAATCTGATATAGCAATTTTGTATTCACCATTAACATGATTACCATGTGATTTAGATTTAATCTTAAATAGATTCTTTCGTCCACCACCACTCAATTGTGATACAAAGTAAGGTGTAGTTGCCACACTATAATCATGAGTAAAATCTTCACCTGACGATGCTGATACTGCACTACATACTGTAGTATTATCAAATCCATGTTGGGATGAAAATTCCTTGTATTCTTTATACACATATACATTCGTGTTTGTTGTTTGTGGGTCTGAACCAAAAACTTTTGTTACATAGTTATCTGAACCAGTATCAAATGAGATTGTTTTTGCAACACTATTAATTGTTAATGTAGTTGCATTCCAATCAGCACTTGCATCAACAGTAACCATATCAACTGCTCCCAAATCTAAAGCCGAGTTGGCTCTTGATGGGTGTAATACTGCAACAACTTTAGCAGTTGATCCAGCGGATGCTGTTTGAGCACCACCCAATGGTAGTAAACTTAATCTTAATGAACTTGGTTGATAACCACCCAATCCTAAGATACGAATTATCGTAACAGAAGGTGCGTTTTTTAAATATTCCTGGGCTGTCATAGGTACATAGAATCGACTATCCAATTCACCAAAGATATTTTTATACTCTGAAAAACTCGATACACGAGTCGGTGTAAATGCTGGGCCTTTAACGGTTGGACCGATAATTGCAGCACCTATTTCAGAAATACCTTGTGGTAGAAAGGATAAGTCTTTTTCCCTTGTAAATACGCCAGGACTTACTATTCTTTCAGCCATTTTTATTCTCCTAAAAAGTTATAATTTATTATATATCGGAACGATATATTTCGATTAATAAATATCAAGTAATAATCCCAAAAAGGGCCCACTTGATACTTTTTTTATATATTAGGAAGCTTTTTCTTGACTGGAAGCTGTATCAGTAGATGGTTCTACTGGAGCAGGTGTTTCTACTGGTGTAAATACTCCTGTTTGTGGGTCGAGATTACCTGGACCATACTTTTCATTCAAAGATTTCACAAGTTCTTGTTCTGAAGATTGTGTTTCAGCATACTTTGCTTCTAACTGGACTTCAGTTTCTTCTAATGAATCAAGTTGTTGGGTTAAGAGAACCTTTCTTACTTTAACTGCTCCAAAATCGTTTTGGATAGCTGCATAAGAATCTCTCAATCCTGAAAGTGAACTTAACTCTTCAGTTGTGAATTTTGTTTCTTTTGATTTTGCCATTATATAACTCCTTATGTTATAACTGTATTAACTATATATAAATATCAAGTTCTTTCTCGAAAACTTAATCTTTTTTATTCTTTAATCCTTTTATTCATTTTATTTTTTTTCAATTCATCTATCTGTTTTTGTTGTTCTTTTATTGCTTCTATCAATACTGGTACTACCTTTGAGTAATCTACTGTTAAATGTGTTTCACCTTCTTCTTTTAAACTATCAACCTCTTTTACCACTTCAGGAATAATTTCTTGAACTTCTTGTGCAATAAATCCAACATCTCTTTTACCTTCAAATTTTTCTTTCCAATTAAAATCTACACCACGAAGTTTTAATACATCACTTAAACCATATTTTGTATCAGTTATATTAGTTTTAAGTTTCCTATCAGAAGCTACGGTTGAAGAAAAAGCAACTATGTCAGCGTCTGCGTGGAATGTTCCACCTGCAGCGAATCTAAATTCATCAGCAACATTATTAACCGAAACTTTTATCATATCGTCTACTGAGAAATCAATAAGTTGATGTGAAGCATAACCACCTATTGATAAACCGTTATTTATAATAGATGTAATAGTTGTTTGAGCAGGTGTTACATCAATATCATCAGCATTAGCTGTAATACCATCACCACCAATTACATTTAAAGTAGGATTAACGGTACTTGTTCCACTCTGTGTCATACCAGTACCAGCAGTTACAGAAGTTACTGTACCAGCTGTCGTTGAATAACTATAACCAAGAATTTTATCTTGAACAGCCGCAGAAGTCATAATATGGGCATCGTCATCAGTAAATTCAGCTGAATCATCAACACCTGTAATAGTATTACCGTCCATTGTAAAGCTAGCAAGAGAACTAAATGTTTTTGCTCCACTAAATGTTTGTGTGGTTGTTAAATGTGCAGTATCTGCATCCATATTAGCTGATGGTAAAAGACCTGTAACATCTGCGGCTAAATCAATTTGGTTTCTTGTTATCGTTTGTCCACTAATTGTTATATAATCAGGTGTACCAGCTAATGTTACATTTGTTGATAAATCTGTATTAGTATTAGTTATCGGTCCAGTTGCTGCCCCTAAGTATCCCCATTGGGCTGCTGTAATTGTTTCGGCACCAATGTTCTGTATTGCTGTTATTTCTGATGCTGCTAAATCTTCTGTTAATGCATATTTAGTATGACCTGTAACGGTTGCAGTTCCACTCGAATATCCTACTGAAATTCCTGTTCCACCATCGACTATTACACTACCTTTGTTAGATGCCGTACTATCCTCTACGGTTACGGTTACATCTCCTGTAGCACCACTAACATCAATACCATCCCCAGCAACTATAGAAGTAACTTTTGCTGCGGTATTTCCAACTGGTAATGTACCTGTTACATCTGCTGTTAAATCTATTTGATTTCTTGTTATCGTTTGTCCACTAATTGTTATATAATCAGGTGTACCAGCTAATGTTACATTTGTTGATAAATCTGTATTAGTATTAGTTATTGCACCAGTTGCTGCCCCTAAGTATCCCCATTGTTCGTTTGATATAGTTACACTTCCTATGTTTTCTAATTGAGCACCTTCTACTGCAGTTAAGTTTGAAATTTCTGTTACATGGTTAGCTCCTACAGTTCCTAATGTAAAGACACCAGTTGCTGCTATACTCGCATCACCACTTACATTACCAAAGATTTCATCTTCAAAATCAGAAAAAGTTATTTTCTTTGATAGATTATCGGTTGCATCAACCATAGTTACCCAATCTGCATTTGCATCTATAGATGTTGCGGTATCCAATTCCGCCATATCAAGTGTTACCGTTACACTACCTGTAGATGTATTTACATCAACACCTTTACCACCTGTAATTCCTGATACATAATTTCCTGTCGTACCAGTACCAAGTGTTATTTGTCCACCACCTGCTGCATTAGCATGAGTGTGAGTAGCATTTGTAAAACTACCAATAATTGGTGTGGTTAAAGTTTTACTTACTAATGTTTGAGCACCAGTTAACTGTACAATATCAGTATTCGTAATAGATGAAATTTTAGTTGATGTAGATGCATTTCCTGTAACAGCTCCAGTAAACAGAGTAGCAGTTATTCCACCAGTACTTGGATTGTAAGTCATACCCGAATGGTCTTGTTCTACTCCAAGTGAACCACCATCAATATCAGCTCCTGCTGAGAAAAGTATAGCATTTTCTTCAACAGTAGATTCATTATCAGTAATAGTTATAGTTGTTGCTAAATCTGCAGTTCCTGCCGTTGTTGCCTTACCACTTGTATCTGCTGCATTATTTGGAATATCACCAGATACTAAGGAATCTCTATCTACAGTTACATCACCAACTCCACTATTATTTACAGTTATACCAGTGCCCCCAACTAAAGAAGTAACTTTTGCTGCGGTATTTCCAACTGGTAATGTACCTGTTACATCTGCTGTTAAATCAATTGCATTTCGTGTAAGTACTTGGTTACTAAGTGTTATATAATCTAATGAACCACCTAAAGATACATCACCAGTATTTGTATTACTATTAGTACCTGTAATATCACTTGTGAACGCCAGAGTACCAGTAGCATTTTGTAATGTAATAGTTCTATCTGCAGTTGGGTCAGTTATGGTTAATGTAGTTTCAAAATCATCTGCTGTAGATCCCTCAAAGATAACTGCATTTTGAGCATTCATCGTAACGGTATCTACTTGTGTGGTTGTACCAGCAACAGATAAATTTGGAACTCTTAATGTTCCTGTACCTGGATTATAATAAAATGCTCCATCATCTTCTAATAAGGCACCTGCATTATTAAATGGTACATCATAATTAGCAGTAGTATTGCTATCGGTTACTGTTACTGTTGTTGCTAAATCTGCAGTTCCTGCCGTTGTGGCCTTACCACTTGTATCTGCATCCGTTGCATCAGTTTGTGTTGTAACGAATGTATGAATTTGGTCTGCTGTAGCTACACCACTTCCACCATTTGCTATTGCAGCCGTATCTAATACTGCACTTGTTCCTAATCCTAAAGAAGTTCTTGATGTAGTTGCATTTTCTAATACAAAATTAGAACCATTTCCAACAATAAAACTATTATCTGTTACTGCTAATCCTGCTACATCTGCTAATTGAGCATCATATGCCTGAACATCAACTCCAATTTCTAAGCCAACTTGTTCTTGCATTGTTGATTCATTGGTTATAGTTAAATCAGCAAGATATTGTAATCCTGCATCCTGTTCTTGAACATTCGTTCCAATTACTAATCCTAAATTTGTTCTAGCAGCCCCCGCAGTACTTGCTCCTGTTCCACCGTGTGCTACTGCAACATCTGTTGCTTCCCAAGTACCTGCAGATATTGTTCCTGCATTTGCAATACCACCACCGAAAGTAGCAGCACCTGCTTCAGACATATCTAAAGTAAGTGCAGTTATAGTAGAACTATCATCAACTCCTTTGAATAGAATATCTTTATCGTTTGTTTCTGATTTAATTACAAAATCAGATGTATCTCTTTTAAATCTACCGAAAGCAGTACCATCATCTTTTAAAATTATATCTGCACCATTGGCATCTATTGTAATATCTCCTTCGGCATCAATTGTTAAATCACCACCATCGGAAATGGTAGAACCATTAATTGTAATATCATCTACTGTTAATGTAGTTAAAGTTCCTAAACTTGTAATAGCAGATTGAGCTGCTTGAGTAACTGTTAACGCAGTACCACTTGTATTACCAGTAACATTACCAGTTATACCACCTACAAAAGTACCTGTGATTGTTCCACCGCCTGATATATTACCACCACCCATAGCGATATTACCTGACATTGTTCCACCAGATTTTGGTAAGGCTGCACCTGCGGTAGTAGTTGTAGAAGTTAAGATTCCATCTCTTGTGGCAATATCAACTCCATCAAAAGTAGAGTTAGTTGTG